>MDTG01278013.1_pt1 | contig 13455 bp, 11 predicted proteins | sample 811421 | NCBI WGS metagenome assembly MDTG01 (sample SAMN05326645, study PRJNA326480) | marine metagenome | isolation source: seawater | place: Pacific Ocean: South East | collected 2011 | reverse complement strand
GAGGAATTAAAAAAACAAAATATTGACGTATTGTTAGACGATGTTGATGAAAATATGTCTAATAAATTTAAAAAACATGACCTAATAGGAATACCTTATCAAATTATAGTTGGTTCAAAATCAACAAATAATAATTTTGAATTTAAAGAGGTTAATACTGAAAGCCAAGCTATGAGCTTAAGTGATATTGTGTCAAAACTTAAAAATTAATTTGTTTACAAAAGCAGAAAGATTAATTTCATATAGAAATCTAAAACCTAAAAAAAAAGAGGGTTTTTTAAAAGTGATATCACTTTTTTCATTTCTAGGAATTATGCTTGGTGTTGCTATATTAATTATAGTGATGTCAGTAATGAATGGTTTTAGAACAGATTTGACAAATAAAATTTTAGGATTAAATCCCCATGTAGTTGTCGAGCCTAATGGAAAGAATCTTTTTTCACTCAAAAAAGACATTAAAAAAAAATATAAAATTGTTTCTTATTCAAATTCATATAGTAGTGAAGCTGTAGTTTTAACAAAAGAAAACACAAAAGGGGTCCTAGTCAAAGGTATCGACAGCAAAGAATTAAGCAAATTTTATATAAAAGATAAGATCATTGATGGAGACTATAACGATTTCACCAATGGTACGGTTTTAATAGGTGGTGAATTAGCTTTTACTCTCAACGTAAAAGTTGGTGATACAATTAATATTATATCAACTTCATTTATAAATACTCCATTTGGTGGTGTACCGAAACAAGATAATTATTTAATATCCGGAATATTTAATAGCGGTTTTTATGAATTTGATCAAAATTTAGTATTTTTGAATTTAAAAGATGCATTATCTATTTTTGATAAAACAGATCATGATTTAAGATTAGAAATATATTTAGAAAAACCATTAAAAGCAGATCATTTGAAAAAATATATAGTCTCTGAAAACAAAGAACTTTTTGTTTATTCTTGGAGTGATTTGAATAAATCATTTTTTAGTGCCTTAAAAGTTGAGAGAAATGTAATGTTTATAATACTCACATTAATAATTATTGTTGCAGCATTTAATATAATTTCAGGATTAACAATATTAATAAAAAACAAAACAAAAGAAATTGCTATTTTAAAAACTTTAGGTTTGAGTAGTTATTCAATTAAAAAATCCTTTTTTTTAACTGGCTTGATAATAGGTACTTCTGCAACAATTTCTGGCACATTTATTGGTATTATTTTTTCTTTAAATATAGAAAAAATTAGAATTTTTTTGTCTAGCTTCTTAAATATAAATATTTTTCCGCCAGATGTATATTTTTTAGACAAAATGCCTAGTGAGATAAATTTTACATCTATATTATTAATTTTTATTTTTTCAATATTTATTACCGCTATAGCATCATATTTACCGGCAAGATCAATATCAAAAATGGAAACAACAAAGGCTTTAAGCTATGAATAAAACTATTTTAAAGACTTTGAATATAAGCAAAACTTTTAAAACAAATAGCAAAAGAATTGAATTATTTAAGAATGTAAACTTATCTATAAAATCTGGTGAACTAATAGCTTTAGTCGGTCCCTCTGGTTCTGGAAAAACATCATTAATAAATCTATTATCGTTATTAGAAAAACCTAATTCAGGCAAAATAATATTCATGGATAAAGATGTAATCAACCTATCAGAGAATCAAAAAAATGAAATAAGACAAAAAAATATATCAATAATTTTTCAAAATAATAATCTATTAACTGATTTTACAGCTTACGAAAATATAGAAATGCCTCTAGTTATTCGAGGAGAAAAAAATAATAAAAATAAAGAAAAAATAAAGAAAATTTTAAAAGCTATAAATTTAAAAGATAGATCAGAACACTTTCCAAACGAATTATCAGGGGGAGAACAACAGAGAGTTGCAATAGCAAGAGCATTAATAGCTGAAACTGACTTGATATTAGCAGATGAGCCCACAGGGAATTTAGACTTTAAAACTTCTCAGGAAATTTTTTCATACTTCGTAAAATTAAAAAAATTAAATAAAGCTATAATTTTTGCAACCCATAATAGAGAGTTAGCTAATAAAGCAGATTACAAGTTGAGTATTTCAAATGGTATTATAAAAAGAAAGACATAATGCAAAGTAATGAAAAATATTTCACAAATTTTAAAATTCATACTCAATACTCTATATGCGAAGGTGCTATAAAAATTGATGATCTTGCAGAATACTGTAAAACAAATAAATCAAAATCAATTGGTATCTGTGATAGCTACAATCTTTGTGGCGCTTTAGAATTCGCTGAAAAAATTAGTAAAGTTGGAACACAACCTATTATTGGGTCTCAAATTAATTTTTTAATTGATGACGTATTGGGAAAAATGCCTGTTTTTGCCAAAACAGAAAAAGGTTATAAAAATTTAGTTAAACTTTCTTCCAAAAGCTTCTTAGGCACTAATGAAAAAACAGATCCTCATTGCGATATAAAAAGTTTAGAGGCTTTTAATGATGATTTAATTTTATTAAGTGGAAATCATAGAGATTTATTAGGAAAGTTATTCAGTTTAAATAAACTAAAAAAAATTGAAGAATTGATAAATAATATTAAAAAAATTTTTAAAGATAGATTTTATTTGGAAATACAAAGACATAATGAACCTGGAGAAGAGATATTTGAAAATTATCTAACCAACTTATCATCTAAATTTGATTTACCGTTAATTGCTTCTCAAGAGGTTTATTATCGAAGTCAGAACATGTATGAAGCACACGATGCTTTGATTTGTATAGGAGAGAAAACTTATATAGATGACTCTAAAAGATTTAAATTTAGCAATCAACATTATTTAAAAGAAAATAAAGATCTTATCAACTTATTTAAAGATATTCCTGAAGCCTTAGAAAATAACTTTAACTTTCCATATAGATTTAATTTCAAGCCCAAAAAATCTTTACCAGTTTTACCAACTATAAAAACCGAAAATGAAAACGAAGAGAATCTGCTTCTTAATCAATCTAAAAAAGGTTTATTAAACAGATTAGAAAACTTTGTTTTTAAGAAAAATATAAATATAGACAAAAAAAAAATTACTAAAATTTATGAAGATAGACTTTCCCATGAAATAGATATTATTAATTCCATGAATTATCCTGGTTATTTTTTAATAGTGTCAGATTATATTAGATGGTCTAAAAAAAATAATATTCCAGTAGGGCCTGGACGTGGCTCTGGCGCTGGATCTTTAGTCGCTTATAGTTTGGATATTACCGATATAGATCCCATTGAATTTGATCTAATTTTTGAAAGATTTTTAAATCCTGACAGAGTATCTATGCCTGATTTTGATATTGATTTTTGTGAAGAAAAAAGAAATTTAGTATTTGAATATTTAAAATCTAAATACAAAAATGGAGTTGCTCATATAATTACTTTTGGCAAACTTAAAGCAAGAATGGCTTTAAGAGATGTTGGGAGAGTTATTGGTCTTCCATACGGTCACGTAGATAAAATTAGTAAGATGATTCCTTTTGATCCCTCTCGACCTTTAACATTACAAGAGTCAATAGACCGAGAACCTAGATTTAAGGAAGAAATTAAAAGCAACAAAAAAGTTGAGAAATTAATCGAACTCTCTCTTAAATTAGAAGGGTTAAATAGAAATATGGCAACTCATGCTGCTGGAGTTGTTATAGCGGGAGAAAATTTATCTGAAGAAGTGCCCTTGTATAAAGATAATAATTCAAATCTTATTTTACCATCCACTCAATTTGATATGCATTCTTCTGAAAATGCCGGATTGGTAAAGTTTGATATACTTGGACTTACAGCATTAACAGTTATCGACAAAACTATAAAAATGCTCGCTTTAAAAAATATAAAACTTGATATCAGCAAAATAGATTTAAAAGATCAAAAAGTTTTTGAACTACTCTCAACTGGTGAAACAACAGGACTTTTTCAACTCGAAAGTACCGGTGTAAGAGATACTCTTCGCCAAATGAAACCTAATAAATTTGATGATATAGTCGCTTTAGTTGCTCTTTACAGACCTGGACCTATGGGCAACATTCCTACTTACAATGATTGTAAACACGGAATAAAACAACCTGATTATATTCATGAAACTTTAGAAGAAATCTTAAAACCAACTTATGGTATAATAGTTTATCAAGAACAAGTTATGCAAATAGCTCAAACACTTGCAGGTTTTACTGCTGGTGAAGCAGATATTCTAAGAAAGGCAATGGGAAAAAAGAAAAGAGCAGAATTAGAAAAACAAAAGGAAAAATTTGTTAATGGAGCGTTAAAGAATGGAATAAAAAAAGATGTAGCTAACTATGTTTTTACAAAAATCGAACCTTTTGCTGAGTATGGTTTTAACAAAAGTCATGCTGTAGCATATGCAACTATTGCTTTTCAAACAGCATTTCTTAAGACTCATTTTAAAGAAGAGTTTATAGCAGCCTCAATGTCAACTTCTTTAACTAATACTGGCAAACTAAGAGAGTATGTTGAAGAGTTAAAAAGACTTAATGTTAAAGTAGTTTCACCTTCCATTAATAGTTGTTATGCAGATTTCAAGGCAGACAATAATAAAATTTACTATGGTTTAGGCGCTATTAAAAGCGTAGGGTTTGAGGCAATTTCAAATATAATTAAAGAGAGAGAAAAAAAAGGGAAATATAAATCATTGTCAAATTTTATTAACAGAGTAGATCCAAAAGATGTTAATAAACTACAGCTGGAAGGTTTGGTTAAATCTGGCGCATTTGATGAAATTGATAATAATAGAAAAAAACTTTTTAATTCAATCCCTAAAATAATTCAAACCATTAAAAATAAATATCAAGATAAAATTGCCAATCAAATAAATCTATTTGATAGTATAAACACACTAGAAACTGAGGAATTTGAATTTGAAAATGAAACTTTATGGAGCAAAAAAGAACTTCTAGCAGAAGAGTTTTCTTCGCTAGGATTTTATATGTCAGATCACCCATTAAATGAATATTCAGGAATTTTTTCTCAGCTAAAAATTGTTTCTTATAAGAATTTTTTATCTAGTAATATTAATGAAGCTCTTGTTGCTGGCACAATAATGTCAATACAAGAAAAAAAAAGTGCAAAAGGTAATCCGTTTGCTATAATTAAATTTAGTGACAATTATGGTGAGTTTGAATTATTTCTATTCTCTGAAAATTTGACTAATAATAGAGAAAAACTTAAAGAATCTGAGTCATTTGTCTTAACTTTATTAAAAGACTCAAATAATAGTGATCAAGTAAGAGTTAATGTTAAAAAGATTTTAGATTTAAATAGCTTAGTGAACAAACCTTACAAAAATATATGTATTGAACTTAACGAAGAGTGCGATTTTAGTGAATTAAAAGATTTTTTGAAGAAGGAGGGTGAGACAAAAATCAAAATAGTTGTACCTAAAAATAATAAAAAAATCGTCTTCGAACTAGAAAAAACAAGAAAATTTGATTTTGGCATGTTTAATAGCGTAAAAAGTAAGAAATATGTTAAAAAAATAACGTTTTAAAAACTTGATTTTTTAGAAAAATCTAGTTACTTAGACTTAATTTCGCACACAGCATTAGGGTTTGCGCCCACCGGTCCTTTTATAGGTAATTTGTTGTGGTGGATTAACCGGAAAAAAATATGAACGTACCAGAAATAAATATAAAACAATTATTAGAAGCAGGTGTTCATCTTGGTCACAAAACTTTAAGATGGAATCCAAAAATGAAGCAATATATTTTTGGAGAAAAAAATTCTATACACATAATAGATTTAACACAAACTGTTGATTTTTTAAAAAATGCTCTTGTTCAAGTTCACAAATGTATTTCTAGTGGTGGTAAAATATTAATTGTCTCCACAAAAAAACAAGCTTCAGAACAAGTAAGTGATTTGGCCAAAGAAACTAATCAATATTTTGTTAACTATAGATGGTTAGGCGGAATGCTTACAAATTGGAACACAATACAAAATTCTATAAAAAGATTAAAAATGTTAACAAAAGAACTTACAAAAGAAAGCACAGGTTTTACAAAAAAAGAAATTTTAAAATTTGGTAAGGAAAAAGATAAACTGCAAAGATCATTAGGAGGTATAGCTGAAATGAAAAAAGTTCCAGATTTAATGTTTGTGATTGATACTAACATTGAGTCTTTAGCTGTCAAAGAAGCACAGAAACTTAATATACCGATAGTAGCAATTTTAGATACGAATTCTGATCCATCAGATATTAATTTTCCAATACCAGGAAACGATGATGCAAGAAGATCAATCAACCTTTATTGTGACTTACTCAAAGATACGATTAAAGATGCAGAAAAGTTTATAGAAAAAAAAGAACCCACCGAAAATAAAAAAGTTAGTTCTGTCAAAATTCAAAAAAAAAAAACAAAAGATAACAAATAATTTACAGATTTAAACAATGTCAAATAAAGATTTGTTAGACAAAATAAAAAAATTAAGAGAAATTACAAGCGTTGGTTTCAAAGACTGTAAGATTGCTATAGATGAATGTGATGGTGATATAGACAAATCAATAGAATATTTGAGAAAAAAAGGTATTGCTAAAGCAACTAAAAAAATGAGTCGTACGGCATCTGAGGGGTTAATAATAACAAATGAGTTAGATGGAGAAATGTCAATTTTAGAAATTAATAGTGAAACAGATTTTGTTGCAAAAAATAAAGACTTCATAACTTTTTGCAAAGAAATGTCTGAAATTTGTTTCAAAGAAAAAGCTATCATTGAAAAAATAAACTCTACCAAAATGAAAAATAACATTAGTGTTAAAGATAATTTAATTGATCTAATTGCAAAAATAGGTGAAAAAATTACAATTAGAAGAGCTAAATATTTTGATAAAAAAAATGGTAAAAATTATTTCTACGTACATGGTGCAATTGAAAAAAATATTGGAAAAATTATATCAATAGTAAAAGTCAAAGATTTAAATGAAAAGGAACTAGGAAATAAGTTAGCTATGCATATAGCCGCGTCTAACCCATTATCAATTGATAAAAATGATTTAAATAAAGAAATCTTAGACAAAGAATTAGAAATTATTAAAGCAGAATTGTTAAATTCAGGAAAAAAAAAAGAAATGATAGAAAAAATTTCTGAAGGTAAACTAGGAAAATTTATCACAGATAATACACTTTTGAATCAAGAATGGATAATGGACCCAAAAATGAAAGTTTCTGATATACTTAAAAACAGTAAAATAGTAGAATTTATTAGGTATAAAGTTGGTGAAGGAGTTTAGTTTTAATGAGCTCACAATTTGATGAAAAATTTTTTTCCGCAAAGATGGATAAATCAATTCAATCTTTTAAAAAAGAAATATCTACACTAAGAACCGGCAGAGCAAATTCATCAATGTTAGATACAATTAAAGTTGATGTTTACGGTCAACAAATGCCGATAAACCAATTAGCAACAATTAGCGTACCCGAACCTAGACTTATATCGATTCAGGTCTGGGATAAAACTAATGTTCAATTAGTAGATTCCGCAATTCAAAAATCAGACTTAGGAGTAAACCCACAAATAGAAGGTCAATTAATAAGAATTAGAATACCTGACTTGAATGAAGAAAGAAGAAAAGATTTAATAAAAATTTTAAAAACTATGGGAGAAAAAGGAAAAGTTTCAATTAGAAACATAAGAAGAGAAGGGAATGAAGATCTTAAAAACCAATTAAAGAATAAAATTTTATCAGAAGATGAAAGTAAGAAGAACGAAAAGAATATACAAAAAATTACTGATCAATACATTGTAGATTTGGAAAAAATTCAGTCTGAAAAAGAAAAAGAAATTTTACAAATATGAACAAGCTCAACCACATTGCCTTTATCATGGACGGTAATGGTAGGTGGGGCATGAAGAGAAAAAAAAGTAGAAATTTTGGCCATTTAAACGGAGTAAAAGTGGTTAAAAAAATTGTAAAAGTTTCTATAAAATTTCAAATACCCATTATAACCTTTTACGTTTTTTCAACTGAGAATTGGAAACGGCCAAAAATAGAAATAAATTACCTTTTTAATTTAATTAATCTTTATTTTAAAAAAGAAATTGATTCTGTAATTAAAAATGGAATTAAAATAAATTTAATTGGAAATATAAATAAATTACCAATTAAAATAAAAAAAAGTTTAAAAAAAACAATTAATATGACTAAAAATAATAATAAGATAATAGTCAATTTAGCTATAAATTATGGTTCAAGGAGTGAAATTATTAATTCAATAAAAAAGATCAAAATTATAAAAAAAATTAACGAAAAAAATTTTAGTAAATTATTATATACTAAAAATCTTCCAGAACCCGATATATTGATAAGAACTGGCGGAAAGAAAAGAATAAGTAATTTTCTTTTGTGGCAAATTGCTTATACTGAAATATATTTTTTAAACAAATTATGGCCTGACTTTAATGAAAAAGATCTTAAAAAAATTATTCTAGATTTTAAAAAAATTAAAAGAAATTTTGGAGCAATAAATGACAAATAGTCTTAAACAAAGAATTCTAACTTCAATCATTTTATTTTTAATACTTTTTTTCATGATAACAAGTAATTTCGTATTAGTTTATTTTCTAATTATTTTTTCTATTTATGCATTTATTGAATTCACTAATATTACTTCAAGAATTACCATTAAGAATAAAATAAATATATTTATTTTAAATTTGGGATTTTTAATCTATGTATTTTGTTTTTCTACTTTGTTACTTATTAATTTTTTTCATCCAGAGTCAAAAATACTTGCTTTAAGTATTATACTAATATGTATTTTTTCAGATATTGGAGGATTAATATTTGGAAAATTATTTAAAGGACCAAAATTGATTAAAATTAGCCCCAATAAAACTTTTAGCGGTTGTATTGGTTCATTTATTTTTTCTACAGTTTTATCTATTTTTTTATTTCAGGGAATCTATGGTTTATTTAGTTATTATTTTATTCTTTTAGGAATTGCTATTTCTTTTGCTACACAATTGGGAGATTTATTTTTTTCTTTTTTAAAAAGAAAAGCTAGACTAAAAGATACTGGAAATATTCTTCCTGGTCATGGCGGAGTGCTAGATAGAATAGATGGTATCTTACTTGGATTACCTATAGGAATCTTAACATTCATATTACTATAAATCCTTTAATGAAAAAAAAAATATCTATATTAGGTTCAACTGGTTCAATTGGTGAAACAACATTAAAAATTATTAAAAAAAAAAAAAATTTATTTCAGATTAATATATTAGTAGCCAATAAAAATTATAAAAAAATCTGTAATCAAATTAATATTTTTAAACCAAAAATATTTATTGTTAATGATATTAAAACTTTTTTAAAAATAAAAAAATTTGCTAGGAATAAAAAAACTATAATTTTGAACAAGATTAATGAAAAAACAATAATTAAAAATGATATTTCTATTTCTGCGATTCCTGGAATAGCTGGTTTAAATTTAACCATCTATTTTGCCCAACATAGTAAAAAATTATTGATAGCTAACAAAGAGTCAATAATTTGTGGATGGGACATTTTAATTAAAACTATTAAAAAAAATAAAACTATATTGATACCAATAGACTCGGAACATTTTTCTTTATTAAAGCTTTTGGAAATTTCCAAAAAAGAAGATGTAAAAAAAATTTATATCACAGCCTCTGGAGGTCCCTTTTTTAAATCAAATATTAAACTTAACAAGATTAAACCTCATCAAGCACTTAAACATCCAAAATGGTCAATGGGTAAAAAAATATCTGTTGACTCTGCAACTATGATGAACAAAATTTTTGAGTTAATAGAAGCTAGAAAATTATTTCCATTTTTTAAAAAAAAAATAGGAATACTAATTCATCCTCAATCTTTAGTTCACGCTGTTATAGTTTATAAAAATGGATTGACCAATATGTTATACCATCAACCTAACATGATAATTCCTATAGCAAATGCAATATTTGACTCAAAAATTAATATGACTGATATTTATAAAAAAAAAAATAATTTTGGCAATTTACATTTTTATGAAATTAATAAAAAAAATTTTTTTCCATATAAAATTTTAAATAAAATAAGTTTATATAAATCATCACCAATAATAGTTAATGCGGTTAATGAAATATTAGTTGATCAATTTCTAAAAAGAAAAATAAGCTTTTTGTCAATAATTGATTATATTTCAAGAGTTTTTAAAGATAAAAATTATAAAAAATATGCTATAAAATCACCAAATAATATTAAAAAAATCTATGAAATTGATAACTGGGCAAGAACAAAAGTGAAAAGTTTATTAAATTGATGAAAAAAAAAATATTCATAATCTCACTATTTTATTTGTTAAGCACAATAGAATTATTTGCTACAGAAATTAAAGTAGAAGGAAATAATAGAATTAACAAGGAAACAATTGAAGTTTATGGTGAAATAGAAAAAAAAGACAATTATTCAAACCAAGATATAAATAAATATTTAAAAAATTTGTACGAGACTGATTTTTTTGAGGATATTCAAATTTCTTTCGAAAACAAAGTTTTAAAAATAATAGTTAAAGAGTATAAGATGGTAAATTCTATTATATTAAATGGAGAACCTTCTGAAAAAATAAGAAAATCTGTTTTAAAATTCATGAAATCTAAAGAAAAAGAGGGTTTCATAGAAAGTAATTTAAGTAAAGATTTAGAAAATATAACCAACGCCTATCAATCACTTGGATTTCTTCTAGCAGATATTGATATACAAAAAGAAATTCTTGATGAGAATAGTTTGAATTTAATTATTGAAATAAATCGCGGTGAAAAAATTAAAGTAAAAAAAATAAATTTTATAGGTGATAAAAAGATAAAAGAAAGAAGATTAAGAGATATTATAGTAACTACCGAGGATAAATTTTGGAAAGTGATAAGTAAAAACACTGTATTTAGTGAAAACAATGTAAGGATGGACAAAAGACTTTTAGAAAACTTTTATAAGTCTGTAGGTTATTATGATGTTAATGTGGTTTCTTCCAATGCTACTTTTAAAGAAACTGGTATAGAACTTACTTATAATATTGATGCTGGTAACCGTTATAGAATTTCAAAATTTTCTACTAATGTTGATCCAGCTTTAAACAAAGAATTTTTTACGGATATTAAAAAGATATATGATAAATATTTAGGTGATTATTACTCTCCATTCAAAGTAAAAAAAGTTTTAGAAGAATTAGATTTACTAATTGCAGACAATGACCTTCAGTTTATAGAACATTCAGTAAATGAAATAATTAACGAAGATGAAATTGAAATAAAAGTAAATGTTTTTGAGAGTGCAAAGATATCAGTAGAAAGAATTGAAGTTGTGGGCAACAATATAACCAATGAGTCGGTTATTAGAGGCGAATTATTATTGGATGAAGGAGATCCGTTTAGTAAATTAAAATTGGACCAATCTATTGCTAAATTAAAATCTAGAGATATTTTTGCAAAAGTCGAGGCAGATACTACTCAAGGAAAAAGTACTAATACAAAATCTGTCACAATAGAAGTTGAAGAAAAAGCAACAGGTGAAATTTCAGCTGGTGCTGGTATTGGCTCTGATGGTGGAAGTTTTGCCTTTAATATTTCTGAAAACAATTGGATGGGTAAAGGTGTTCAAGTGCAAACTTCAGTAGAGGTAAATGCAACGTCATTAAAAGGTGAAATAGCATATACTGATACCAATTATAATAATTCTGGAAATCTTTTAAGATATGGACTGTCAAGTTCTCAAAATGATATGCCTGATTCTGGTTTTGAAAATAGTATAATTTCTGCAAATATAGGAACTGGCTATGAGCAATTTAAAAATATTTATTTTAATCCTGGTCTTACAGTAACTTCAGACAAACTAACAGTTTTAGATACAGCCTCAAATAATTTGAAGAAACAAGCTGGTACATATACAGATTTATCTGCAGATTACTCTTTTAGTAAAGACACAAGAAATAGAGCTTTTATGCCAACTAGTGGCTCGGTAGCCTACTTTAAACAAGTTTTACCTGTTTACGCAGATGCAGCTTCAGTTAGAAATTCAGTTTCTTATAGCGGATATAAAGAGTTAAATGAAAACGTGGTAGGAGCCTTTAAAATATTTGGTTCAGCTATTACAGGTTTAGATGAAGATGTAAGATTAAGCAAAAGGTTATATGCTTCAAACAGAAAGCTTAGAGGATTTCAAAGTGGTAAAGTTGGACCTAAAGATAATATTGACTATGTTGGAGGAAATTATTTAACAACAATGAATTTTGAAGCTACACTACCAAATTTATTACCTGAAAGTACAAAAACCGAAATAGGAACATTTTTGGACTTTGGTAATGTATGGGGAGTTGATTACGATAGTAGCGTTGATGAATCAAACAAGATTAGATCATCTGCAGGTGCTACAGCCAGTTGGCTCTCACCTTTAGGACCAATGACCTTTGTTTTTTCAAGAAATATTGCTAAAGCAGACACCGATAAAACTGAGTCATTTAAATTTCAATTAGGAACAACTTTTTAATGAAAAATATTTTAAAATTTTTTATTATAATTTTTTTATTCTTTAACGTTCAAAATCTTCACGCGGGAGATGTTTATTTTATTGATTTTAACAAAGTTTTAAATGAAAGTATTGCAGGTAAAAAAGCCCAAGATTCTTTAAAGAAAAAATTTACAACAGAAAGTGGAAAATTTAATAATATAGAAAAAGGTTTAATAGAAAAAGAAAGAGAAATAATATCAAAAAGAAAGATTTTAGCTAAAGAAGAGTACCAAAAACAAGTAATTCAATTAAGAAAAGATGTTACTAAAGTTCAAAAAGATAAGAAGAATTCGTTAAACAATCTTGGTAAAACAAGAGCTAAAGCTAGAACCGAACTACTTTCAAAATTAAATCCTATTTTAAAAGCTTATATGGAAAAAAATAAAATACAAATTGTAATAGATAAAAAAGAAGTGCTTTATGGTAATTCTGGATTGGAAATTACTAATCAAATAATGGAAATTTTAAACAAAGAAGTAAAATCTTTAAATTTAAAATAAATTTTAATGCAAACTAATCAGTTCTTTATAAATAAAGGACCCTTCAAACTTAAAAAATTATTCAAAGATATAGATTTTGACATTAGAATTAATGATATAAAAACTTTAGAGTCTGCAAATAAAAATGACTTAACATTTCTTGACTCTGTTGATTACGCCCACTTAGCATCAAAAACTAAAGCTTCAGTGTGTTTAGTAACAAAAAGGCTAGAGTCTTTTCTTCCACATTCATGTAAGAAAATAATAATACAAAATGTACTTTATGAACTTGCTAAAGTTATCAAATTTTTTTATCCAGTCTCTGATATCGATTATCCGGATTTAGCGGTTAAAAAACCAAAAAAAAGTAATTTTCCCTCAGTAAAATTTGGAAATAATGTTTTAATAGGAAAAAACGTTAAGATAGGAAAGAATAGT
>MDTG01084365.1_pt1 | contig 13455 bp, 9 predicted proteins | sample 811421 | NCBI WGS metagenome assembly MDTG01 (sample SAMN05326645, study PRJNA326480) | marine metagenome | isolation source: seawater | place: Pacific Ocean: South East | collected 2011 | reverse complement strand
ATTGCTGTTTCATAAATATTATCTTTAAACTCTATTTCTTTATTTATAATTTTGATTATATTATAAATATCGGAATCTTCACGTAAATCATTGTTTGTTTTATTTAAATTGAATGTTATTTTATCAATAAATCTTAATAATTTAAATTGTTTGTACTTTTCTTTGGAATGTGAACTTGGAATTTTTATGAAATAATAATCATATACATCATCTACAATATTTCCTATTATATATTTTTCAACACTATGTTTACTATCTTTATAACTAGTGGACATTACACTAATGTCAATATAAGTTGTTGTTAGAAATATAACAGGTAAGTTATATTTAATTGACAACAAATATATATCAATATATGTTACACAATACTCATTATCTTCTATTCTTGTTATTAATAAATATTTGAATTTTTCTAAAAACTCTTCGGTATCTTTATCTGATATATTATTTTTTTCTAATTTATTTAAATAATTACTGTAAAGTGTTTTAAAATCTTCAATATCTTTAGTATTAGATTTTTTATGTAAATAATTATAACTCATTAAAAATAATCCGGGTCCTATCTTAAGATCGCTTAATAAATAAGATTCTACTAATGATTTTTTTAAATTATCAATATTAAGGTCATAATAAGTTTCTTCATTCTTTCTATGTTGGAATCTTATCAATGCTAATATCATAGCAAATGAACATTTAAAATAAGATTTATCTTCTTCTAAGTCTTTAAAATAAAAATATTCTTCATATAAAAGATTATTAAACATTTTTTTTAATATATCCTCTCTTACAATATTTGGTTTTGAATATTTACAATCACCTCTAACATCATTTATTATTTCTAAAAAGTCACCTGTTTCATTTGTAGCACCATCATTTTTTATTTGTAAATCTATTTCTGGTGAAGCATCTTCTTTAATGGTTTCCAAATTCAATTTTGGAACTACTTTAGTTTTTATAGGTTTCTCTCTAACTTCTGAAATACCTTCAACCTGTTCTGTGTCTTCAACCTGTTCTGTCTCTTCAACCTGTTCGGCGCCTTCTTGTTGTCTCTCATTTTTTAGATAGTCTTTTGTATTTATTAACCCCAAATCTTTTAAATCATTGCTATAATAGGTTTCATTGTTTGTGAATTTTTCGTATTTATTTTTAGATATGATTTTTTTATTGTTAATAATATCTTTTAGTGTGGATTCAAATACTATTATTTCATCGTTATTTATACTATAGCTTGTATTATTATTAATTAGATTAGTATTATTAAATAAAAATGTTTTGGTTCTATTATATCTAATAAATTCGTCAGATAATTTTGTATAGTATATACTCTCATTGTCATCTCCTGTTATTAAATTATTAACCGGTACTATTAAATTGCATTTTTGATTTGTTGGGTCTCTAAAACAAAAATCTGTATTGCAATTATCTTCGTTTACACAAAGTGATATATTTTTTATATTTTCAAGTATGTTTTTATCGTATTCCGAAAATACAACATTGTTGAGACCAACTTCTTTCAATAAGTTAACCATTTCTCTCAATTTATCTAAATAATTTATGGAATAATCTCCAACTAATAATTTAATATTTTGTTTATTAGAATTATATACTGGAGAATTTAATAAAACTTTAATAGTATTTTTAAAACTATTATAAAATTTAGTTTCCAATTTGATATTATTAATCATTGAAACTCTCTCGGAGTCTTTATTTTGTGATGTTTGAATTTTGAAATCTATATTATTTAAAATATAATTCTTTTCTCTCAGTTCCATAAGGTCATCTTCTACGTACATTTCTGGGGGGTCTATAGCAACAAACTGGTCTCCATTTGTTAATATACCAATTATCATTTCGCTCTCACTATCAATTATTTTATATTTGGGATGAACTTTTGCATTTGAATTTGTAGATTTATAAATATTTTCCAATGTCTCTTTTGTATTGATATAATTTGTATACTTTACATCATCCATAAATAAATATGGGATATTGTCTTCAATATTAATATTTGATGGATAACAAGGTATAAAATTTTTATTTTCATTATTAATTATTAATCCTATAACTTTATTTTCATAATTGATTACATGATATAAAATTTCATATTTTAATTTTAATAAATTATTCAATAGTATTTGCAAGTTTATATTTTTTTCAAAATCATAATTTTTATTATTTACATTAGAAATACAATGTTCATTTATTTTATCTTTAATTATATTTAAAACTTTTTTAAATTCTACTAATTGTAATTCATCATTATGTATATCAAAATGTATAATAGGTAGTATTTTTTTTATACTACCATCCTTTACAGCATATATAGGTTCATAACTGTCTTCATTTTTAATTAATATTACGTTTCCTTTTTTTTCATCAATAAATTCATTGGAATAATTTTGTTTGGGACATATTACTTTGATATTTTCTGTAATATCTTCACTTGTTATGTCCAATATAATTAAATTAATACCTTTTTCAAATAAATTTTTGTTTGGTTTACATATAATATCCCATAAATATGTATAGTCTATTAAATATTTGTTACTCAATAAATATTTTTTAAAGCTTTTAAAGGATAAAATCATTTTTTTAAACAATAATAATTGGTTTTCATCATCTAAATTTAAACTATTTATGAACTGATCACTATTTTTATGATAATTATAATATTCTTCGTCTATTTCAAATTTTATTAAATCTTGGTCACCAATATTTTTTGGGAAAAAAATATTAGATAAATTACCATTATTATATGTTACAAATTTATCCAAATCTATTGCTTTTAATAATACATCATTCTTAAAATTATTTAACTTCATATTTGGTATATTTTTATATTTTATATATACATCTAAAATGCAATGTAAAAATGATTGGTTAATGTGTGATTTTATACCATACCTTAATAAACATCTATAATTGGGTTTAAGGAAATTTGGTTCATTATTGCTTGTGCATTGTAGAGAATCAAATTGTAAAAATTTACTTACAATACTTGGCAATGCACCAAATTTATTTCGTAACAATTTACTACGTGTATCTTTATTTATATAAACTCTATTATTACCAATTACACTGGTATTAGTATCAGATGCTTCGTCACTTGAATCGTTTTCATCTGAGGATTCTATATCACCTTCATTATATTGTTTTAATGAGGCATCTGTTTCTTTATTTACCTTTTTCTCTAGATTTTTAAGACATTGCTCTTTATTTGCATTATTTTCAGTAGGTTTTTTAAAACAACATGGTAAACAAAATTTTGTATATCCTTTTTCTATAGGATTATTTTTTATAAATCCAATATATGGATGATGTTCTTTGATAGGTGTCAAAATATTTCCATCACCTTTTTTAGGAATTATTTTACCAAATTCACCACTTTCTGCTTGTTCTTTTGTTAAAGTAGTTGATTTGTTTATATCCCAGAATTTTGGGCAAATGTAGTAATGTTTAGAATCTGAATCTCTGCTATATTCTATAATATTTTTATACGTTTCTGGATTTATATTTTTTAATTCATCTTCATTTACTACAATAGGTTGTCTATCTGGAACACAAATTCTTGAATAATATGAATAATTATTATTTAATTTTGAAGACATTACTTTTGAATTTGTAGTACCAGATTCTTTCAATAATTTCTTATTATAAAGATCTTTATCATAATCCAACAAACGATTTAATCTATATCCACTTTTCTTTTCCCCTTTATTATTTTTATTACTATCAGATTCGGGGTCTAATGATTCAATAGAAACATCTTTATCATCATCTTTATCATCATCTTTATCGCCTTCAATTTGTTCACTTTGTAAATTTTGCTCGGATTTTTCAAATTCATCATCTGTTAAATCTGAATTATTACCATCTGTTTCTTCACCTGAATCACTATCGCCTTCTAAATCCGCTAATGAACCAAAATCATCATTATCATCGGTTTTATCCTTTTCATCTGTTGTATCTTTATCTTCTTGTTCTTCTTCCTCATCATCATCATCTAATAATATATCTAATAAATTAGTATCATCATCAACATCATCATCCATATTCAAATTTATAGCACTATCAAAAATATTATCAGGTTTAATTTCCTCAGTTTCTATATTATTTATGTCTTCTGTAAATTCTTGTTTGAATTCAAATTTACTTGTTGTTTTGGTTTTAGTATTTGATTTGCTACATAATTTAGTATCAATTGATGCTTTAATAAAATTATTATTTTTATTGAATGCTAAAATGATAATATTTTTTATATATAAATTAATGTTATATATATAATTTATATTATCTATATTCATAATTTCTACATTTATGCCCTGTTTTATTTTTTTTATAATGGTTTTAAATCCTGGATTATTTTTAATTTTAATTTTTTTATTATTAAATATATCTTGATTTAGTGTTAATCCCTGTATTATTTCTTCGAAGATTTTTTTTGCTTCTTCGAGAGAAGTAACACTAAAATTTTCTTTTATGGAATTAATAATTTCGATTGTGGATAATCTTTCTCGTATATTTTGTATAACAATTGCATTTTTTGCATCCATTTCATTATAATTTGCGACTCTTTTATATCTAAGAGTTATTTTATCATCTATTATTTTCAAATTATTTTCACTATTAAAAATATTATATAAACAATTTTTAATATCATTAAAACTGGTTAATTTTTCAAATTTATCATTGTAAATTTCAATATTGTAGTTTATGTTTACTATTTCTATATTATTATCATCAAATGAATTAAATTTTAATATTTTATTGTTAGAAGGAAGTATTTGACTTATTATATTAATAATAGGATTTATTATATCAATTATAAATTCTTCTAATTTTTCTATTTTGGCATTTTTTGTATTATTAAAGTTTATTTTAATATTTAATATACCATAATTGTCTAAGTCAATTACAACATCTTTAATAGAATTTTTAAGTTCACTATTTTTTATATATTTTTGATTTAATATAATAGTTATACTATTGACTTTGCCAAAATTTTTAGAATATTTTAATATAGTTTTATCATCTAAATATGGAACATTTCTATTGTCAACTGATATTTTATCGCAATATAATCTATATAAATTTTCTATTTTTTTACCGGGATTAAATTTAATAAAAGGAATATTATGATTACTATTCAATAGTTTAAAAATTATTTCTAAGGGAATACTATTATTTATATTTGAATATATATTAAAATTAATATATGTTATTCCATTTTCTATTTTCAAAGATGGAATATCGTGATTAAGTTCTATATTATTTAATATGTCAATTATATTATTGTTTTGATTAAATAATGATTTTTCTATATAATCTAATGATTTCTTATAAAGAGTAGATTTTTTATTATTATAATCTTCAATTGATATTATATCATTTTTTGCAAGTAACGGAAAATATATTTTAATACTATTTTCAATATCAATTGACATTTTTGAATTATGATTCAAAACATCATCAAATAAAGTAACATATATTGTATTATTGATAATATTTTCTTCAAATAATAATCCCTGATTATTTGTTGATAAAATATTATTTATTTGTAATTTTAATAATTCAGTGTATTTTTTACTTTTTAAAGGATTAACATTTATTATATTTGAAAAATTATTATTAAAATTTATTCCAATCGGTTTTAATATATTCAAATATTCTAATGTTATTTTTAAAAGGTCTTCATAAACATAAACTTCTTTATTTTCTAATAGTTTAATTATGTCATTTTTTTCATTAACATTTTCTAAAAAATCTAAAATATATTCTTGTTTGATATCTACTGTTCCATTTTTTGTTAATCTATTATAAAGAGATAATGGGTCGTAAATAGTTTTACATAATGCGTGTAAATAAATGTCTTCAAAACATGCGTTGTCTGTGTCTTTATTTTGATTATATCCATTAATAAATTTAAATTTTATATTTTCTATCGTTTCATCATTATAAATGTTATCATTTATAAAAAAAACTTGTATTTTGTATTTTGAAATATATTTTTTATCTAAATCACTAAAATCATTAACAAAATAATCTTTAAATACAGAAGATTCAATAAACTCGTCAGCGTATTTAAAATCATTTTTTAAAGATTCCATTGAAGGGAAGTCTGTATTTTCAAAATATTTATATTTAATAAAGACATACAATTCACTTAAAGTATTTTCATTATTTTCTTTATCAAAATTACTAATATAAAATTTAAATATATTTGACATCTATATAAATAGAAGCATATATTTTTATATAATTATGAACATTAATATTATTGTTGCTATGTGTAAAAATAATGGTATTGGTTATAAAAATAATTTACCTTGGAGGATTAGCAGTGATTTAAAAAAATTTAGAAAATTAACAATCGGAAACAAAAAAAACGCAATAATAATGGGTAAAAATACTTGGTTAAGTATTAATGAAAATATCTTACCAAAAAGAGACAATTTAATATTATCTAGCACACTAAAAATAGATATATTAAATAATGAAAATGTTGCAAAATCATTTTCAAATATGGAAGAATTAAAGAAATATATTTTTTCAAAAGATTATGAAGAAGTATGGATAATTGGTGGTAGTCAAATATATAATTTATTTTTAAATGAAGACCATGAAGATAGTAATTTAAAAATAAATAAGATATATGTTACATATATAGATAAGGATGTTGAATGTGATACTTTTTTCCCAAAAATTAATTATAATAAATACAGATTTATAAGTCAATCAATACATAAAGTAGAACCAAATATGTATGATTTCAAGATTTTTGATCAGGTATATAATAGAAATATTTATGATAAATCATAATAAGGACTATCTGTAATATTCATACCGCAATATCTAGCTGGTTCTTTTTTGTAATCTATTGGATTATATACATTTATTTTTTTTGCTTCAATAATTAAGAATCTAAAATTATCCCAAAATTCATCAGTATGACCAATGGATTTTGTAGCCACATGACTTAATTCATGCAATGCAACATACATTAATGTGTTTTCATCTATAAGCCGACCTTTGTTATTTTTTTCTGTATCCAAACAAAATGCAAGTTTTTCGCCTTTATTTTCACTATAAGCTGTATATTCGCTTGTTGGTAATGTTTCATATATTTTTTTTGGATTATAATTAGATACTAATCGTTTAACATGTTCTTTATTTGGATATTTTTCACCTACATGTTTTACTAATTTATTCATTTTTATATTAATAGATGCTAGTTTATCTGCAGCTAAATGTAATTTATTTCTATCACGGACACAATATTTATTTCCATTAACATCAGAAATTATACATCTTAAATTAAAAGTATCAGACTCAATATAAATTTTTATTGATATGATTACAATAAAAATTGTTAAAATTAGATTAAATAAATAGTTATCCATATATAATATAAAATTTTATAAAAAAAAGTAAAATTTTATATTAATATTAAGCAGACGAACCAATTTCTAATGGTTTTCTAAACTTATCATCATCAATTGTTGAAATATTCCATGGGCAATTTGTATTTGTTCTTGGATTTGGTGGTTCTGAACGTAATTGTAAATTGGCATTACGCAAAGAAGAACCTTGTGTATTAACACCTACAACCTGTGTTGGGTTTAATAAATTTATATTTTTTAAATCACCCATTGGATTTAATGAGCCCCAAGAACTATTAGAATCAGATGGTAATAAATCGGCTGGATTCGCAATGGCTTTATTCATTGCACTGCTTGAAGTTGCGGAATTAGAAGAATTTACAGAAGCAGAACCATTGAAAGGTGCGTATGTATTATTTTGGGATGCTCCAGTAACTGAAGGAGGGGTGTTTGATACTGGTGCAGGGCTTAAGGGTGCTCTTCCTTGAGTCATTCCCATTTGGAAAACATTTTTATTTTCTGAATATTTGTATAATGCAAATAATAAAACCAACAATCCAACAATTCCTAAAACATGTTCATTTTTCAAGTTTTTAAACATTTTGTTTAAACCGGCCATTTATATAAAATAAATAATATAATTTTTTCATAAAAATATTAATTAATACTAATTATTTATTTATTTTGTATAATATTAATTCTTTATTCTAAATAATTAATATTATTAATTTTTGATTATTAATTTTTGATTATTAGTTTATTCAAAATTCTCAATATCATCATCATCACTTGAATCACTATTTACTAAAGATTCCAAATTGTATTTCAATTTAATTTTTTTTGCTTCTAAAAATGCATTTATCGCATTTTTTCTTATTTCTTTTGCTTTCTTTTTTGCTATTTTATATATGTCTAAATATATTTCTGTTTGAGATTTCAATTCTAATACATCATCATTATCATCAATATCTAAATTATCAATTTCGAGTAATTTATTATTATTTGTTATTATAGATGTTGTAGTTTCTTCTAATTCACTTTTTTCTTCTAATACTTGATTTTTTTCTTCTAATACTTGATTTTTTTCTTCTAATACTTGATTTTTTTCATTTAATTCTTCACTTTCTTCTAATGCTTTATTTTCTTCATTTAATTCTTCACTTTCTTCTAATACTTGATTTTTTTTATTTAATTCTTCACTTTCTTCTAATGCTTGATTTTTTTTATTTAATTCTTCACTTTCTTCTAATGCTTGATTGTCTTCAGTTAATTTTTTACTATCTATAGACAATGTTTTACTTTCTATCTTTTCACTTGGTTTTTCTAAATCTTCTGTACTATTATTTTTGGATTTATCTTTTAATTGTATTAATAGTTTATTCTCAAATTCATCTGTGGGATATAAAACTACAATTTGTGTCAAAATTAATTCAATACTAAAATTTTTATTGCTAAATTTTATATTGTCTAAATTTATTAATGGAATTATTTCATATTTTTCATTAAAATCATCCAATGTCATCTTCTTTTCATTTTCATCATAAATATTTATTTTATCATTTTTAATATATGTTTTTATCAATATTTGCTTACCATGTTTATATGGTTTTATAATAGGTGAAAATATGTCTTCTATATCTTCTTTATTAATTGAGTCAGAATTATAAAACCATATATCTTTGTTTTCATAAATTTTATCAATTGCATATTTCTCTAAATTTTCAAAAAATTCTATAAGTGATTTTTCTTGAATAGAAAAATTTAATTCGCAAAATGTTTTTGTTGCAGTTTTTGAAAAACCTTGTTTAGTTGTGCACTTTGGTAATTGTAGATATACATTTTTTGAAGCTTTACCATGTGTAAATTTACTTGTGTAAGAATTCGTTTTTCCTAATAGAGATGGATTGGCTAAATTTAGAATATTATAATCAAAATCATGGTTTGCATCAAAAATTTTATTTTCCATTTATTGTATTAAATAATTATTAGAAAAATCAATTTAAATAAAGACGCAAAAATTATATAAATAAATTGTTATTTATTTATATTAATAATTCTTTATGAAAAATAATGATAAAAATATTTTTTTAGATATTTGTAAAGATTATATAAAAAGTGAAGATTTTAAAAATAATTTTAAAGAAATTATTAATCCATTATTTAATCATTTATTAAATGAAATTGGTATATATTTATTCTTTTTTGTATTTTTTATATTGGTGAGTTTTTTATTACATTTAGGAATATTGATTATATTAATTCGTTATATTAAAGCAAATAATTAATTTTTTATATATTTATATATTATAAATATGACATTGAGTAACAAACTTCAAAATGGAGGAAAAACAAGCAAAAAAGGAGGTACATTTTTAGGAGATGTTAGCGTTCCAGCTGGCCTATTATTATTAAACCAATTTATGAAAAAAAGAAAAAATACAAAAAACAAATCTAAAACATCAAAAAAATCATTAAAACGTAAAACCAAATTATCTAAAACATTAAGACGTAAAACTAGATCGTCCAAAAAATAAATATAAATCATAATTATTTAAACATTATTATATAATTATGATTATCTATACTATATGAATATTGAAGACAATCTTAAAGAATGGGTTAATTTAGACAATGAATATACTAATATAAGTAATAAATTAAAAGAAATCAGAATAAAAAAAAATGATTTAACAAATACTATTATTTCACAATTTCATGAAAAAAATATTAAAAATCCCACAATAAATATTAGTGACGGAAAATTGAACTTAATCGATACTAAGCAAGCAAATACATTGACATTCAAATTTTTAGAAACATGTTTAGATGAGTATTTTAACAATAATAATGACAAAACAAAAGAAGTTATTGACTTTATTAAATCGAAAAGAAATTTTACATTGGTGACTTCTATTAAACGAACATCTAATAGTGATTTATAGTACTTACGGTATTTATAGTATTTAAAGTCTTTTTAATATTTTTTTATATATAATGAATCATAATCAAAATAATATAGATAAAAATATTACATTACTAAAAAATCTACATCCACTTTTAGGGCATAATTATTCTAATACAAAAAATTTACAACATAATATTGAAGAAAATTTACAAATGAAAAACTATTTACAAAATGAAAATAATGATGTAATAAACGAAGAAATTTTTGTTAATTTTGTTAATAACATTAATCCAAGCAACAAACATTTAGTTAAAAGTGATTCTAAAAATAGAACAAAAAAAATAACAAAAAATACAAAAAATACAAAAAATACAAAAAATACAAAAAAGACAAAAACTACAAAAAACACAAAAAAATAATCACAAAAAAAAATAATAAACTATATTAACAAATATCTTCATCTTATTAATATATAATTGTTAAATTAATTTAAAAATTATACAATAATAATACTAATATGTTTAAATTATTAGTATTTTTATTATTAAATTCGTTGTCTTATGGTTTTATGATGCAGCCAGCTATTAGTAATTTACATAAACCAATCATTCGAAATAATATATTAATGCAAAATATACCAGATTATGATCCTTCAAAAATAATAAATAAACTTGCAAAAACATCGGATGATTTGAATAAATGGAATCTTAATAATTTTTTATCTGAAGTATCAAAAAAACATATAGAAAGTGTTAGTATTGTTAAAGACATGAATACTAATCATATTAATAGTATTGTTGCAATTGATAATGATTATATTACACCATTACCAGGTATAAACAATTTACATTATTTAGAAACAGGTTTAGATAAGGTAAATAATATTGTAATAGATAGTTTATTGCATAATGATATTTATTATAAAATTGTACAAATTACCAATCCCAATGCTGGAGGAGTTAATCCTTTTGGTGGTATAGGATTTATAATTAATTTGGTAGTTACTTATTTTGTTTTTAGTTTTGTATTATCATTAATTCAACAATTTCGTGGTGGAGGTGGAAATATGATGAATCCTATGAATGCCGGGAAATTAGAATCCAGGGGTGTTATACCAAGTGAAGAAATTTCAACATCGTTTGAAGATGTTGCTGGTTGTGATGAAGCAAAATATGAGTTGCAAGAAATAGTGGAATTTTTGAAAAATCCAGATAAATTTTATGCCGGTGGAGCGAAAGTTCCAAAAGGTGTATTGTTAGAAGGTCCACCTGGTACAGGAAAAACATTATTGGCAAGAGCTGTTGCAGGTGAGGCGAGTGTTTCATTTATACAGGTTTCGGCATCAGAATTTATTCAAATGTTTGTTGGTGTTGGTGCATCTCGTGTGAGAGAATTATTTAAACTAGCAAAAGAAAATACACCATGTGTTATTTTTATTGATGAAATAGATGCTGTTGGTAGAAAACGAGGAGAGCAATTTAATGGGGGTGGAAATGATGAACGCGAACAAACATTGAATCAGATTCTAACAAACATGGATGGTTTTGATAAAACAGATTCTATTATTGTTTTAGCAGCAACAAATCGTGCAGATATTTTAGATTCAGCACTTACCAGATCTGGTAGGTTTGATAGAAAAGTAAACGTTGGTTTACCTGATGCGGTTGGACGTCGTAAAATATTAGATGTTCATTTGCGTGATAAATTTGTAAATAATAATACTGATCTGGATGAAATTGCTATTTTAACTTCTGGATTTTCTGGTGCAGATATTGAAAATTTAGCAAATGAAGCGGCTATTTTGGCGATTCGTCAGAATAAAACTATAATAAATTCAACAAATTTAATTGATGCCTATGAAAAAATTACAATTGGGTTGCCTATTTTATCAAAAGAAGTTAATAGTGAAGAACAGGCTCTTGTTGCCTATCATGAAGCAGGACATACAATTACTGCTTTATTATTTAAAGAATTTTTTGATGTTCGAAAAGTTACAATTAATGCAAATTCTAATGGAGCAGGGGGATTTACTTTATTTACACCAAAAGAGAAATATAATTCTTATCCTACAAAAAAATTCTTACTAGCCAATTTAATAGTAACAATGGGTGGACGTGCTGCTGAAATTATTTTATTTAGTCAAATATTACCATATGTATCAAATAATTATACACTAAATTATGACTCAAATAAATTATTTGATTCTATGAAAAATTTGGACATTACAGCAGGGGCAAGTTCTGATTTAAAACAGGCTGATAGACTGGCCAGACAATATATTCAATTGTTTGGAATAGAATCAAATAAAGACTTTACAAAAATTATTCAAAATCCAGATAATCCTTATGTAACACTAAGTGAAGATACTAAATCACAGATAGATGATTATGTTAATGGTTTGACAATTTTTGCATTACAAAAAGCATTAAAAATTATTGAGGAAAATATAAACGATTTCAAAAAGCTAGCCAACGATTTAATTATTAAAAAATCAGTAGATTTAAATTATTTAAACAATACAAACATCCAATATTTTTAAATTTGTATATTTTAAATAGAATATCATAACATAAGATAATTAATTATATTATTAATGTATAAAAAAAATAATATAATTATAATAAGATGGAAAAAAATATTAGTTATGAGTGCATGATATGTATGGAATCTACACCCCCACTTTATAAAACATGTCATTGTAATACATTATTACATAAAAAATGTTTTGAAGATTTAGTAAATATACCATCTCATAGTAAAAGTTGTGCGGTTTGTAAAAAACCATATGATGTTAAAATATTAAATACTGAATATCAATATAAATATATTAAAAATTCATGCAGTTTTTTTACAGCAACATATGGAATATCATTTTCATTATCATTTGGAACAACACTTATATATTTTAATTATAATTATAATGATGGATTATTTATAGTGTTATTAGTTTTATTAAATTTTATATCTATAACTTTTCCAATTTTTGCTCATATATTTTTATATACAAGAAGCGGACATTATTGTTGTATATATACAGAAAAAATAGAAAATAGACACTTAGTTATTGATACAAATACTATTTTTTATAATAATGAAACTAATAATAATAATAATACTAATACTAATACTAATACTAATACTAATACTAATACTAATACTAATACTAATACT
>MDTG01069206.1_pt1 | contig 13455 bp, 12 predicted proteins | sample 811421 | NCBI WGS metagenome assembly MDTG01 (sample SAMN05326645, study PRJNA326480) | marine metagenome | isolation source: seawater | place: Pacific Ocean: South East | collected 2011 | reverse complement strand
CGGGACCGCGGTCGGGTAGCTCAGTTGGCAGAGCGCGCGCCTGAAAAGCGTGAGGTCACCGGATCGACGCCGGTCCCGACCACGCTAAGGAGTCAGGGGCTAATGCCCCTGGCTTCTAGTAATTTTAAGCCCTAGACGAGTCGCTATTCGGCGACGGCCGAGTTACGCCATCTTCTATTGCTGCGGCGGCTACTGCTGCAGAAACTGCGGGCACGACGGAGCGGTCAAATGCTGTTGGGATAATCAGATCGGGGGCGAGGTCATCGCTTGATACGGCTGCCGCTATAGCGGAGGCCGCTGCAATTTTCATCCCTTCGGTAATGTCAGTGGCCGATGCGTCAAAGGCACCACGAAAGATTCCTGGGAATGCCAGTACGTTGTTGATCTGGTTCGGATAATCGCTACGACCTGTTGCTACCACTGCAGCAATATCACCAATCTCCTCAGGAAGGATCTCGGGATCGGGGTTTGCCATCGCAAATACAATGGGTTTGTCAGCCATCGCTGCGACGTCTTCTCGCGTAATAAGACCAGGACCACTAAGCCCCATGAAGACATCAGCACCAGCCATTGCATGAGCGACCGAGCCAGCAATCTGGTCGGTATTCGTGTTATGAGCTAACCATTCTTTGGCAGCGTTCATATCTTCTCGACCGGGATAAATAGTGCCTTTCCGGTCGCACACAACAACATCTCCGATTCCACGACCTAACAAAATTTTCGCGCAAGCAACACCGGCCGCACCTGCCCCCAATATGACGCACCGTAGGTCTTTAAAGTCCTTGCCTGTAATACGGACAGCATTTTCCAAAGCAGCTAAAGCCACAACTGCTGTTCCGTGCTGGTCATCGTGAAAAACTGGTATGTCAAGCGCTTCACGCAGTTGTGCCTCAACTTCGAAGGCACCAGGGGCAGCTATATCCTCCAAATTGATGCCACCGAAGGTTGGGGCTAGACGAATCACGGTCTCAATAATCTGTTCAGGGGCGTCCACATCTAGGCAAATCGGAAAAGCATCAACATCCGCAAATTCTTTAAACAGCAGCGCTTTTCCTTCCATAACTGGCATCGCAGCAGCTGGACCAATATCGCCAAGACCGAGTACAGCAGTGCCATCGCTGACAATCGCCACCGTGTTTTTCCTGATCGTTAACTCATGCGACGCTGCTTCATCGTTATGGATCGCCATACAGACTCGGGCTACTCCCGGCGTGTACGCCATAGACAAGTCATCAGCATCGCGCAGGGGGATCCGACTGATTGTTTCGAGCTTGCCTCCCTCATGGATCTTGAAAGTCCGATCAACTGCACTAATGACCTTCACTCCTTCAAGTCCATCCACTGCCTCACAGATATCTTCGACGTGGGCTTCGCTAGCCGCATCAACGACCACTTCTTCGCGTAAAGACCCACCAGTTACGGTGAACCCTCTGAGGCTTCGGATATTGCCGCCGACATCTCCAATGGCAGTACAGAGTCGGCCGAGTGTGCCTGGTTCGTGAGCAAGCTCAACTTCTAAAGTGGCTGAGAATGCAGCTGTAGGTCGCGACATCGAGTCTCCTGGTGCGGGATGCGAGCGCTCTATTGTGGCGGGAGGATTGGACTTGTCCAAACAGTCCTGACGCATTTGTTTTATGGACCCTCATATTCAAAACCCAAATCAGGTGCTGTCAGAAGTGCACAAAAGGTAATTCCGGCCTCTTTAGCTAGTTGTTCACATGTGCCGCCGCGGTCCACAACAGAAATAATCATCACAGGTTCCGCACCAAAAGCACGGACGACTTCGGCTGCTTCTAGGGGTGATACTCCCCTAGTTACAACATCTTCGGTAATGGCAACGCGATCTCCTTTACGCAAAGCGCCAGCTACGCGGCCCTCGACACCATGATCTTTAGATTCTTTTCGGATACTAAAGCTGCGAATTCCTCGGCCTCGATCAGCCGCAATCGCAGCGACACCGTAGGCAACCGGGTCAGCCCCCATAGTTAAACCACCTACCGCGTCAATGCCATCGACTTCGCTCAAGATAATTTCTGCAATCAGTTGAATTCCTTCAGGCGTACAAACCGTTTGTTTGCCATCAATAAACCAGTTGCTTTTGCGTCCCGATTTCAAGACGAAATCACCAGTCCTGACAGAGTGAGCAAGAAGGTGTTCTTTGAGTTTCATTCGCAGCGGGTCAAGGTCGCTCATTGATCCATCCATCTGACTTGTCCGCGGCCTTCGGTAACTTGCCCAATGGCCCAAGCTTCATGTCCATTCGTGTCAGCGAGATTAATTATTTCATCTATTTGGTCACTAGGAACTGCAAGCACCATGCCAATGCCGAGGTTGAAAACATTTCGCATTTCAACCTCAGAGACAGGGCCTTCAATGGCAATCTGCTCAAAAATTTTTGGCCGGCGCCATCGTTGGACGTCCAGGCCTATATCTACTTGATCTCCGATGACCCGTTTTAGATTCCCAGCAAGTCCTCCGCCTGTTATGTGCGCTGCAGCATGAACTTCATACTGTCGGAATGCACTCAAAACTGCTGGCGCATATATAACTGATGGGCGCAGCAACTCTTCACCAAGGGATACGTCTGCGCCAGACCATGCGGGTTGGTCCAAGGGGCGACCATCCATAAGCACCCGACGCGCCAAGCTGTACCCGTTACAGCGCAAGCCTGGGGAGGCGAGACCGATTAGGACGTCACCTTTAACGACCGATGATTTATCCGGTAAGTCATCTCGTTCTGCTACCCCAACAGCAAAGCCCGCTACATCAAAATCGTCCTCATCCATAGTGTCTGGATGTTCGGCGATTTCACCGCCTGTTAAAGCGCAGCCAGCATCTATGCATCCTTTGGCGAAACCAATGACAAGTTGTTCAATGATTTGCGGGTCAACTTTTCCTACAGTCAGCTGATCCAAAAAAAACAGCGGTTCAGCACCCGAAGTAACAATGTCATCAACGCACATTGCAACCACATCGATACCGATTGTGTCGTATTTACCTAGATTCTTAGCTACAACCGTCTTTGTTCCAGCTCCATCATTTCCAGATACCAAAACCGGTTCTTTATAACCCTCGGGTAGAGCGACAACTGATCCAAATCCCCCGACTTCACTTAGAACTTCTTTTCGAAAAGTTGATTGGGCATGCGGAATCAGCCGTTGCACGGCTTCTTCTGCTTTATCTATATCAACTCCAGAGTCAGAGTAAGTGATATCGGAACTCATTGTCCGAGCTTCATTTGTGACACTGATATGAAAGCCGAGCCTTGTTCGTCTTGTCGTTCTCCCAAGACCTCTCTCCCGATGTCATCGGGGATTTCTACGGGATACTGACCATTCAAGCAAGCGGTACAAAACCCAGCGCCCGCGGCACCGGTGGCGTCGATTAAACGATCAAGTTCTAGATAAGCAATGGAGTTAACACCTAGATACTCACGTATTTCATCCATTGTTAAATTCGCAGCCAATAGTTCGGCCTTCGTACCTGTATCCATGCCGTAAAAGCATGGCCATCTATACGGTGGGGAAGAAATTCTTAAATGCACCTCCGCAGCCCCTGCTGCACGGAGCATCTCGACTATCGCTCGCGTGGTGGTTCCGCGAACAATCGAGTCATCGACAACTACGAGTCGTTGGCCTTCGATGTTGTGCCGAATTGGGTTGAGTTTCATCTTTACTCCCAAGGCTCTCATCTCTTGGGAAGGGGCGATAAATGTTCGACCGATATATCGATTCTTGACTAACCCGTCTCGATAAGGGATACCACTTACCCGAGCAAACCCTTGAGCTGCGGGAATGCCAGATTCGGGTACAGGCATTACAAGGTCCGCTTGGGCGGGAGCCTGGTCAGCTAATTGTTCTCCCATACGTTGTCTGGCCGAATGAACATTGCGGCCATATAAAACAGTGTCTGGGCGCGAAAAATATACAAATTCAAATACACATAATTTCGGATCAGGGTCCTTGAACGGTCGGTGGGAGGTCCAACCAGCGCGGTTAATGACAACCATCTCGCCGGGGTCGACCTCGCGCACAAAATGAGCACCGACAGTATCTAAGGCTGGGCTCTCAGACGCGACTACCCAACCATTATCTAATCGGCCTAGACATAGCGGCCAAAACCCTTCTGGGCCTCGGGCTCCAATCAAATGATGACGATCCATAGCTACGAAGGAGAACCCGCCTTTGAGACGCGGTAAGACGCGTTCTAAAGCCCATGGAAGTTCATTTCCTTCCGGGGCTTCTTCGCTTGCAAGTTCAATAGCGACTAGTTCAGCTACTAGATCGCTATCGCTAGTTACCGTTCCATCGAGCATCCCCGCTTCAGCAGCGAGTTCTGCCGTGTTTACAAGGTTTCCATTATGGGCAAGAGCGAATTCGAGGTCCCCTACGTCGCGGTAAAAAGGTTGCGATGCTCGCCAAGAACTCGACCCCGTCGTTGAGTAACGCGTGTGACCAATTGCGATACTTCCTTCTAAGGCTGCAAGTATTCGATCATCGAAGGCGCTAGAGACTAAGCCCATGTCCTTAACAACGGTGACACTTGCTCCATCACTCACCGCTATTCCAGCGGACTCTTGTCCTCGATGTTGTAAGGCATATAAACCAAGGTAGGTCTGATGAGCGACAGGGTGTCCTGGAGCTAAGACTCCAAAAACGCCACATGCTTCTCGTGGCTTATTGATTTCTACTTCACGGATTTCATCCGTCATGCGCTGACGGTTCCTTGACCTAATGCTTCCGGTAATTCATTTTGAGAAGCTGCGATCAAATCATCTAGCGATATCTCGACAGTTGGACCGAACTCCAGTGATAGACCACCGGTTTGTCCAATCACTTTCGCAGCCACTCCTTTGGCGACAGCTGTTTCCAGGAAATCATCTAGATCCCCATTCTCAACTGCGACGAGAACTCGTCCTCCTGATTCATTGAACATCGAAATATGGTTGTCACAATTATTTAATTTGGCACCAATACCAGAACTGATAGCCATCTCTGCGAGCGCTACTGCGAGACCTCCCTCGCCTATGTCGTGGACAGCCTTCAGCTTTTGTTTCTGAACTGAATCAGCCACGAAAGACGCGGTCCGAACAGCTTCGTGAAGATTAAATTCAGGAAGAACCCCATCTTTGCAACCTCCAACTTCCCACGCCCACCGGCTTCCTCCCATAGAAACGTCCGAGCCAGGCTCTTGTCCTAATACCAGTAATAGAGAATCCGCTGGCAAACCAATACCTGGCGGTGGTTCTGTGAGGTTAGGGTGCATGCCAAGCACGCCAATAACCGGAGTGGGAGCTATATCTACCGAGTTCGTTTCGTTGTACAAGCTGACGTTGCCACCCACGACCGGTGCATTGAATGCAATGCAAGCCTCTGACATACCATCAACTGCTTCTGATAGTTGCCACATCACTTCCGGATGTTCGGGGTTACCAAAGTTCAAACAATTGACTACTGCAAGAGGGTCAGCACCTACGCAAGCAATGTTCATAACGGCTTCAGCAACGACCATTTGTGTGCCCTGACGTGGATCGACGTAGCACCAGCGATGATTGCCATCTGTAGAGAGCGCCAAACCCCTGCCAGTTTCCTCGCCTGTCGACGGATGTCTCAGACGCAGAAGGGTTCCGTCGTTCCCGGGCCCAACTACTGTGTTGAGAAACAACTGGTGGTCATATTGGCTGTATACCCAAGAGGGGTCGCACACTAATGCCAATAGGTCTTCGACACAGTTAACCGGGCCTTGCGAAGCATCGCTTAACCTCCGTGCAGCTAAATCACCTGGCGGGGACATAGGTCGGTTGTATTCAGGGGCATCATCATGGAGAGTGGATGCTGGGAGTTCTGCTAATACTTCACCCTCAAAACCATCCAAGACTCGTAACTGTCCATTTCCAGTTACACGACCTATCACGCTGGCTGTTATTTCCCATTGAGCTGAGATCTGAAGAACTCGTTCAAGATGCTGGGGTTCGACAATCGCGAGCATTCGTTCTTGGGATTCGGAGGTCATTAATTCGAATGGCTCCATACCCTCTTCCCGGGAATGAATGGCCGACACATCAACATCCATGCCTGCCCCGCCTCGAGAGGCAGTTTCACTCGTCGCGCAGGTGATGCCAGCACCACCCAAGTCTTGAATCCCGCTTACTAACCCTTCCTCAAGAAGTTCAAGACAGGCTTCTAAGAGTCTCTTTTCTTCGAATGGATCTCCGACTTGCACACTGGGGCGCTTATCCGTGTCTTCGGAGTTCTCATCAAAACCCGCTGAGGCGAGAACGCTGACGCCTCCTATCCCATCCCTGCCAGTAGCGGCTCCCAACAAAATCGCTAGGTTCCCGGTCCCGCTTGCCTGTCCAAGTACAAGTCGTTCCGATGGAAGCACACCCATCGCAAGAACGTTCACCAGCGGATTACCTTTGTACGTTTCGTCAAAGACGATTTCGCCTCCAACTGTCGGGACGCCGACGCTATTGCCATACCCCGAAACGCCACTAATCACTCCTTCTGCAATCCATCGGCTACGAGGATCATCAAGAGGGCCAAATCGGAGTGGGTCCATAACAGCTATTGGTCTTGCACCCATAGTGAAAATATCTCGGAGAATGCCGCCAACACCCGTTGCTGCACCTTGGTAGGGCTCAATAGCAGATGGATGATTATGGCTTTCAATTCGAATCGCTACAGCGATGCCGTCGCCAACATCTATGACTCCAGCATTTTCACCTGGTCCAACAAGGACCCACGGCGCTTCAGTTGGAAGTCTTTTTAAATGCACTTTTGAAGATTTGTAAGAACAATGTTCAGACCACATGACCGAGTACATCGCCAGCTCAAGATGGTTCGGATGCCGGCCAAGAAGATTGTGGATCTGCTGATATTCCTCATCACTTAGGCCAAGCGCCCGATGAACTGATGCATCTTCTGGGGCGGCACTCACGTCCCAAACTTAGTCGCAGTACCCGAGTTCTTATGGATGCCTTTCCAAGCATTCCTGGCTCCCACATCACCAGGTAATAACCATGAACTATTCGCGGCAGTAAGTGTTAAAGGCTTCGAGCAAACATCCTCATTATGTCGATAGAAAAGATTTAAGCAGGGCAGCCCCATCACTCGAACCCATAAGCGCAGACGTAGCTCTTTCCGGATGCGGCATCATTCCGACAACATTTCCTGATTCGTTACATACGCCCGCTATGTCTTTCATTGATCCGTTTGGGTTATCGGTGTAGCGCAACACAATTTGTTCTTGAGTTTCAAGCCTCGAAAGAATTTCAGGGGAGCACACGTAGTTACCTTCAAAATGATTGATCGGAATTTGTAACCGGTCGCCTGCGGCTGAGCCTTTGCCAAGAACATTTTGGGTTGATACAAATTCGACTTGTTGCATAGAACAAAGGAATTTCATACCAACATTCTTCTGCAAAGCTCCAGGCAACAGACCAGCTTCAGTTAATACCTGAAACCCATTACAAATACCTAATACCGGACCACCTTCTCGAGCAAAACTAGCTACTGCTTCCATAACTGGAGAGAACCGCGCAATAGCGCCGCATCGCAAGTAATCACCGTGTGCGAACCCCCCCGGTATAACTATCGCCTCGACATTCTTCAACGATGAGTCGCCATGCCAAAGGATCTCAGCTTCCCCTCCAAGCACCCGAACTGCATCGACGGTGTCAAATTCACAGTTTGTACCTGGAAAGCGAATAACGCCCACACGCCTGGTCATATCTCGAGTACTTCCACAGATGCATCTTCGATGACAGGATTTGTCAAGAAACGACTGCACATATCTTCTACAAGCAATCGCGCCGCATCGACAGATTCCGCTTCCACCTCGAGACGAATCAACTTCCCGACACGCACATTATGAGTCATCTCAAAACCCAATGCAGGCAACGCACGTTCAATCGTTGATCCCTCGGGGTTCGCAATCCCATCTCGCGGCGACACTTCTATTTTTGCTTCGAACTGCATCAGCTTTGCCCTATCCACTGTGTGAATGATTCACCCGTAATCCGCTCATACGCAGTGACATAACGATCACGCGTCGCATCCACCGTTTCAGTCGAGAGCGGTGGGGGTGGAGGTGACTTGTCCCAACCAGTGGCTTCAGTTGCGTCTCGAACTGGTTGCTTGTCTAGAGAAACTGGTGTTGCGCCTGGGTTCCAGTTTTCGGCGGGCCAAAATCTCGAGGAGTCAGGTGTTAACAGTTCATCTGCTATCACCATTTGGCCATCCACAATGCCTAGTTCAAATTTAGTGTCTGCGATGATGACGCCGTTTTCCGCAGCATGTGCAGACGCTCGTCGATACGCCTCAACGGAGATTGATCGCGCCTCAGAAGCCAGTTCCGCTCCTACGATATTTACCGCCTCTTGGTAACTAATATTGATGTCATGGCCTTCTGTAGCTTTCGTTGAAGGGGTAAATACCGGTTCTGGCAGCTGCTGAGCTTCCAACAAGCCATCCGGCAAACTGGAGCCGTGCATAGTCCCTGAGGTCTGATATTCCTTCCACGCGGACCCGGTTATATAGCCACGAACGATGCATTCGAGAGGCAACATTTCTGCTTTGCGGACTAGCAGAGCTCGACCTTCCCATTCTGGGCGCCGAGCAGCATCGGGAAAATCACTTGGATCTGCTGAAACGAGGTGGGTAGGAGCGACATCATCCAAATAATCTGACCACCACACTGTCATCGCAGTCAGAACTTTTCCTTTGTCAGGGATCGGTTCGTTAAAGACGACGTCGAAGGCTGAAATTCGGTCAGTCGCCACCATCAGCAGATGCTCATCATCAACGACGTACATCTCTCGTACTTTGCCACTATGAAGTAATTGAAGTTCGCTCACAGCTCTTCTCTACTAGAGAATGGGGGCTGGACGATAGGACCCTGCCCCAGGATGTTCAGAATTAATTCTGGTTGCAGCTGCTACAAACTCTGACACCTGAGAGTCGGCAAGGCCGATGAAGGCCTCATGATCAGACAGCACCTCCGAGATGTCTTCCTTGTCTAACGGTAGAAGCGGGTCATCTATTAACCGTTGGACCAGATCATTTTCACCAGAGACACCTTCCCGAATCTCCAAAGCCGCGGCTACAGCGTGATTCTTAATAATCTCATGAGCCTCCTCACGACCAGCTCCTACCTTGATCGCAGCCATCAACAGTCGCGTCGTAGCAAGGAACGGTAAGTATCGCTCTAGCTCTCGATCAATAACATTGTTGTAGGCGCCAAAACCCTCTAGGACAGTCAAAGTGGTTTCGATGGCCCCATCGATCGCAAAAAAAGCGTCTGGAAGCACGACGCGTCGAACGACTGAACAACTGACATCTCCCTCATTCCACTGGTCACCAGAAATGGCTGCAGCCATTGTCAGGTGGCCTCGAAGGACTGATACAAATCCATTTACGCGCTCAGCTGACCGAGTATTCATCTTGTGGGGCATGGCTGACGAGCCCACTTGGCCTTCATTAAAGCCTTCAGTCACGAGGTCTAAGCCAGCCATTAGGCGAATCTGTAAGGCAATATTTCCTAAAGGGCTGGCTGTCTGTGTCAACGCGCTAACAACATCTAAGTCAAGCGAACGAGGATAAACCTGGCCCACCGCTTGCAAAGTTTCGCTAAACCCCAATTGGCTAGCAACTCGTTGTTCTAGTTCTTCGACCTTGCCCGCATCCCCTTCGAAAAGATCAAGGAGATCTTGTTGAGTACCAACTGGTCCCTTTAACCCGCGCAAAGGATATTTGCTCAGCAGGTCCTCTATTCGCTGATAGGCAAGGAGAGTTTCCTGACCTAGGTTGGCGAAACGTTTGCCTAATGTGGTCATTTGAGCTGGAACATTGTGTGAGCGTCCGGTTACCGACGTGGCTTGGTACTGAACGGCTAGTTCTCCAAGCCGGGAAATGACTGCTACCAGTCGCTGTTGGACCAGAACTAAGGAGCTTTTGATTTGTAGTTGTTCAACATTTTCTGTGAGATCACGCGATGTAAGACCTTTATGAATGTGTTCGTAACCAGCTAAGGAAGAAAACTCTTCAATTCGGGCTTTGACATCATGCATCGTTACGCGTTCTCGACGTTCTATCGAATCTAAGTCAACATCCGCTATGGCTGATCGGTAGGCATCGATCGCATCATCATCAATTTCAATACCTAAATCTTTTTGAGCTTCAAGGACGGCTACCCAAAGTTCGCGTTCTAACACGACTTTATTTTCAGTGGACCAAATCACTGCCATTTCCGCAGATGCATACCGGCTCGCCAAAACATTGACCACCGTAGGTTTGGACACTGTCACCTCGCACCTTCATCCCTGAACGTTTTAAGCCGTTCAACTAAATCTGGGTCGCCGATTGACAAAATCTCAACTGCCAGAACTGCTGCATTGGCAGACCCATCCACAGCGACAGTCGCAACTGGAATCCCTCGTGGCATCTGCACCGTAGAAAGCAAAGCATCGATACCTCCATTAACGCCTCCCGACAAAGGGACGCCAATCACGGGCAGGGTCGTGTGCGCTGAAACAGCGCCAGCAAGATGTGCTGCCATACCTGCTCCACAAATGATTACGCCGTATCCCTCATCTCGAGCGCTAGAAGCAAGTTTCGCTACTTTGTCAGGTGTTCGATGCGCCGACATCACGTGAACTTCATGCGGGACATCAAAGCGTTCAAGCATTTCTGATGCCCCAGCCATCTTGTCTCCGTCGCGAGGCGAGCCCATCAAAATAGCTACCTTCATTTGATTACCTCCCGGTTGGTATTTGTCTCAATCGAAGCACCAATATCAGTGCGATGTTGCATCCCCGGCCAGAAGATCAAATCAACCGCCTGATATGCGAGCTCGCGAGCCTCATCCAAAGTGGCGGCCCGGCCGCAGATGTTGAGCACTCGGCCACCATTTGTTATCAACTCGCCTTGCAGATTTGATTCAACGCCTGCATAAAAAACCGTCACCCCTTCAATTGCTAGGGCTTCATCCAAGCCATGGATGACATCACCACTTCTAGGCGCCAACGGATAGCCCTCTGTCGCGAGGACGACTGTGACCATCGCATCAGATGAAACCGTTGGTTGGCTTACAAGGTTTCCCTGCGCGACCTGAAGCAATGTCTCACTCAGGCTGCTTTCAAACCGAGGCAATATAACTTGAGCTTCAGGATCACCAAATCGGACGTTGTATTCCAACAGTTTTGGCCCATCGCTGGTCATGATGAACCCCGCAAACAGCACTCCTCTGTAGTCAACGCCACGCTTCTTAAGCTCTTCAACTGTGGGATGAACTGCTAAATCCATTAACGCCTCAAGATCAGCGTCGCTCATGTTGGGCATCGGTGAATAGCAACCCATGCCCCCCGTATTCGGACCGCGGTCATGATCAAGCAGTCTCTTATGATCCTGCGCAGAAGTGGGAATCAACACAGCTTTTTGCCCATCGCACAGCGCAAATAACGACAATTCAGGTCCAGTTAGTCCTTCTTCAATAACAATTCGTCTGCCGGCGTCTCCAAAAGCCTCTCCAGACAACTTTTCCGTTATATCCGAGACAGCTTCCTCATATGTGTTTGTAACAAGGACTCCTTTGCCAGCAGCTAACCCATCAGTTTTAACGACGTAGGGCGGTTCGAAGGTTGTAAGAAACTCAATCGCTTCTTCCGCTTGGCTTTGATCAAATGATCTGTAGCTGGCAGTTGGGACACCAGCGGCATGAACTAGATCTTTCATCCAAGCTTTCGAAGCTTCTAAGAGAGACCCGCCTTTGCCTGGACCAAAGACGTCGCAACCCAAGGAACGCAGCTCATCTGCAAGCCCATTAACAAGCGGGACTTCCGGGCCAATGACATACAGATCCGCCTCGATCTCAGTAACAGGCTTGCTGGTGCTGCCTTCAATGCCGGCCGATCCCGGCGTGATAATAACTTCCGAATCGATAGAGAGACTCTTCACAAACGCATGTTCACGGCCGCCTGAGCCGACCACGCACACTTTCACGCTGCGAACCGTAAATATTGCTCTCGGCCAGGGCCAACGCATACAAATCTGATCGGTACACCCATCTGACGTTCAAGGAACGAGATGTATTCAACTGCTTCTCGTGGCAGATCATTTCGCTCTGTGGCACCCGAGAGATCTGTTTTCCATCCTGGGAATTCGGCATATACGGGGGTTGCCCTATCGTGCAAACGTCGCAGGTGTGGCAGGTATTCGTAACGCTGGCCATCAACTTCGTAAGCAACGCAGACTTTTATCGTCTCTAACTGGTCCAGAACATCCAATTTGGTCAGCGCAATTTCGGTGCAGGCGTTAAGTCGAACAGCCTGACGCGCCATAACTGCATCGAACCAACCAGTTCGTCGGCGGCGCCCAGTGTTGGTTCCGAATTCTTTCCCAACCTCAACAAGATGGTCTCCAACTTCATCTTCTAATTCGGTCACGAACGGGCCTGCCCCGACTCGTGTCAAATAAGCCTTAGCAATCCCAATGACCTGATCAATCGCTCCAGGTCCAATTCCTGCCCCCACAAGCGCATACCCAGCTACAGGATTCGATGAGGTAACAAAGGGGTACGTCCCGTGGTCTAGATCTAGAAAAGTTGCTTGTGCACCTTCAAACAGGACTCGCTGGCCTGCATGCAGGGCGTCATGTAAATGGCCAATGGTGTCGCCTATATATGGAGCTACGCGAGGTGCGATTTCATTAATTAGTTCGTCGGCGAGTTCGTCGGGGTCGACACCTTCATGACCATAGATATCTCGAAGAACGACGTTACGTTCAGTTAATGCACTATGCAGCCTGGATCTCAAATGATCAGGGTCAAGTAAATCTTCAACACGTATGCCGACCCTTGACGCCTTATCAGCGTAAGCAGGTCCGATGCCGCGTTTAGTCGTGCCAATTTTGTTGTCACCTAGCTGGCTCTCTGCTAGCTCATCAAGAATCTGATGATAGGGAAGTACTAAGTGTGCTTGGGGGCTCAACATCAGGCGTCGGCAATCAACCCCTTTGGCTGTCAATGTATCAATTTCAGCCAATAGGACGTAGGGATCGACGACGACACCGTTGCCAATAATCGGCACCACGTGGTCATACAAAACTCCGCTGGGGATGAGTTGCAAAGCAAAGACTTCACCATCAACGACAAGCGTGTGTCCTGCATTATGTCCGCCCTGGTAGCGCACCACATGGGCACACTCCTTAGCGACAATGTCGACGACTCGGCCCTTGCCTTCATCGCCCCACTGAGTACCGACCACTATTGATCCCGGCAAGGAACTCTCCAAACGTCATCTGCTGACGTTGTCAGATCCTAATTGCGGAACCTGGCTTTTCTAGGATGAATTAGCACCCTTTATTTTGTTTTATGAGGAAAAGTGATGCGAAGAGAGGTCTCAGCGCCGGCGTCTCGGATCTAACCAGGGGACAACAGACTGTTCAAGGGGCACTAAGT
>MDTG01437475.1_pt1 | contig 13456 bp, 11 predicted proteins | sample 811421 | NCBI WGS metagenome assembly MDTG01 (sample SAMN05326645, study PRJNA326480) | marine metagenome | isolation source: seawater | place: Pacific Ocean: South East | collected 2011 | reverse complement strand
CCCACCATCCTGTCAAAAATGAATCCCCCCCAACTACATATTATAAATTTTGACTCACATTCTATATATTACCATAAAAAGGCTTGTTTTTCTCTTACAAAAATCTTAAATAATCTTAAACAATATTAAACCTAAAATAGACTCCTAGATTTTTCTTTTGTAAAATAACAAAGATGAGATCTCGGAGTCTAGAATTTCTACAAATAGTCTTAGATTAACTATACTTTATTCATCCAATTCAAAACTATATGGATATACACTTTCTGTAGATTTATTGAGTTTTCCTGCAAATCCGCTTGCATCTATTTCCTCAACTACTTTTCCATCCTTTAAGATTCTGGCATTCCAAACTTGTCCGTCGGACTTTATAAGCAGCTCTGCTGGATAGACTGAGCCGTCATCAAATTTGATCTTTCCCTTTTTCCAAGGCATTGAAAAACCTCCCTTCTAGGTTTTATGCTATTACTAAATATCCTATTATTGAAAGCTACATTCATTGATTCACTTTTATTTTTATCCTTGAGGGAAATTATTATTAGAGAAAAAAATGGAGAATAGTTTGATATAGATTAAGCTGAACTTTCTAGTTTGAAATTAAAATATAGCGAGAGATACAACTTATAGATGTGTGATTTTGAATTTTAACATTTCATTAAAATTTTTCTTAATCACAAATATTATGTTTATCCAGCTGATGGCTGATAGCTAATGGTAAAAGATATGAAAGCAGGGCTTCTTAGTCACACAGCTATAACTAGAATCATGCTATTAATCTGTTATAATTAAAAGAGTATCTAAGGTTTGAATGATGTAGATTGGGTATATTAATTATAAACTACAAAATAAAAGGGTGATAAAATGGGTTTTTATGAAGAATTGAGCAAGTATTATGATATTGTTTTTCCACTTGGAAAACCACAGCTTAAATTTATGCTTGGGCGAATTAAAGAAAATGGAAATGTGTTAGACTTGGCTTCCGGTACAGGCAACTATTCGATTGCACTGGCAAAGGAAGGCTATAATGTAGCCGCTGTGGATTTAGATGAAGAGATGGTAAATCATGTAGAGGCTAAGAATAGAGCCGAAGGAACCAATGTAAAGCCCTATGTTATGGATATGAAGAAAATAGATAGTCTTGGGGAAAATACATACGATGGGATAATTTGTATAGGGAACTCATTAGTGCATCTAAACAATACCGACGAGATAAAGGAAGTACTTAATAAAATGTACAATCTCTTAAGTGATGATGGCGTAGTTATCTTACAAATAGTCAACTATGATAGGATATTGAAATACGATGTGAAGGAATTACCATTAATTGATAGGCCTGAAAGCAGAGTAAAGTTTGTTAGAAATTATGATATTGAAGATGGAAAGGTTTTATTTAAAACTAAGCTGGTTATCGATGGAGAAAGAACCTATGATAACTGTATAAAGCTTTATCCGCTTCAGAGCGAGGAGCTTGTGACGTATCTTAAAGAAGCTGGATTTACAGATATAAAGCTCTACGGTAGCTTTGATGAAAAGGAATATACCATAGATTCTTTTCCCCTTGTTGTTGAGGCTAGAAAATAGAAATATATTTCAAATACTATAAAAAGAAATAATGACCTTGGTTGTCATTCGTTATACTGCGAATGGAGCTAAGGTCATTTTTATTTAGAAATAATTTACAAATTTTCCTGAAGTAAAAATATGTTTATATATATAAATATTTTATAATCAACACATGGTAAAAAATGATATAATCATATATATATTACCATATGTTGGGTTTGATAGGGATTTAATAAAACTCAGGGGGAACTAGTATGAAAAAAATAAATTTACCACTAATTTTAGGAGTACTTTTAATAATTTGCATAGTACTTTTATACAATTTTCCGGGATTTTTTACTTCGAAGAATCCACTAGAAATGACAAAGTTTAGGTCATACATAGCCATTGAGGATGGTGAAAAGGTATCGAAAATTGAGCTTGCACCACTCAGTCCCAATAAGGATAATATTTTTGGAACTAATAAAGCCGGCCATGATCTATATACTAGGCTAATCTATGGTACAAAAAGTACATTAAATGCTGTGTTATTAATCGTAACTATGCGATTTATACTGGCATTGATTTTTGGAGTGCCAGCTGGGATGGGCTTCAAAGGAGCAAAGGCTGTAATCAAGATTTTTAGTACAGTTTTTACAGCTATACCTGCCCTCATATTTTCCTTTCTTATACTTTCAATTAATTTTGTAAATGGACTACAAATGGAAGAATCTATACTAGTTTATACCATTGTTCTAACTATTGTTGGATGGGGTAAACTTGCTAATCAAATACAAGATAATACTAGGTTAATTATGAATGAAGATTTTATTGAAGGAGAAGTAGCAATAGGAAAGAGTAATCTGAAAATCATGATGCAAAATATATTACCGCATCTACTACCTAATTTAGTGGTTCTACTTTTTCTTGAAGTGGGACTAGTATTGTTTTTAATGGCGCAATTGTCTGTTTTAAGTATTTTTCTGGGACCAACAACGGTCTACTTTAACCTTAATGGTTCCATTGACTATATAGTTCCGACAGAGGCAGCATGGAGCAATGAACTGTTCTATGGTCTTGTTGATATGAGATCCATGCAAAAGTATTATTATTGGACTCTATTATATCCTTCTCTTGCAATATTAACAGGAATATTAGCTTTTAACTTAACTGGTGAAGGGTTAAGGATAGAATTTGAAAAGAGAACTTCTAGAGTCGTTTCTATCATTAAAAGGATTGCTCGTATGCTTTCACTGAAGCTATATATTCACCAACTAAGGAAATACAAAAAATATCAAAAGCCAGTTCTAATAAAAACAATTTGTATAATGCTACTGGTGGCCAGTGCATTTACTCCCGCTGCTAAAAGTATATATGAGTTTAATACTGATGAGGCTTTAAAGCATATAGAAGAATTGACAAAGCAAGAATATGATGGAAGGATGACTGAATACGAAGGTGGCTATAAAGCAGGAACGTATATCATAGAAACATTGCAATCATATGGACTTGAACCATACGATGGTGAAAACTTTACTCAGGAATTTTCTATAGATGGTAAAAAGAGCTATTACCAGACTAGTAGATTAGGAAATATTTTAGTTAGAGAAGCGAAAATTTATCTTAAAAATGAAAATGGAGAAATTGAGAAGTATGAGTTGGGCAAGGATTTTTCCTTAGCTGCCATCAAGAAGGAATACGTCTCCGATGAGTTTAAGGATGAATTTATTGAAATTAGCGGCAAAACAGTATCAAAGAAAGATATGGATAGTGTTAATAAGAATACTGAAGAAAAGTATATCTTGGTAGAAAGTTGGATTGATCAAAGAAAAATAACTCGCTTAGATGATGACAATCCTAACTTTGTAAGGGAACTTAGATTTTTTATTAAGGATGAAAATAAACCATTTAATAAACCTTGTAAATATAATGATGATAGTACTTACATAATACCATTCGGAACTTTAAGGGAAAGAATAACCAATGGGAATTATGATGTTACAATAAAAATTAAGAAACCTGATATTCCCAAATATACTTCAAGAAATATACTTGGTATTCTGCCAGGGAAGGACTGGGATAAAGAAAATCAGATTGGAAAAGAAAAAAAGGTCATCATGATAGGGGCAATGTATGACAGTTTGAATAATGTGCTAAACGACAGCGATTCAGCCTTTGATTTAACGGGTACTGCTGTAAGTCTTGAGATAGCAAGGACTCTATCGGGACTAAAGGGAGAATTAGAAGAAACTATTGTATTTGTATTTTGGGACGGTACAAGAACATTATATGATGGAAGTTATCATTATGCTACTCATGAAAGGTTATATAGTCCAAACTATTACGATATTATCTATTTTGATATAGGAGATATTGCAGATGATGGTATTGAGCTAATAGAAGTTAAGATAGACCAACATCAGCTAATGAAGCTTGATGGATCCCATGAAATTAGAGAAAATATAAAAACATATCTAAAGGACCAAAAGATTAATCATATTATTTTACCTATAAATAGAGGAGAGCGGTTGCCTTTCAATCGATTATATACCTCTGTTGATTTAAGAGTTAGCTTGTCAGCCCCTAGGTATGAATATCTTTTTACGGAAAATGACAATATCGGCAATATCGATGATACAAAACTAAAGGAAATTGGGCAGCTCATCATAGATATGATTACACTTAAAAAGCTATATAAATAGCAAGTTTTTCTCACGATAGATTCTTAGGTTGAATTTTTCTATGAAAATAACTATAAATAAAGGTTAAAAAGGGTGTTGAGGATGTCTGAAATATATATTAAGAAAATTAGTAAGATTATACTGTTGAATTTACTGATGTTCATCTTTATTTTTATCGTAGCAATATCAGTGTTAAGTATACCTAGAGATATAGATTTTTATTACTCTAGCGGCGGATTTCATAGTACAGAAACTTATGAGACTGTCATGATAAATGCTAAAGAGAATATAAAGCTAATATTTTCTACCAATGTCTTTAAAACCGTTATAAAGGGTAATCGCTTAATGATATCTATAGGGGACCTTCTTAAAACTGCCCTTACGAAGAGTACGATTATTTTTATGAGCTCTATAATCTTAGCCGTGTTATTTGGAATTGTAAAGGGGATATTTGATAGTCGAAGAAAAAAAGACTCTACTCTGAAACTATTGGTTACGCTTTTTCCGTTATCGATACCGGATATATTTTCTGTAGTACTTATACAAACATTTGGAGCATTTCTTTATTTTAAAGGGATTAAGTTTTTAGGTTTAGGACCTATAATGTATGTAGGTAGTGATAGTTGGATCCAGTCTATATATCCCATTATTGCCATTTCTATTGTTCCTGCTGCATATATTGCTAGAATAACAGCAAGTGCCATAGAGCGGGTATATGATAAGGATTATATTTTGGCCGCCAAAGGAAAGGGTTGCTCAGAGTTTAGGATTATAATGGTACATACCATGAAAAATGCTTTAGCAGAGATTATAGCTGCTTTTCCCAATATAATTGCTATAATGTTTTCAAGTTTAGTAGTTGTTGAGGTGGTTTTTAGCTATAAAGGCCTAGGTTACTATATATATACTTTAAATTATCATGCTGAGCAAGGGGGAAGAATGGGTTTTATAGTATTATTGCTTACCATGGTTGCAATATATTATGGGCTGATGATTATAACGTCAATATTAAAGGATGTTATATTGCCTGATGCAGGTGAGCTATAAGTAGGATTAAATGAACGGGGGGACATAAATGAGTATTTTAAAGGTGAAAAACCTTAAGACTTATTTCTATTTAGATAAAGATGAAGTGCGTGCCGTTGATGGAGTAGATTTTGATGTGAAAAAAGGAGAAATTGTTGCCATAGTAGGAGAATCGGGAAGTGGCAAAAGCGTAACAGCCCTATCTATAATGGGATTAATTAGAGATACAGGTAGGATTGTAGATGGAGAAATAAATTTTCGTGATAATGATTTGGTTAGGAAAAAAGAAAAAGAATTAAGGTCACTTAGGGGTAGTAGCATTAGCATGGTTTATCAAAACCCTATGACCTGTTTAAATCCAATGCTAAAGGTGGGTTATCAAATAGCTGAAGCACTAATAATACATAAAAATATGAGTAAAAAAGAAGCTAAGAAGAAGGCTATAGAGATTATGGAAATAGTTGGCATACCAGACGCTGGTCTAAGGTACAATGATTACCCTAAATCCTTTAGTGGTGGAATGCGACAACGGGTTATGATTGGGATTGCAATAGCTTGTAATCCTGAGATATTAATAGCTGATGAACCTACCACTGCATTAGATGTCACTATACAGGCAGAAGTATTAAACCTATTAAAGGGTTTAAGGGATAGATATGGAATGTCTATCATCCTAATAACCCATGATTTGGGTGTTGTTGCTGGAATGGCAGATAGAGTTTTAATAATGTACTGTGGAAAAATAGTAGAGTCAGCCAAAACCAGTGAGATTTTTAAAAATCCTCTTAACCCATATACTAGAGGGCTCATGAAATGTATCCCGGGATCCACAGGGAGAAAAGAAACATTATATACAATAAAGGGAAGTGTACCAAATCCAATGGATTTTCCAAAGGGCTGTAGATTTTCCAATAGGTGTGATAATGTTATAGATTTATGTCATCAAAAGATGCCTGATATGATTGAGGCAGGAGTTGAACATTATGTTAGATGTTGGCATCCTAGTGGGGATAGGAGTGATATATCTTGAAAATCATTGAAGTGAAAAATTTAAAGAAGCATTTCCCCATCAGGTCACAAATATTAAAGGTGGAGAAGGGTCATGTAAAGGCAGTTAATGATATAAGTTTTAATATCGAAGAAGGAGAAACCCTTGGACTAGTAGGAGAATCCGGAAGCGGAAAAACCACAACAGGAAAACTTGTTTTAAGGCTGTTAAATGCTACAGATGGAAATATTTATTTCAAAGGTCAAGATATAAGTAAGATATCTAAAAAAGATTTTCGGAAATTAAGAAGGGATTTACAAATAATATTTCAAAATCCTTATTCGGCATTAGATACTAAAATGACTGTTGAGGACATTCTTATAGAACCTCTAACAATACATGATATTGTCCCACCCATTGAATATATCAAAGAAGTTAAGAGGCTTCTTGATATAGTGGGTATTGCATCTAGGGATATGAAAAAGTTTCCCCATGAATTTAGTGGAGGTCAAAGGCAGCGAATAGGCATAGCTAGAGCCTTGGCTTCTAATCCTAAATTCATCGTATGTGATGAGCCGGTATCAGCCTTGGATGTCTCGGTGCAATCTAAGATTTTAAACTTGCTTATAGATCTGCAAAGAGAGTTTAAGCTATCATACTTGTTCATTGCCCATGGATTAAATGTGATGAAACATGTAAGTGACAAAATTGCAGTAATGTATTTGGGGAAAATATTAGAACAGGGAAATGTGGATGAGATATTTAATAATCCAAAGCACCCATATACCAAGAATTTGATTGCAGCAGCACCTGTACCAGATCCAGATCATAAACAAGTAGGGTTCAAGCTTCAGGATGAAATCCCAAGTTTAGTAAATTACCCGAAGGGATGTGTATTCCATACAAGATGTCCTGAATGTATGGGTATTTGTAAGGGGACTTTACCAGAAGAGATTATATTTGAGAATGGACACAGGGTTTCGTGTCACCTTGTAAAGGATAAGATAGGAAGCGAAGTATGCTAGGATATCGATCTGTATTAAATGTAGTTATATTGCAAAAAAAATATTGCGAAAATTTAAAAAAACAGTATGAGTTAATAATAATCGATTTGTGAATAAAATAAGATTAAAGGTAGAGTTTTAATTAACTGCAAGGGAAATTATATTCTAGGGAGAATTTGGGGAGGGGGAAAATAGTGTTTAATAATAAGAAAAGATTTTTGTCTGGTGTACTAATAATAGCTATTCTTATTTTCTTTACAATGGGATGTAGTAAGGATATAGATACTAGGCAAGTTCATGCTGACCAAACTGCTTCAAGTGTTTTTAACAATTTGAATGAGGAAAGCTTTGAACCCGATAATATAATGGCTATTATTGAGGAGCTTACTTCAGAGAAATATAAAGGCAGGCTGGTTGGAACTAAGGAAAATGAGCTTGCCACGGAGTATATTGCTGAGTATTATAAGAAAATTGGATTGGAAAATCCCAAGGGTCTAGAAAAATATATGCAATATTATACCCAAAAAGTACTTATGAACAACTCTGCTCCAAAGTTAGAAATCGTAGATGATAGTGGATGCGCTATGACTGGATACAAGTTTTTAAAGAATTTTAGAGTTCATACCGTAGCACCTGGAATAAGTGTAAAGGGCGAGGTAACTGCTCCGTCCATTATTGTAGAAAAATCAACTAGTTTAAGTGCTGATAATGAAGAGCTAAGTGGTAAAGTTCTACTTATTCCAGAGAAAATTATAAAAGAACAGGGATATAGGGGCCTTATTACCATTGCTACATCCAGTAAAATTAATATAAAGGGTATGATATTGGAAGAAGATATTGAAAGTCCAAACCACCGGTCAAATCATTTTGCTGTCAGTCCATATGTCCATGAATCCTATAGTTATGATAATGAAGATGGGCCATTAATTTTTAGATGTGACAGTAGTACATTTAAGGATATATGTGAGGCAAGCAAGAATAACTTGAAAGTGGGTTTAAAGGCAGATTATTCTGTAGATGAAGTTGAGGGGGCAAATGTAATTGGACTAATACCTGGCTCAGATGAGGATCTAAAGGATGAGTTTATAATTTTGACAGCACATTTTGACCATGTAGGCGATAACAAGGATGGAACATATAATCCTGGAGCTTTGGATAATGGGTCTGGTACAGCAGTGCTAATGGAGATAGCAAGAATTCTAAAAAAAAGTAATATACAGCCAAAGAGACCTATACTATTTGCTGCATTTAATGGAGAAGAGGAGGGTTTATACGGATCAAAGCATTTTGTATATAACACAATTTACGATATCAAAAAAGATAAAACTGTGGTTATTAATATGGATATGGTGGGATCGAAGGAAGTTATGCCACTATCAATCTCCACAGATTCAAAACAAGAATCAGAATTAAAGGAAGGCCTATATAGAATGGCGAAGGAATTAGACATTGATGTTAGGAAATCTACTTTAAGCGGAAGCGATCATGCTTCTTTTGCAAGAAGAGGCATAGATGCAGTTTGTCTAATACACGAAGACTTTAAGAATGGATATCATACGCCAGAAGATACCATGGAAACCGTTGATAAAGATAGGCTTAATGAGGTTTTGAGATTGGTACTTTACTATATAGATAAAAAGGCTTATTAGAGAGAAAATCTAGGGGGGAGCTTAGAGATGAAAAAAATAAGAACATCGAAATTTTTAATTATGACAGTAATTACAGCACTTTTACTATCTTCGTGTGCAACTACATCCACTACAATGGATGAGAACTACACTATTCTTGAACCCGCAAAAACATGGGTGGTTTTAATGGAAATGAACGATTTTCCTGATGGGATGTCTGATTTACCTATAGATTTCCTTAATACTAAGCAAATGAAGGATATGTTTACAAAGCTTGGTGTAGATGAAAATAATATTCTGGTTAAGAAAGACGATATGTCAATAAAATCTGTTAAGGAATCTATTGCTTGGCTAAATGAAAATTCTAAAGAGAATGATACTGTTTTCTTTTATATTGCATCCCATGGAAGTTGGATACGTAATAAACTTGCTTGGAATACCTTTATTTTACCAAAATGGAAGGAATTAGAGGGTAGGAAAAAGGTTTTACTTGTTGATTCATGCAATGCCGGGGAGTTTATAAGAGATCAAAAGGATGACGAGACCTCTGGCATATCCATTGGTGCAGTTTCCGCCGATGAATTAGGCTGGTGGGGCATAGAAGAAGAAGGACTCCCAATCATTGGGAGCATATGGGTGAAATACTTCACTGAAGCTGTATTTAATGAAGAAGCCGATTTAGATGATAACGGAATGATAACAATCAACGAAGCCTTTGAATATTCATCACCCCATGTTCAAAAATATATGAAGGAAGAAGTGTTTGTTGTAAAAGAATTTCTAGAATCATACCACAGCTTGGGGCAATATCCTGAAAAGAAGGATGAATATCCAAACCCAGTTCTATATGATCATTTTGAAAAGGAACTGGTTTTATATAAATTAAAGTAAATATATCTGAGGGTTTGATTATAACTAAAAGGCAAGGATTTTTCCTTGTCTTTTTACAATATATTGTGGCTGCTACTAGAGAATAAACTTTTCAAGTATATGTTAAACTTTAACTTCAAGTATACATTAAGTATCTCCAAATGAATTGTAAAGACTAAGTTTCAAGATTGAAGTTAAACATTAACGTTAAACTAAAGAGGAATTATTAAAAAAATATATAAGTGAATTCAAAAGGAAGTATGAAATATGTGGAGAAATATAACATTTATTGGAATTTTGATGTGCTAAGTATGAAAATGCGGTTATCTTTTGAAAATAATTTTACTACAATGGGTGGAGGGGTTATTAATGTTTATTACATTGCAAAATGTCAAAATGAGGTTTGCAGTTCATTCGGATATAGACAGTTGTAGAGCATATGACCATATAAAGAGTAAAGATATTATCCAAAGAAAAATTGATTTAAATGAAATTATACTTGTTGAGTATCAAGATATGATTATTGGATATTTAAAGCTTGAATACATTTGGTCTAGTATCCCCTATATTAGTTTGATTTTACTTAAGAAAGAATTTAGGGGTAAAGGTATAGGCGATAAAACCCTTAAGTTCTTAGAAGAACATCTTAAGGAAAAGGGATTTGATATGCTACTTAGTTCAAGCCAAGTCAACGAGCCTAAACCCCAGGAGTGGCATAGAAAACATGGATTTCTAGAATGTGGAATACTATCGGGAATAAACCACGGGGGGATAGGAGAAGTGTTTTTTAGGAAAGAGCTTAAGTAGAAAGCGTTATAGTATTAAACTACTTTAAAATTTATACTACGTTGATATTGTTGTAAAATTTATTTGTAAAATATAATTACTTTAAATAAAAAACTGTAGTATGGTACTAAAAATATAGTAATTACACAGTTGTTTAGGTGAAAATGAATTATAGTGATAAATAAACAAAAATGTAATATGAATTTAATTGAAATTATCAGCATAGTCTAGTAATATTAAATACATAAAAGTAAATTAGCATATAAATATAAAGAGAGGCTAAATATTCGGTTGAGGGTAGAAAATATGAGAATGTTTAGAAAAGGCATTACAAAGAAGAACTAGAGGAGTAGTAACCATGATTAAGAATGTGATTTTTGACTTTGATGGAACGCTGGTTGATTCTAAAGGTATTGGTATATCTGTATTTAATCAGCTTGCTGAGAAGTACAAGTTTAAAAAAATGAAGGAAGAGGATATCGAATATTTGAGGAAATTATCCATTAGAGAAAGGTGTAAAATCCTCGATTTTCCGATATACAAGATTCCATTTTGGGCTGCGGAATTTTATAATCTGTACAAACACTCTATGAATAGCCTAAATATGTTTGATGGAATTAAAGAACTATTGGATGAACTAAATAATATGGAGTATAATGTATCGATTATATCGTCAAATGCTGAAGAGAATATAAGGGAATTCCTTGAAAATAACCAAATAAATTATATTAAGCAGATTCTTTGTTCAAATAATATTTTTGGTAAGGACAAAGTAATTAAAAAATTCTTAAAGTCAAATAGATTAAAGAATTCTGACGTAATATATGTTGGTGACGAGGAAAGAGATATTGATGCATGTAAAAAAGTTGGCGTTAAAAACATCTGGGTAGAGTGGGGATTTGATGCAATAGATACAATTGAGCAAAAAAATCCTGATTTCATCGCAAATACGCCGGATGCCATATTAAATATAGTTCAGTCTATATAATTTAGAGCAGCATATGTAAGTGAATAGTTAAGCTATATATTGAGCTCAAGGTGACCTAAAGAAGGTGAAGCCTTGAGTTTTTTATTATAAATTTATATGATCTATAAATGCATTCTACTTAGAATTAAAAAAGCACTAATAGCCAATCCTAAACAATAACCCAAAAGAGAGGCATAGATATGATAAAAGCCATTAGTATGAGGTGATGAATTGCTTAGCTTGGTTTTAAAGACAGTTTTAATGTTTAGTGTGGGAATTTTAATTATGAGAATAATAGGTAAGTCAGCTATTACCCAATTGACTCCATATGATTTAGTGGCGATAATAATCATTGGAACTGTTGTTGCTGAGCCATTGATCAGTACAAAAGTAAAGCCAACCCTAGTTGTATTAACTGTTTTAGTGATTTTGTATCTCTTGTTCTCGAAGATGTCATTAAATCAGTTTTTCAATAAGATACTCTTGGGAAGGCCAACTATACTAATAAAACACGGAAAAATAATTGAAGAAAATATTGAGAGTGAAAGTATTTCCTTGATACAGTTAACTGCAATGCTTAGAGTAAATGGTTATCCAAAGCTTGAAGATATTGAATATGCTATATTAGAGCCTACGGGAGAAGTGAGTATACTTCCAAAATCAGAGGTAAGGGGAGCTACCCTCTCTGATTTAAATATTAAGCCAGAATACGAAGGTCTTCCAATTGGGGTGATTATAGATGGAAAGGTACAAAGGAGGAATTTACAGATTATAAATAAGGACGAAGAATGGCTAAATGGTAAACTGAAGGAAGAAGGTATACAGAATATAAAGGATGTGATATATGCATATGCTATCGATGAGAAGGAGGACGTAGTTTTTAATATAAGGGAGCAATAATGTTTTTTTGTATACTTTTAAAAGAGCAAATTTCATAATTTCCAATCTGAAAAAACTAATACTATGTATAACTTTAAAACCCATAGAGCTAGACCATATATATTATGAAATTCTGCCAAGTTAATATTGTAGAATTTTAACAAAAATGTGTTGAACTTGTATTGATGAAAATATATAATGTTTATATATTTTAAATTTTCGAATTTTATTAAAAATTTAATAGTATTCATCTCTTCGAGTCTTTTAATCTAAGGGCTGTTAGCCTATGAGTTTAAGACCGGTAGGGTACAATTGGAAACGCTTGTGCCTCCCAGTGTGGAAAGAAGAGATCGTGGTGGAGTATAATTGAAACAATATTATATAGTCAATCAAGTACTTTTAAAGGATTTTAGTTAAAGCACTAAACTATAGATATTGTTTTGGCTTTATTTACTATGGTCATGTATATAGAGTTCACATAGCAAAACTTAATCTATACATATCAAAATACTCGATGCTTCTAGGAGTTTTTGATGGGTATAAATTATAAGTTTTACTTGAATCTCTATTATGTATAACCGACTTGAAAGTTGGTTATCTTTAGAACCTTCTTTTTAATAAACTACTGGGATGTCACCATCAAAATAGTTTGTTAATAAAGGAGGATTTTTTATGTCTAATGCTCAATTTAAAGTAAAAAAACCGGAAAATGAGCCTGTATTATCTTATGCTGTGGGTAGCAATGAAAGAGTTAAGTTAAAGGAAAAGCTTCTAGAGTTAAAGGAAGAAAAAATAGAGATTCCTCTAATAATAGGTGGTAAGGAAATACGAACAGGTAATACTAAAAACTGTATAATTCCCCATGATAAGAATCATGTCATTGCTACATATCATATGGCAGGTGAAAAAGAAGTTGAAATGGCCATTGAAGCAGCTTTAGATGCAAAAAAAGAGTGGGAAAAGATATCCTGGCAGCACAGAGCAGCAATATTTTTAAAAGCAGCTGAGTTGTTGGCGGGTCCATGGAGATACACTTTAAATGCTGCAACAATGCTTGGACAAAGCAAGACCGCCTATCAAGCAGAGAT
>MDTG01359061.1_pt1 | contig 13458 bp, 13 predicted proteins | sample 811421 | NCBI WGS metagenome assembly MDTG01 (sample SAMN05326645, study PRJNA326480) | marine metagenome | isolation source: seawater | place: Pacific Ocean: South East | collected 2011 | reverse complement strand
TTTTTCAAATTCACAAACAAGTTTTAAATAATAATGTGTTACCATCCCTGGACTAGGAAATTTCCATTCTTTTAGTTCACTTATTGGTGGTTCTGATGTTTGAAGATTTGTTCCCATTCTTCCTAAAAAATAATTAAAATTTAGAAATTTAAATTTCATTTCTCTACAATCTCCTTTAAAGTAGGTTGACAACGACATAATATTTTTACGAGGTTCAAGATAATTAGTTAAGTTAAACCAATATATATATCCACCAATTTCTCTTATGTTTTCAAAATCAATATATTCAATATCTCCATTAGTGTTTTTATAAACTTCAGTCCATTTATTTGTCTGTCCATTAAGAGGGTTAGAGGACACAAACAAAAAAATCAATATCAGTAATAGTTTTTTCATTTGGATGAATTTTTACAAACCATTTTTAGATGAACAATTCTTTTCACTTTTCTTTCTATTCAACAGTTACAGATTTTGCTAAATTACGAGGTTGGTCCACGTCTGTTCCTTTTTTTACTGCTACAAAATAAGCAATTAATTGTACTGGTAAAGAATATAAAATAGGCTGAACAAATTCATTGATTGATGGTAAGACTAACTTTTTTATTGAATTATCGTCAATTAGTTCATCACCATTTTTATCTGTAAGTAAAATTACATCCCCTCCTCTAGCCATAATCTCTTGCATATTTGAAATATTTTTTTCAAATAAGAAATCTTTAGGAGAAATTATTATTACTGGAACTTTATCATCAACTAATGCAATTGGACCATGTTTCATTTCTCCAGATGCATAGCCTTCAGCATGAATATATGAAATTTCTTTTAATTTTAAAGCCCCTTCCATGGCAATCGGAAATGATAATCCTCTACCTAAAAATAAAGCACTCTTGGCGTTCACAATATGCGAACTGATTTTATTTATATTGTCACTTAGTTCCAAGACACTTAACATGTTCGATGGTAGCTCTAAAAGACTTTCTGTAAGTAAAAGTTCTTCACTTCGACTAATTTTTTTTTTTTCTCTGGCCATTACTAAACATAAGCACGCTAATACACTTAATTGTGCCGAGAATGCCTTTGTAGAAGCAACTCCAATTTCCGGTCCAGCAGCTATAGAAATTGAAAAATGAGATTCTCTTGCGATACTACTTTCAATTACATTAACCAAACTTAGAATCTTGCAATTATTTTTCTTTATATATTTTAAAGCTGCAAGAGTATCAGCTGTTTCACCAGATTGGGAAATAAGAACAAAAAGTGTATCTTTTGATTTATCTACAATTGGTTTATATCTAAATTCTGAGGCCAAATGAGCTGATGAACTTATTCCAACAATCTTTTCAAACCAATAAGTCGCTATTTGGCAAGCATAGAAAGAGGTACCACAAGCAACTAAATGAATTTTGGAAATGTTTTTCCAATCAACTTTAAGGTCAGGAATCGTTATAGTTTTTTTAATTGGATCAAGAAATCTGGATAAAGAATCACCAATTATGTGTGGCTGTTCAAAAATTTCTTTTTGCATAAAATGATTAAAATTACCCTTATCTAGATTATTTTTTGTATAAGTCGAGCGTGAGGTTTTTCTTTTAACCCGTATGAAATTTTCATCAAAAATTTCAAAATTATTATCTTTTATTAGAACACTATCTCCCTCCTCCAAATAAACTATATTTTTCGTAAATGGAGCAAGTGCAACTGAATCGGAACCTAAAAAAGTAGCATTATCTGAAACCCCAAGAGCTAATGGACTTCCTCTCCTAGAACCCGCAAGTAGATTTAAATTGTTAAATATAATAGCAATCGCAAAAGCACCTTCAAGTTGCGAAAGAGTATTTTTTAATGCAATTTCATGTGAATGTTTTTTCAATTCATCATTTAATAGGTGCGCGATTACCTCACTGTCAGTTTGTGATTTAAATTTGTAACCTTTTTTTTCGAGTATTTTTTTCAATGCTGAATAATTTTCAATTATTCCATTATGAACTATAGAAACATTTTCAGAGCTATGAGGATGAGCATTTAAGGTTGATGGTACTCCATGTGTAGCCCATCTTGTATGGCCAATACCAATATTTCCATTAATTTTATTTCCATTTAATTTATTTTTAAGATTTTTTAGCTTACCCTTAGATCTTATTGTTTTAATTTTATTTTCTGAATCTAAAACTGATACACCCGATGAATCGTAACCTCTGTATTCTAATTTAGTCAATCCATTCAAAATTGAATCAAGTACTGGATAATCTGCAAATACTCCAAAAATTCCACACATTATTATTTTTTTACTTTTTTAATTAATTCTGATTTTCTATACACTACTGATTCTTCTTTAACATTTTTATCTATAACAGTTCCTGCACCAATTGTTGAATTTTTTTGAATTTTTATTGGGGCTATTAAAGAAGAATTTGAACCAATAAAACAATTTTCGCCGATAAATGTTTTATTCTTCTTTTTGCCATCATAATTACATGTGATTGTGCCTGCTCCAATATTTGTGTTTTCTTTAATTTCTGCATCACCAACATATGAAAGATGGGAAATCTTAACATTTTTATCTATTTTAGATTTTTTAATTTCAACAAAATTTCCAATTTTTGAATTTTCTCTAATTACTGCCTCATCTCTTAATCTTGCAAAAGGTCCTATTATTGAAAAATTATCAATCTGTGAATTTTCTAGATGACTGAAACTTTTGACCTCTACACCATCACCGATTACTACACCGGGGCCAATAAATACATTTGGATGTATTACTACATCTTTACCAATTTTTGTATCTTTACTAAAATAAACACTTTCAGGGTCAATCAATGTTACTCCTTTTTTAAGGAAATTTGAGCGCATACTGTCTTGGAACTGGGCTTCTAATCTTGCTAAATCTTTTTTATCATTGGCCCCCATAAATTCCTCATATATTCCCTCAAAATAAGATAATTTAAAATTTTCATTACTAAATAATTCTACAAGATCAGTTAAAAAATATTCTTTTTTTTTATTATTATTACTTATTTTTTTTAATTTATCATAAAGATATTTAGTTTTTAAAAACATTATACCGCTATTACAGATGTCAATTTTTTTTTGTTCTGAATTTAATTCAACTTTTTCTACGATTTTTTTTAACTTTCCATTTTTTATGATTAAGCGCCCATAAGAATTCTCAATATCATTAGGTTTCATTGAAAGAACCTGCATATCAAGATTATCTTTATTAAAATTCTTTAAAGCCTTAGATAAAGTTTCATATGTAACCAAAGGTGTATCTGCATAAAGAATTAGAGTTACATCTGTTTGTAAAATTTTTTTATTGGAAAAAGCTGCTAAAACAGCATTAGCTGTTCCTAATTGTTTTTTTTGGTAAGAAAAATTAATCTTTGGATATTTTTTGTTTATTTTGCTTTTATAACCATCCAATTTAGAAGAAATTACTAGAGTTGTAAAAACAGGTTTTAGTTTATAACTCAAATCTAACACATGATAAAGCATGGGATAACCTCCAACACAATTGAGTACTTTGGGTTGAGTTGAGTTCATCCTTAACCCCTGACCTGCAGCTAAAATAATTATGGAAAGTGACATTTGTTGTTTAAAGATTATCTTTGTTCATGATATTATTAACATTTTTAACAAAGATAATCTAAATAATGAATAAAAATTTTAAATGTGCAATTTTTGATCTCGATGGAACAATAATTAATAGTGGTCCAGATTTGCTAGATGCATTAAATTTTGTTTTACATGGAAAAGGACTACAAAAAATTAAATCTTCTGTCATTGGAAACTTAGTTGGCGGAGGAGCTGAGGCAATGATAAGAAAAGGATACAGTTTTTTAAATAAAAAAATTTTTGATGATGACATTAAATTAATGGTAGAAGATTTTATTAATTATTACTCAAAGAATTGCTCTAATAAAACAAAAATTTATTCAGGTACGAGATCAACTCTTTCTTATTTAAAGAAAAAAAATATTATTATTTGTCTCTGTACTAATAAGAGAGAGACAATTGCTAAAAAAATTTTAGGAAAACTGGATTTAGATTATTTTTTCGATTTTGTTATAGGTTCTAAGAAGGGCATTCCACTTAAACCAGATCCGTATATGTTAGATTACTGCATTAAAAAATTTAGCATTAAACCTAACGAAACAATCTTTGTAGGTGACAGTGATAATGATATTATTCCTGCAAATAATTTAGGAATTTATTCTGTGTATGTTAATTATGGATATGGAAAATTAAATGAAAAGATAATTCCTAAACTTACTCTTTCAAAAATAAGTGATTTTAAACGATTATTTTAGTTATATTTTTATTCTCTCTGTAAAAAAACTATTAATTTCACTCAATACTTCATAAATTGTTAAAAGCGCAACTGCTAAAGCGAAGAAAGCAATCAAATACATTATTTTATAAAACCTTGGATCCACAAAAACATTATATAAAAAATTTAAGAGAATGAAAAAAAATATATTAGATATTAATTAGATTTACTAAGTTGATTTTTCAAACAAATTTGATCAATAACATTTTTGATTATTACATAATAAATCTCAGAGGAAAAAACTAAGAAAACACTTAACTGGATGATATAATTCAAAGCCCTAAATAATATGGCTTTAAAGTTAATTTATTTTCTCATATATTAAAAATTATGGGAAACTTAATTAAGGAATCATCATACTCTATTAAGAAAGCTGTCGGATATTTAAAGAGTGGAAAGGTTGTTGCATTGAAATCTGAAACTGTTTATGGATTAGCCTGTGATCCAGGCAACCAAAATTCAATTTATAAAGTTTATGATCTTAAAAAAAGACCTCTTTATAACCCTCTTATAATTCACGTAAACTCAATAAAAATGGCAAATAAAATTTCACAAATGAACAAATTAGCCACAGAAATTGCTGAGTATTTTTGGCCTGGTCCACTAACTCTTATTCTTCCTAAAAAAAAAAATCCATTTGTTAATGACCTTGCAGTTTCTGGTCTTGAGACAATTGCTATAAGATTTCCCGATTCCAAAGTTTTTTTAAAAATTATTAACAAACTCAATAAACCAATAGCTGCGCCCAGTGCAAATAGAAGTGGATATATATCCTCAACTAATGCTTATCATGTACAAGATTGTTTCGGAAAAAAAATTGACCTAATCTTGAATTCTGGAAAGTCACAGTTGGGACTTGAATCAACTATTTTAGACCTATCTTCAAAGCCTTATTCCATTAGAAGATTAGGTATGATTTCATACGAATTAATAAAAAATAAGTTTGGCTCTGCTTTTAAAATAAATGATAAATTGAAATTTAATGAAAAACCAAATTCACCAGGTCTTTTATCTAAACACTATTCACCTAAAACACCATTAAAATTAAATGTTACAAAACCAAAAATAGGAGAGGCATATCTAATTTTTGGAAATAAATTTAAAAATAATTTTAAGCCATCACTTAATTTATCAAGAAATGAAAATTTGCTTGAGGCCGCAAAGAATTTATTTGATTATTTAAGAAAACTTGACAAGCTATCAATGAAAAGAATCGCAGTTTCACCTATTCCAAACAAGGGAATTGGAAAAACAATTAATGAAAGATTATATAGAGCATCACAAAATGAATGAAATTGAACTCAAAAAAAATTTCAATTTTCTCGATAAATCTGAATTTTCGTTCGATCAAGAAATTATAAAAAGTCACTGTATCGATTGGAGAGGAAAATATGAAGGTACAAGCAAACTTATCATTTTTCCAAAATCTGCTGAAAATATATCTAAAATAATAAAGATTTGTGAAAAAAAAAAAATTCCTCTGGTTCCTCAAGGAGGAAATACTAGTTTGGTAGGTGGTTCAGTTCCCAGAAAAAATAGAAATGATATAATTTTAAATTTAAAAAAATTAAACAAAATTAGAAAAATAAATTTAATAGATAATTCAATTACCTTCGATAGCGGTTGTATTTTGGGCGATATAAAAAATAAATTAAATAATTTAGACATGGAATTTCCATTATCAATGGGTTCCAGAGGAAGTTGTCAAATAGGTGGAAATATTTCCACAAATGCTGGTGGTATTAATTTTATCAAATATGGCTCTCTTCGAGAGAATATTATTGGACTGGAAATAGTTGGAACTGGTGGAAAAATTGTTTCAAATTTAGATTCAATTAAGAAAAATAACACTGGGATAGATCTTAAACAAATTTTTATTGGTTCTGAGGGAACATTAGGAATTATTACGGGAGCAACTTGCAAAATTTTTAAAAAAGTTTCTGAAAAGTGTGTGCTTTGGATAGGTTTTAATAAATTTAAAAATATTTTAAATTTATACACAAATTTTGTAAAAAATTTCTGTGACCAAATTACAAGCTTTGAAATGATGAATAATAAAGCTGTATCAATAGTGGATAATATTAATTTAAATATTGAATTAAAGAAAAAATACTTTTGTCTAATTGAATTATCAAACTTTCAAGAAATTGAAAATTTTAATGAATATATTATCTCTAAATTGAGCAAAATGAACTCAAATCTTGGAAATCTAATCATTGCAAAAAATGATACTGAAAATTCACTTTTATGGAATATTAGAGAATCAATACCTATAGCTGAAAAAAAACATGGGGTAATTGTAAAACATGATATTTCTATTCCATTAGAAAATATGGATAATTTTATAGAAAATACAGAAAAGAAACTATTTTCATTTAAATCTTTAGAAATAATTAACTTTGGTCACATTGGAGACAACAATTTACATTTTAATGTATGTCTAAATTCAAATTTAAGTGTTAAAGAAAAAACTATAATTGCTGAAAAAGTAAATCAAATAATTTTTTCAAATGTAGAGAAATATGGTGGCTCAATTAGTGCTGAACACGGAATAGGACAGTTAAGAAAAAAAGAACTAAAGAAATTTAAAACTGTATATGAATATCAACAAATGAAATCTATTAAAAAAATCTTTGATCCCCACAATATATTTAACCCTGGTAAAGTATTTTAGTCTAAAAAATCCTCATAGACTTCATTTGCAATATTACAAATTCGCTCATGGAAAAAAGGTAAGTGTACCAAGCCAACTAGATACAGAAAAAAATATTTTGAAATAAAATATTTTTTTTTAAATCTTCTTGCGAATCTCCAAGATCTTGCTGTTAATCTTCTTTGTCCATACAATTTATAAAAAATTGATAAATCTTTATTTTCTTTCAAAAAAAACTCTAATGCTTTTGAAACTCTAAAAATTTGATTATTTTTTTTTTCTGATATTTGACCTGGAGCCTCAAATGGCAAGACAGCAATGGGATAGTTTAACTTAAAAAAACTTCCAAGTCTCGCCAACCTTAATGTCAAAGAATATTCTTGGCTATGAACAATTCTTTCATCACAACCATTAACGAGTTTACATTCTTTTGATCTAGCCAAAAATTGAGTTGGATTGAACATTGAGTTTCTCATTGCTTTTTTTAAATGATTTGTAACAATTTCATAATCTTTGTGATCAAAATTTTCCTTCAGTTTAACTAATTTTATGTTTGTTACTTTTCTCTGTAAACCATAAGCTAATACAGCATTGGGATTTGATTCTAATATTTTCAATAATGAAATTGTTGCGTCTTGAATAATAATATCATCAGCATCAAGGAATTTTATGTATTTCATTCTTGCTAATTTTATTCCTGCATTCGTGGCACCTGCTGATCCCATGTTTTTTTGGGTTAATATTTTACAATTTCTTAAATTCTTGGTTTTATGTTTTAAAATATTTAAAGAATTATCTGTCGAACCGTCATTGATAAAAATATACTCTTTTTCAAAATTTCCTTTTTGATTTTTTACTGAATTTATTACTGAGTCTAAATACAAAGATTTATTAAAAACAGGGATTACAAAAGAAACTGATGACATTATTAATTTTTAAAAAAAATAAGTTCTTTGTCAAATTTCATATTACCGAAGGCAGAAGCTTCTGTGTTTTCGTATCTTGTTTGTTTTATTAAACCAATGTTTTTACAAATTAAATCATTATTTTTAACATCAACTTTTATCGGACCTGACCTAGTGTCACCAATAAAGCTAGTTTTTCCAATTCCTTCAATTTTAATGCAATCTTTAAAAATCTTTCCATTTAATCTATATTTTTTGTATCTTTTCTCTATTCTATATTTCATATTAAATTGACTTCTTGGCTTTACATTTAAAAGTGGAGGTTGAAAACCCTTCACGAGAAACAATTGTTCTTTGGTTTCCCACTCTTCGGTTTTAAATTCCATATCTGGATAAACAATTTTTTTAACAGGCTCAACTAAACCATCTTGAAAAGCAAAGTATGCTGATTCTCTGAATATATTTTTTCTTTTTAAGTCTAATTTGTATTCGTAATAACTTCCGTCGGAATACAATCTTGACAAGTTGAGAAAACCTCCGCTTTTAGAGGAATCTACATTAAGGATTTTTAATTTTTTTATCTCCTGTTTTCCGGTATAAGAAGATGTTATTTTCACAAGATAAATCCAACTTATTCCCTTTTGAGTAGGAAAGTAGTGGTTACTTTCCCCCTCGCATGAAATTAGAAAAAAAATTAAAACAACTAAAAAAAGCTTTTGTCTCATTTAACGCACAATAGTGGTGCCCAGGGGAGGAATTGAACCACCGACACAGCGATTTTCAGTCGCTTGCTCTACCAACTGAGCTACCTGGGCTTAATTAACAATAAATTATGTTATTACAATAGGTGAAACTAAAATTCAATTTTTAAATCCTAATCCCTCTAACATTTTATTCAAGTGATTTAATGAAAGTCCTACAACATTTGTATATGATCCTCGTATTTTTTTTACATATTTAGCTGCAAGACCCTGTATTGCATAACCTCCAGCTTTGCCAATTCCTTGATTTAGGAGCTCCTTGTTATTAAGATCATGAAGTGGAATTTTTTCAAAAAAAACTTCTGTACTAACCAATTTTTTTGATATTGAACCTGAAGAATTTATTAAACAAATTCCTCCAAATACTAAATGCTTTCTCCCTGAAAGTTGTAATAAACAATTTTTTACTTCATTTTTGGATTTACATTTACTATAGGTATTCCCGCACCTAAAAACTTCTGTATCAGCTGAGATTATAATAAAATTATTGTGTTTTATTTTTTTAAAAACTGATTTTGCTTTCCGATAAGAAAACTCTATTACTTTTTTGGTAACTGAAATTTTTTCTGAGAAGCCATCCTCATCAAAATTAGGTTTAATTATATCAAAATTTTTTATATTTATTTGTCTTAATAAATTTTCTCTTCTTTTTGAGCTTGAGGCTAATATTATCTTTTGCAGCAAAATCTCTAACTATTTATGTCTGAATGTAATTCTACCCTTAGTTAAATCATAGGGCGTCATTTCAACAGTGACTCTATCACCAGCAAGAACCCTTATTCTAAATTTTCTCATTTTTCCAGCTGTGTGAGCTATTATTTCATGATTATTATCTAAAAGAACTCTAAACATGGCATTGGGTAGGAGCTCTTTAACAGTTCCATTAAATTCCATTAATTCTTCTTTAGCCATAATTATAAAACATTATTTTTAATTCTGCATTCTATTGATAAAGCATGAGCTTGTAAACCCTCTTCCTTGGCTATTAGAATAGCATCTTTACCAATTTTTTTTAAATTTTTCTTATCACAACCAACAATAGAGGTTCTCTTGAAGAAATCTAAAACATTCAGTCCTGACGAGAATTTTGCTGTTCTATCTGTAGGTAAAACATGATTAGGTCCAGCAACATAGTCACCAATAGCTTCTGGAGTAAATCTTCCAAGAAACACAGCACCAGCATTTTTGATTTTCGCTAATAATTTTTTCGGTTTTGTTACAGCAATTTCTAAATGTTCAGGGGCTATTTGGTTTGCTAGATCAACAGAATACTCTATTTTTTTACACACAATAATCTGTCCGAATTTATTCCAGCTTTCTTTTGCTATTTCTTTACGATCTATTTTTTTAAGTAAAATTTCAATTTGTTTTAAAACAGCTTCTGCAAACTTTTTACTTGATGTTATTAATATTGCTTGAGCCAATTTATCATGTTCTGCCTGCGATAGTAAGTCTATAGCTATGTGTTCAGGATTATTTTTTTCGTCTGCAATGATTAGAATTTCTGATGGACCTGCAATCATATCAATTCCGACTAAGCCAAAAAGTTTCTTTTTTGCAGTAGCTACATATGCATTTCCAGGGCCAACTATTTTATCTACTTTTTTTATTTTTTTTGTTCCATATGCCATTGCTGCGATTGCTTGAGCTCCTCCAACTTTATAAATCTCGTCTATTCCCAGTAAGTTAGCACAAGCAAGAATTAAGGGGTTCAATTTTCCATTTACAGCTGGGACAGTGATTACTATTCTCTTAACTCCAGCAACTATAGCTGGAACAGCATTCATTATTAAAGAGGATGGATAAACAGCAGTACCCCCTGGAACATATAAGCATACAGATTCAATTGGGTTCCAAATACCTCCTAAAGTAATTCCATGTTCATCTTTAAAAATATCATTCTTAGGTATTTGTCTTTTGTGATAGTTTTTAATTCTTACAATGGCTCTCTCAAGTGCTTTAACAACTTTTTTTTCAATTTTTTTAGTAGAATTTTTTATTTCATTTTTTGTAACAACAATTTCTTTAAAATTATTAACGTTAAAATTATCAAATTTTTTTGTATAACTTAACAAAGCTTTGTCGGAATTTGTTTTCACATCGTACACTATTTTATCAACAATTTTTTCTATGGATGAATCGCTTTGTTCTCTTTTCTCGAGAATTTTTTTAAACTTTGCTAAAAAAAATTTGTTATTTTGAACTAAAATCTTAGTCATTAACTACCTTTGTAATTTTTGTAATTATTTCTCTTATATCATTATTAAGAAGCTTATATGCAATTTTATTAATAATTAACTTAGATGTTATATTCATCAAAACCTTAGTTTCTTTTAAATTATTTTCTTTTAAAGTATTTCCTGATGACACTAAATCAACTATGGTTGAGCAGATCCCTAATTTTGGGGCAAGCTCAACAGCTCCGTTTAATTTAATGCATTCTGCCCTAATTCCTTTCTGCGCGAAAAAATTTGTAACAATATTTTTATATTTAGTAGCAACCATAATATGACTCTGCTTATTGTGAGTCTCAAATTCTTTAGTTTCTTTACTGGCAATGGATAATCTACATTTTCCAATTCTTAAATCTAATGTAGAATAAATTTCTTCGTAATTAAACTCTTCAATTACGTCGTCGCCCGCGACTCCAATTTGAGCAGCACCAATTGCAACAAATGTAGCAACATCAAAAGATCTTACTTTAATTAAGTTCAAACCTTTTAAATTAGTCTTAAATAATAGCTTTCTAGATGCTGAATTAAGAAAATCTTTTTCTGGAATTATTTTTGCCTTTTCTAACAATGGTAATAATTCTTTTAAAATTCTTCCTTTTGGCACAGCTAATGTTAAAGATTTCACTCAGATATCCTTTTAATTTTAACACCACAATTTTTCAATTTGTCTTCTAAATTTTCGTATCCCCTGTCTAAGTGATAAACTCTATTAATAGTTGTTTTGCCTTTTGCCATTAAGCCAGCTATGATAAGTGACGATGAGGCTCTTAGGTCTGTTGCCATAACTTCAGCTCCGTTAATTTCCCCTACACCTCTAACATTAATCTTTGAGCCATCTAGAACAAGGTTTCCGCCCATACGTTTTAATTCACTCACATGCATAAATCTATTTTCAAAAATATTTTCTTCGATAACAGACTTTCCCTCTGATTTTAAAAGTGAAGCTACCAGTTGAGCTTGCAGGTCTGTAGGAAATCCAGGGAACTCTTTTGTAGAAATCCTAATAGGTTTAAATTTTTTTTTCTTATTTTTGTAAACTAACAATTTATTTCCCTTTTGTAATTTTTCTATGCTTAACAATTTTAATTTTCCAAAAATTTCTTTCAAATGTTTACACAATATATCATTAACATTTTCAAGTACAATTCTTCCTGAACAACCCATCACACATAAAGCAAATGTTCCTGCCTCGATTCTATCTGGCATAATTTTATAATTACATCCGTTAAGCTTAGTTTTTCCATGAATTTTTATTACTTTTGTTCCGAGTCCGGAAATATCTGCACCTAAAGCAATTAAAAAATTCCCTAGATCACAAATTTCTGGCTCTTTAGCAGCGTTTCTGATTGTAGTTACACCCTCTGCAAGTGTTGCAGCTATCATAACATTTTCTGTAGCGCCTACTGAAATTTTTCTTAAGTTTATTTCACAGCCAATTAATTTTCCTGAGACTTCCCCCCTCACATAACCATCTTCAAAAGTAAATTTTGCGCCCATTCTTTTGAAAGCGTCTAAATGCAAATCAACTGGTCTAGTTCCGATTGCACAACCTCCTGGAAGCGATACCACAGCAGAACCATATTTAGCAAGCAAAGGTCCCAAAACTAGAAAAGACGCTCTCATTTTTCTTACTAAATTATAAGAAACTTCACATTTTTTTGGTTTAGCAGGAATGATTTCGCAATCATTATTTTTAAAACTTACATTACAGTTTAAAGATTCTAGAATTTTTAACATAAAATAAACATCTGTTAATCTTGGAACATTTGAAAGTGAAACCTTGGAATTTACTAAAAGAGATGATGCTAGGATTGGTAGCGAAGAATTCTTTGAACCACTAATTTTGATTTTACCTTCCAGTCTTTTAATACCCTCAATTTCAATTTTATCCATTTTAGAGCTTTGGAAGTGTTACATCTTTTTGATACATATATTTTCCCTTTCTCTCGGCATATGAAAGGTCACAAGTTTCTACACCTTGCAAAAATAAAAATTGAGCAGCACCCTCATTAGCATATATTTTTGCAGGAAGTGGGGTAGTATTGGAAAATTCTAGTGTCACATGACCTTCCCATTCAGGCTCCAATGGGGTTACATTTACTATTATTCCGCACCGAGCATATGTAGATTTTCCAACACAAATGACAAGAGTTTCCTTTGGAATCCTAAAATACTCTACTGTTTTAGCTAGCGCAAAGCTGTTAGGAGGAATTATGCAATGATCAACATCTCTATCCACAAAACTTTTTTCTGCAAAATCTTTTGGATCTACTGTTGCGGAATTCACATTTGTAAAAATTTTAAATTTACTTGAAACTCTCGCATCATAACCATAAGAAGATAATCCATAAGATAAAACATTTTTACTGACTAAATTTTCTACGAATGGATCAATCATGTTTTTTTCATGCGCCATTTTTTTTATCCAGAAATCAGGCATTATTCCCATATTTTGATTCCTTTCTTTTTTTTAAATTTTTCCTTAGTGCTTGAGCTAACTTTTCTTTTTTTTTTGTGATTTTTCCATAATAATGTACTAATTCATTTTTTTTAAAAATTTATATTTTGTTGATTTTCC
>MDTG01438110.1_pt1 | contig 13459 bp, 14 predicted proteins | sample 811421 | NCBI WGS metagenome assembly MDTG01 (sample SAMN05326645, study PRJNA326480) | marine metagenome | isolation source: seawater | place: Pacific Ocean: South East | collected 2011 | reverse complement strand
TAATTTATTAGAATTTCTAGCAACGAGTATTAAATCAAAATTTTTCTTAGCTAGACCTATAGCGGTTTCTAATCCGATACCTGATGAAGCTCCAGTAACTATCGCAGTAGGCATTATTTACTTGCTTGTTGTATTATATAGCTAAATATATCAGAGAGTTTATTATCTTTTTTAAGATGAAGTTTCTTCAGATATTTATCAGCTGTATCTTTATAGCCATGGCAGAGTAGTATCGCTTCTTCTTTACTCATGTAATTAAGTATATTTTTGTGATCTTCATCTTGATCTTCGTCAATTATATCATCAACAATTTGAAAGCACCTTCCAAGAAGGTTTCCATATTTTCTAGCATGATTTATATTAGCTTTATCACCCAAAGCAATGTATGGCGCTGATATACAAAATTCAAATAGCTTAGCAGTTTTAAGTTCATGTATATGCAATATTTTGTTTAAGCTTAGCTTTTGAGACTCTGATGAGATGTCAATAGATTGCCCTCCAGCTAGACCATACGCTCCAGATACTCTCGAAATTTCGTAACAAACCCTATGATCATATTTTTTTGATAACAACTCGAATGCCAGTGTTAACAAACCGTTACCGGATAATATTGCTTGTGCTTCGTTGAATTTTTTGTGAGTAGATAGTTTTCCTCTTCTGTAGTCATCATTATCCATACTGGGTAAGTCATCGTGTACGAGCGAGTAACAATGTATCAGTTCAGTGGCTAACATCATGTTTAAATATTTTTTCTTATTCAATCCTAGACTCTTTGAAACCTCAGCTAGCAGAATAGGTCTAAGTCTTTTCCCTCCATTACTTAGGCTATACCACATCGCAGTCTGCAAAATATTAGACGTCTTGTATCCATCGAAGAAAGACTTCAGCTCTTTGTTAAATAGTTTTCTTTGCGTAGATATATATTTTTCTATCATCATTAATTAGTCTATTATGACAGAAAGAATCAAATGTATGAAAACTAAAAAATTACTTTATATATCAATAATTATTGGGATTGTAATCGTGAGTACTTTAAATCTCTCATTTTTAGAAAACGCACTTTTAGACAATACAAACCACCTCAGATCTTATTATGATGATAGTCCCATCTCATTTATATCTATCTATTTTGTCACTTATATCATACTAACTGCTTTATCGATTCCTGTTGCACTTTTATTAGGATTACTAGCTGGGTATCTTATGGATATATTTACCGCAATACTTATAATTTCATTTGCATCGTCTATAGGAGCAACAATTTCAATGTTGTTGGTTAGATTTTTTTTTCATGATCTGATTAGTCAGAAATTTGCAAAACAATTAAAAACTATTTCAGATGAACTAAATACTAGTGGAGCATATTATCTTTTTGCAGTGAGAATGTCTCCCATATTCCCTTTTTTTGTAATAAATGCATGTTTTGGACTGACTAAGATGAGAGCATCTATATTTTATATAGTCAGTCAGATTGGGATGTTGCCTGCTACTACTCTAATTGTAATGATTGGCCATGAATTGAGTCAATTAGTATTATTAAGCAATCCGTTCAGTATTAATTTGATTATCTACTTGAGCTTATTGGGTTTGACGCCGTTACTTTTCAAAAAATATACTAAAAAAATGTAGATTCCTCTCTTATAAAATCTGCAGAAGAATCTCTTTTTGACAATATCGGATTTAATGATGGCCACTCGATATTAATTCTTGGATCGTCGTAACGTATTACTCTCTCATGCTCTGGGGAATAATAATTATTAACCTTATATACTACTGTCGCACAATCACTCATCACAAGAAATCCATGTGCAAAACCCTCAGGGATATACAGCTGTTTATGATTGTCTGATGATAAATACTTAGCCACCCACTGACAATACGTATTGGAATCTCGCCGCATATCGACTGCAACATCATATATTTCTCCGTCTAAAACTTGAATAATTTTCGCTTGAGCCATTGGCTTTATTTGAAAATGTAGCCCTCTTAATGTACCTTGCTTTGAAAATGACTGATTATCTTGCAAAGGTTTAAACTTTATACCAGACAGAGAAAGGAAGTCTTTATCATTAAAACTCTCAAAGAAATAACCTCTATCATCCTTGTGAATATCTGGTGTAATCTGAAGGACATCATCAATTTGAGTTTTTTCAACATTCATATTAAATCTTAAGCCAAGAGTCCTTGAAGATATTTACCATAGTTACTCTTACTAAGCTCATAGGATAATTCCTCGAGTTTTTCAGATGTTATAAAACCTTTCTTATAAGCTATCTCCTCAGGACATGAGACTTTTGAGCCCTCTTTTTTCTCGATCTCAAAAACAAAATTAGCTGCATCTAGAAATGATTTATTTGTCCCTGCATCCATCCAAACAAAACTTTTGTCTAAAGTCTCACTGTAAAGCTTTTTTGATTTCATATACTCTATATTTAGATCGGTAATCTCTAGTTCACCTCTTGCAGATGGTTTTATAGTTTGAGCAATATCTGGCGCATCTGAATCATAAAAATATAAACCTGTAACTGCTAAGTTGGACTTTGGCTTTGTTGGTTTTTCTTCCAAACTTATCACTCTATTTTCTGAGTCAATTTCACATATGCCAAATCTCTCAGGATCATTAACTTCGTAGGAAAATAAATTATTATATTCAGAACCTGATGCATTTATAAGCTTCTCCTCGATATTATTTCCATGGAAAATATTGTCACCTAGAATTAAACATGAGGGATTTCCATCAATATGATCTTTTGCAATAATTAACGCTTGAGCAATACCCTCTGGTTTTGGCTGTATTTTATAGGAGAAGTTAAGTCCCCATTTAGAACCGTCTCCCAAGAGCTTAATAAATGAATCATTATCCTCTGGAGTTGTAATTATCAAAATATCTCTTATTTCAGACATCATCAAAGTTGATATCGAATAATAAATCATAGGTTTGTCATAGATAGGCAACAAACACTTTGTGGTCGCATGAGTGAGCGGAGCTAGTCTTGTGCCTTTACCGCCAGCGAGAATGATTCCCCTTCTGTTCATAATTTAGAATCTATAAATTTATTTGCATAATCTTGCCATGGGGGCATAACAATATCAAATACGGAGCTAATTTTCGAGCAATCTAAAACAGAATAGCTTGGTCTTTTCGCTATATTATTTATTGAAGATGATTTTATAGGAACTAATGATATATCTGTTTGTAGCTTTGCTCGCTTGAAATAAGTGTAGGAGATAAATTCAGCATACTTATACCAACTAACTTTTCCTATTGATGATAAATGATAAATTCCATTCACAGATCTCTTAATATTATCTGGGTAAGAAAAATATTTTTCAATACATATATAAGTCGTGTCTGAAATGAAATCCACATGATTAGGAACACCAAATTGGTCATCGACTACACTCACTGTTCTACCTTGTTTTATTTTTTCTATGATTTTGTTTGGGAAGTTTTCTCCACTGTTATTGTATACCCAGCTTGTTCTAAATATAAGATTATTTACATTGGAAGAGCAGAGCGTCTCCTCACCATTGAGTTTTGATTTTCCATATTGATTTATAGGGTTTGTTTTATCAGATTCTATATATGGTTTTGTGCTAGTGCCATCAAAGACATAGTCTGTTGAATAGTGTATGAATAGAATTCCTGTATTTTTGATAATTTTGCAAATATTTTTTATTGCTTGACAGTTGACCATATCAGACATCTCAACATTTTCCTCTGCATCGTCAACTTTCGTATATGCTGAGGCATTAATTATACAATCATATTTTTTTTTCTGGATCTGTTCTTTTACCTGATAAAAGTCTGTGGTGTCGCATTGTTTTTTTGTTAATGCTGTCACATCAAAACAATCATTTCTATATCTCTTAGAGAGAGCATGACCTAGCTGGCCATTAGCTCCAAATATCAATATTTTAATAATGTTTTATCTCCCAATCTTTATACTCTTTTGAATTAATTTTGTCCTTAAGCCAGTCTTGGTTTTCGGTATACCAAGAAATTGTTTTGGTAATACCGGATAAAAATGATTCGGAAGGTTCCCAACTGAGTTCATTAAATGATTTTTCAGGGTTTATTGCATACCGTGTATCATGACCTGGTCTATCTTTGACAAACTCAAATATGTCATCGCTTTTAAGTGTTGGATCAACAACATTAATAAGGTTCTTGATGCAGTCAATATTTGTTAATTCTGATTGTCCGCCAAAATTATAAATTTCACCAGTTTTACCTATTTCTAGTGCTTTCAATACACCATTGCAATGATCATCTACATATATCCAGTCTCGTATTTGTAATCCATTACCATATATTGGAATTTTTTTTCTAGCTTTAATTCTATTGATAGATAACGGTATAAGCTTCTCAGGGTATTGATGAGGGCCATAGTTATTTGAACACCTAGTGATTATAATTGGAAAATTATAAGTTCTATAATAAGACATACATAACAAATCAGCAGCAGTTTTCGATGCACTATAAGGATTGCTTGGCATTAGTGGAGAGTTCTCTGTAAAAGGTTTGTCATTAGGAGCTAGCGAGCCATAGACCTCATCTGTTGAGATTTGTATAAATTTAAATTCCTTTGGCAAAATGGATTTTTTGAGAAGAATCCTACATGCTGATATGAGGTTGTGGGTACCATTAACATTCGTTGATATAAAACTGCTATCATCTTCGATCGATCTATCAACATGGGTCTCCGCAGCAAAATTTAGAATTGCATCATAATTATTGCCTTCAAGTATTTGGTAGATATTTTCGCTCCTTATATCCTCATGTATAAATTTATATGACTCATTGTCCATGAATAGAGCATGATTATCTTTAGAAGCAGCATAACTTAAATTATCTAGGGATGTGATAGTATGCCCTTTATCAAGAGCAATTTTGATAAAATTTGTTGCAATAAATCCATTGCCGCCTGTTACTAGAATATTCATCTGTCAGTTATTTTCTTTTCATAGTTATTATTAGCAGGTGATATCTTAACATTTTTAAACACAAAAATGAGAAAGAGAAAGAATGTTATAGCTTGATGATGTGCGAACTGACTCTGAGTTACCTGGGACATGGCTAACATGATTAATAATAATAACGTGATTTGATTCCTATTCGACGTCCTAAAAATCTGTATGTAAATCAAAGCAAGTAACAAAAGAGCAGGGATACCAAATTTCACTGATATGTCTATGAAATCATTATGTAAGTGATCCCTCGCATCAACATTAATCTTTATTTTTGAGATATACTCTTGCATATCACTCTCTACTTTATCAGGACCAATCCCATATAAATAATTCTCTTTTAAACTCTCAACACCAAAATGAATATAGGTAATTCTCTCTCTTAATGAAAAGTGCTGATTTTCGATAGGATTTGAAATATCTATACTTGCGATATTTTTCATTCTATCTAGTAGTGGATTTTGAATGCTTATAAATATAATTAATGAGAGAAATATTGATATTAGAAGTTTTATATTTTTTGACCATATTATCAACATAAACAATGATACTAGTAAACCAATAGCTGGTCCTCTAGCGCCAGAACTAACATAAATTATTATTAGTGCCGCTGAGGATAACATTAGTAGCACTTTTAGTGCCTTACTGTTTGATGTATTTGTTAGAGAAAATATAGTCAACACTAACATTACTACAATCATATTAGCGAAGGTTAAATAGAAGCTTGATGTACCAGAAAATCTTAACGTATCTAGATACAAATGATCATATATAAGCAAGCATAAAGAGGACGCGGCGGTAATAGGTATAATTTTTTTAAAGTCATTGAGTTTCAAATCAATTGATAGGATAGGTATCAAAAGTAGAAGGCGTGAGTAGTTGTCAAGTTCATGAATTGGGGTGCCATTCAGATAAGCACTAAAAAAAATCCATAAAGAAAATAAAATAATGGCGTATATTAATTTTTTATATTTAGAACAAGATAGCACTAAGCTTCTATAATCTATGAGGCAAAAAAGTAAAGTCAAAATTAACAAAAAATTACTTATATCTCGATTAATAAAATTGAATATTATAAAGAGTAAGGCAAAAATCTGCTTAATAGAATTTAAGTTTTCAAAGAATATTTTAATGCCCGCCACCTTTCAAAACTAAGATAATACCTTTAAGTATAATTTTTATATCCAACAAAAGAAGGGATAGCGATGAGCCGTTTATATACACTTCTGCATACTGATATTCATAAATAGGGTCACCAAAATCGTCTTCTCCTTTGTGTATGTGGCCTAAACCTAGGAGCCCACCTTTTATAATTTTTCTGGTAACATTGCCCTGAGATAGATCTCTCTCGTAATGTAACTTTGATAAAGGTCTTGGTCCAACAAATGACATTTTTCCGATAAAAATGCTATAAAGCTGAGGAAGCTCATCAAGATAAAATTTCTTTACAAAAGATCCAGTATAAGTTCTACAAGCTGGATCCCATTCTCTCGCATGAGCTAGCCATGAACCCTTCGCAGACAATTCTTCATCCACGCACCTCACTTTGATTACCCGCATCTTATATTTTTGAAATGTTTCACCATGTGATACAGCATCATATGAGTAAATCATAGGACCCCTGTTATCAGGGATGAAAAATCCTTCAAAGATATATAATAATTTTATCAGCAGGAGTAAAGGTGCAGCTAGAAATAGCAGTAGCAATGAGAGCGACTTATCGAATAATACTTTTATCAGCCTGTGCTTAACTTTCCTCTTTATACTAAAAATTTGCTTGTACCTGTTTTTTATCTCATCTGTAGGAGGCTTGTACGGAAAAGCTTGCGATGGTTCTTCAATCATGATTTTTGTTGTCCCTCCAGTAAGACAATATATCTCCAGTAGTTTTTATAACATTTCGCTTGGGCTTCCACTGTGTAGCGCTCGAGATTCTATCATATGACCCTTTTTTATAATTTCTCTCATCTTTTCTAACGAGGCTTTCTTTTCTATCAAATTTGACAGTATTACCAGTTATATTATTTATAATCTTTAAGTATTTATCTAAATTCATGTAACTATTTGAACATATGTTAAATGTCTCTCCATTACATTTCGATTGCAATATACTCATATAAGCATCACAAACATCTCTAACATCTGTCAGGTCCCTCTCACGCTCAGTATTTCCAGCCTCTATTATATTTTTCTCGGCATATACTGCTTTCTTTGCAATCGCAGAGAAACCGAATCTTGACGATTGATAAGGTCCGATGTGTGTAAAAGGTCTGGCTATATTCAACATGTATTTATGTGAAATATTTGAATTGCAATAATCCTCGGAATCTAGTTTACCCGAGTTGTAGGCATTGTGCCTTATAATACGATCCGATTCAGTTAATGAATGATTTTTATCATAGTAGTCATGATCATAGACTTCAGAGGAACTTACATACAGATATGATTTAATTTTATTACTTTTTTTCAAAGCATTGATGATGTTTCTGTTCCCTTTAAAAGATACATCATAACAAATCTCACTATTCTCCTCGCACTGTTTAAGTGTACTTATCGAGGCTAAATTAATTACATACTCGGGTTGATGCTCTCGGATTACCTCATCAACCACTGTAGAGTCCCTTATATCATGAGCTGATCCAAATGATAGAATTTGATAATGTTCTCTATACAGCTTAGTAAAATTATTTCCAACAAACCCAGTTCCACCAAATAATAAAACTTTATACATTTTTGTTTACGTTGTAATTTATTACAAACTCTTTGAGAGAATTACAGAACACTTCCTCAGAATACTTTTGTGCATGCTTGGATAAGAAATCATGATCAGGCTGTACCTCATTGAGTTTTGTTATAGCCTCATTGATCCTGAGTGGATCATTATCATCATAAAATATTGAAGTAAATTGATTATTTCTATCATAAGGGATCATTGTCTCCCTTACTCCAGGAGAATCAATACAAATCGATACCTTTCCAAACGCACATGCCTCTATTGGAACTAATCCATATTCAAGATATGTTGGGAATATAATTGCCTTAGAAGATAAATACAATGAATAAAGTTTTTTATCAGTGACGCACCCTAGGAATAAAATATTTGAATTTGCGATAGATTGAAGATACTCCTTCTCAGCACCATCTCCAACAACTATTAGCTGCTCTTTATTCAAATTGAATGCTTTAATTACGGTATCTATACCTTTCCACTTCTCTAGTCGGGACACTACGAGGTATGTATTTTTTGCATCAGTAGTATTGGTAGATTTAAATTCTTGAATTCTTTTCAAATCGATTGGAGAATTGATAACAACTGAATCTCTTTCGTAAATTTCTTGTACGCGTTTTTTTGTATATTTTGATATAGAGATAAATTGATCTACTTTCCTTGAAGCATCTAAATCTCTTTTTTTGAAATATGCCAATAAGAAACTAAATATTATCTTTTTGAGAGATAGTTTTTTAAAAAACTTATCAGTTTCCCATATCGCTCTAGTTGGATAGTAACAATAGCAAATATGAAATGCTGATTTCTTGTTAATATACTTTGCAACAGAAGCTGATGACGAGATGATTAAATCATAGTCCTTGAAATCTATATGACTCATTGCGTAGGTAGCAACTGGGAAAAATAATCTAAAGAGATTCATACTACTAATAAACTTATTTAATATCGAAGTCTTTATTTCTTTTTTTCTGAAATACGGAAGTGTAAGTTTCTCTCTGTATGCGAGTGTATATATGTCAGCATCAGGGAATGTCTCACAAATATGCTGGAATACCCTTTCTGATCCACCTACTCCACAAAGATAGTCGTGGACTAATGCAATTCTGACTGCCTTTTTTTGTGTCATTTTAACTTACTTATGTGATTTCAAAGAATGGAAGAGGAAATACCAATCTTTTATCTTTAAACTTATCTAATGACATGAAATGCTTTTTGAAATGCCATGGTATCACAACAAGATAATCTGGATTCATTTCTATTGCTTCATCCTCTGAAATAATAGGGATGTGACTTTTAGGAGTGAATGATCCATGTTTGTCGGGATTGACGTCTCCTATGCATGATATTAATTCAGAGTCTATCTCATAATGTTGTAGCATAACGTTACCTTTTGTAGAAGCTCCTAATCCTACAACTAGCTTGTTTTCTTTTTTAGCATTATTCAGAAACACCAAAAATTTATCTTTTTCAGAGGAGATTTTCTTTTTAAAATCCTGATATACGCAACTATCTGATTTATATCTTTCCTCATCGCGCAAAATATTTTGTATTTTTGTTTTGTTTGGCTTAAGTGAAGCATCACTTTTAGCAAGAATAACCAAAAAACTGCCTCCATTAGTGTCATTAAAATCGACGTCAATAATTTCTAAATCTGTATTATCGGCTATCCATTGGATCTGTGTCAGACAATAATATTCCAAATGCTCATGACATATGGTGTCAAAAGAATTAGTTTGAATCATAGATGGTAAATAACTCTGCTCCATTACCCATATTCCATCACTAGCAAGTACCGAGGATATATCCTTAGAAAATTGAAGTGGGTCCTCCAAATCATAAAACATTGAGAATGATGTGATCAGCTTTGCTTTGTCACCATTGGTTGCTTTTAGTGCAATCTCGGAATTAAAAAATTCTGGAACTAGTTTGATATTATCAGTATAGTACTTCGAGAACTTTTGGGCAGTAGGATCGATACCAATTGCTCTGTAGACGTCTGGAAACATCTTAAGGGTAGAACCATCGTTACTTCCAACATCGATTATAATATCGTTATCATTTAGAATATTCAGATCTAATATCATTTGGACATTTTCACTTAGGTGCTTAATCATACTTTTATTAAGTCCAGATCTATATCCATAATTATCACCATACATTTCATCTTGATTATATGTTTGTTTGAGTTGAACGAGTCCACATGATTGACATTTCACAAGGTCAACGGGCCCAGATGATATTGTCTCTTTTTTCGATTGTGGAAACACACCTGTTAAAGTCTGTTCTCCAAGACTGTAAACTTTTTCTAATATATCGCTTTTACACAGCCTGCAACATTCGATATTTTTGTAAACTTTCATTTACTCACTCCCATAAATATGACTTTCGGCGCAGTCATCAGTTAAGTATACATTGTATATATCTAAATTTCTCTTAAGTAGGTAATCCTTGAGCACCCTCTTTTTATCGAAGTCAGAAAACATAAACATAAATCCTCCTCCTCCGGCACCGGATAATTTTCCTGATTTAACTCCGAGAGCTCTTAATTTTGCATAAAGAACATCGATCTCACTGTTGGAGATTTCACTAGAAAATTTCTTTTTTACTGTCCATAACCTATTGATTAAATCATGAAATTTATCAAAGTCAGAAGTCAGTATTGTCTCCTTGACACTATAAACAGCCTCGACAGTTTCCCTCATAAATTCCATATACCTCTTCCTTGATTTAAGCAATGATTCTCTCTGCGAATCAATAATTTTAGATGAATCTCTAGATTTACCAAGAAATATTACTAATAAAGAGGATTCAAACTCATTTCTAAATGAGTTCGGCATAGAAATTTTTATTCTCTTGAAACTATTACCATGAAATTCAAAAAGGTTGGTCCCCCCATATGAGGCTGCATAGAAGTCTTGAACTCCCCCTGATATACCACATATTTCCCTCTCAATTTTGTAAGCCAATTTGGCAAGGCGAGCTTTTCCAAAGTTAACTTTAAAAAATTTAGCAAGACCTTTACAGATGCACACAGTTAGCGATGATGATGTTCCTAGGCCAGAACCTTCAGGAACATCAGAATACGATTTTAAAGTTACATAGTAATCTTTATTATTATTATACTTTGTTTTGAAATACTCATAACATGCTCTATGTATTATGAGATTGGATTTAGTTGAAGACTTTTTGTAGTCTTCTTCTAGTCCTTTATCTAATGATATAAAGACTGTATGTTTTTTATTAAATGTGATCTCACAGTAGCAATACAAATTTATTGTTGAGTTAATGACAGCAGATTTATTTTTAGAAAAATACTCTTTGATATCAGTGCCGCCACCTGCAAAACTGATTCTAAGTGGGGATTTAGACAGTATTTTTTGCATCTGTCATCATAGCATACATAGCTCAAATCTTAAATCTACCAAAATGATGACTGTCTTTATATATTTCTCTTGGACAAAAATACTAAGAATTTAAAAATCAATCTTGGAAAAATAAATAGGGGCACTACTAAAAACCAGAATGACTTGATGAATCCAAATCTTTTACTATATAAGATAAAGATTTTTATTTGGTCTGATACATGCGCACCCTTATATTTAATCGCAATTACATTTCTGATAAGTCTGGTCCAGAAATATCTTTTCTTGAAGGTTATATAAGATTGATCTGTTGAATATCTTTTGACTAGTGAAAAGAAACCATCAAACATTAATTTCTGTCTCATGTAAAGACCATCTTTCAAAAAGGAATCATTCCCAGTCCTATATTTTATAATTTTTTTATTGCAATATACCCAATCACCCGTTCCATATTGTAAAACATTGAGAACTAGGTAAGGGACAGACCAGTTAGTAAATTTTTTATCAAAATCACTTATATTTTTTATTTTTTTCCATTGATGATTGTTTATTACCTGGCATGATATAAATCCCAAATGCGCTCCACAGCTTTCGATCAGCATTGAAGTATCCTCAAATGACTCAGAATATTTATGCTTTGAAGCAGGATGTGTAAAAAATTTTTTGTCTAGATATTTATCATAAGCTTGGTAATTGAAAGTAAAACCAGCTGCATGTTTATTTACATTTATTTGTTGAATGACCTCATTGATAGAATACGGATATATCCCATCGTCATCACCTAATAACCATACAAACTCATCATCTATCTTGTCTAAAGCGAAAAATATATCATCATCAAGTGTCTTGCCCACGCTTTTTATATATTTAACATTTAGGCATTTATTGAGAGACTCTATGATATTAAAAGTTTGGAGATCATCACTGGCATCGATTACATGAATAGTTATTTCGCCACTACTTGTGTCATATCTTGCGAATTGTTGTAAAAGGTAGTCTATAAATTGAGATCTATTTTTAGTCGGTATGAGTATTGATAAATTCATTTTTTATAATTAGTTTTGTGTAAATAAGTAGTCAATATCATGCTCAAGAAGAAATAAAATTGCATATTTCCATAGTCTAATCCGCTAGTAATTTGCAAAATGATTCCGATAATAAATACATAGTTGATTTCATAGAAATATTTGTCTCTGTTGATAAATGGGTGGTATAGCAGAATAATGAAGGCTACAGCTCCTACTAAGCCACCAGATGCTAAAACAAAAGAAATCATATCATTATTAGGGAGTATTCCATACCCATTTCCTAGGAAGGGCCTAGCCATAAAGTAATTAATATTATTCAGAAAAACCATTGCTCTCTCTGCTCCTGAGCCACTCTCAAACTTATCTAATATCAGAACAAAAAGAATAAGAGCAATTGGCGCTAACATAACTATGATTCTGATATTTAGCTGTCTTAGAAAAATAAATATGATAGATAAGAATAAGCCTGCATAGAATGTTGTAGATTTTGTTAGTAGCATAGCCATTAATAGCACAGACAGATAGAATACATATTTTATTGAATTAAGTTTAATTAATACGATAAAAAACGCGGGTGCGATAAATTTTGCCACGACGGATGGCTCGATGCCTGGACCAGAAAATCTGTAAATATTAGTCCCTTCAAGTATTTGCATATGACTTTTAAATGTCAGATTATTATTTAAGACATAAATTATTGTCTCAGGGAGATTTAACGATTTCATTATGTATTGCGCTATTATTATCCCAGATACAATTAAAGACGATATTAGGTATACGTTTAGTAGCTTATTGGGAGAAGCTTTGTAATGGTTAGATACAACAATCGAAAATAGAAAACCCACTATTAGATATATAATGAAGGTAAGATGCCTGTGACTATAATCTACAAAGAAATTTAGTTTGTTAAGGACTGTTGACTCAATGAAAACACTACTATTAAAGATAACTAAAATATTTGATAGCAAGACGGTAGTTAAAACTATAAAGAAAATAGGCAGAATCTTCTTATCGAATAATTCATTAGCAAAAAGGTAATACTTTATAAAGATGAATAATAATATTATATAGGATGGCTGGATCCAAAAACCACCAGTTATGTTGAAAACAGACGTACTTGTGAAAGGTACTAATAATATTAAAAGTTTAAAAAGATTATCTCTATTAAAAAAATAAGTTGGGATAATTAAATAGGATAATGAGGTCATTATTAAGACTTGTCGTAGTATTTTGCGATCGTATTGGCCCCGTTGTCCCAATCAAAATATTCAGATAGTTTTTTACAATTTCTTTTTATTTCATGAAGCTTACTTTGATTATCTAAAAGCGACTGAACAGACTCAGCCATTCCTTTTGAGTCTCTAGGTTTA
>MDTG01190243.1_pt1 | contig 13459 bp, 12 predicted proteins | sample 811421 | NCBI WGS metagenome assembly MDTG01 (sample SAMN05326645, study PRJNA326480) | marine metagenome | isolation source: seawater | place: Pacific Ocean: South East | collected 2011 | reverse complement strand
TTGATCTAATTATTAAGGAAACTAATTTTTTTTCCATCTACCTCTATAATTTTTATAAGTATCAAGCTCAAATTTTTGTAAATTTTTACCTTTATCTTTTTTCATTAAATTAATGCTATTAATAAAAGAAGAAAGTTCCTTTAATTCGTGAGGTAATATAGCAAACTTGTTATCTCTTCCTGGCAATTTTTGATCAAGTGTAAAATGTTTTTCAATAATTCGAGTTCCATATTCAATTGAAGCTATTCCATCAGAAATACCACTACAATGTCCACTATATCCAACATTTTTAAATAATTTTTTCAATGAATTAATTCTTGGCAAGTTAGCATTTTCATAATTACATGGATAGGTAGATACACAATGTAATAAGCATACATTTTTTTGTTTCTTTGTTTTCTTTATTAATTTATGGATTTTTTTTATTTCTGACCACTTGGCGGCTCCCGTAGATATAATTACAAATTTAAACTTTTTTAAACTTTCCTCAATTAGTTTAATATTATATATCTCATGGCTAGGTATTTTAATTGCATAATTTGATAACTTACTTAACCAAGTTAAGTCTTTTTCATTAAATACTGATGTTAAAAATTTAATTTTTATTTTATCACAATAGCTTTTAAGTAACTTATGTTTCTTTTGACTTAATTGAGCTTTTTCATAAATTTTTCTTCGCCCATCTTTATCCCAAGAACCGCTCTTAAGGTTGTTTACTGACCATGTTTGAAACTTTGCAAAGTCTGCACCATTTTTTTTTGCCTCTAGAATCATTTTTTTAGCTAGTTTCATGTTTCCCATATGATTCCACCCAATTTCAGCAATTAATAAAGGTTTTGTTGAATTAAACATTTTGTTTATACCATTTATATGTTTTTAAAAAACCAACATTAAAAGTTACCTTTGGTTTCCAGCCTAATGACTTAATTTTATTAATTTCAAGTAATTTTCTTTTCATACCATCTGGATATTTTTTATTATATTTAAATTTTACATTCACATTTATAATTTTTTTTAACATAAGTGCATATTCTTTTATTGTAAAATCTCTTCCACTTCCTACATTTATAAAACTATATTTTTTAATAATATTTTTCAATTTCTTATCATTTTTTAATAAAAGACAAATGATTTTATATACTGCATTTGATAAATCGTCTACGTGAAGAATTTCTCTTCGAGGTTTTCCACTTCCAAATATTTCTATTTCTTTTAAATTATTAATTTTTGCATGATGTAATTTGTTAATCAAACCAGGAATGAAGTGGCTTGTTTTAATATTAAAATCATCATTTGGACCATAAAGATTGCATGGCATGATTGATAAATAGTTTCTTTTAAACTGTTTGTTTAAATAACTACAATACTTAATTCCACAAATTTTAGCTAAAGCGTAGGCTTCATTTGTTGGCTCCAGCTTTCCTTGAAGCAAATATTCTTCTTTCATAGGTTGTTTTGAATTTTTTGGGTAAATACAAGAGCTTCCTAAAAAAATAATATTTTTTATATTATTTTCATGACAAGATTTTATTAAGTTATTTTGAATTAAAATATTCTCTAAATAAAAATCTGCAGGAAAACTCATGTTTTTTAAAATACCCCCAACCTTAGCGGCACAAATAATAACTAAATCAGGTTTATTTTTTTTTATAAATTTAAAAGTATTTCTATAATTTAAAAGATTTAGCTGGGTTCTTTTTGCCTTAATAATCTTAAACTTTTTAATTGATGATAACTTTCTTGTAATTGATGATCCAACCATACCTGTATGGCCAGCTATATATACTTTAATCATTATTTTGTTTTATATTTTCAATCTCAAACAAACACATTTCTTCAACTAGATCATCTATGCTAAATTTTGGTTTCCAATTTAGAACTTTTCTTGCTTTTGAACTATCACCTTTTAAATTTTCTACATCTATTGGGCGAAAATATTTTTTATCTATATCAACAATTACTTTGTTGCTATCGTCTAATATTTTTTCATTTAAGCCCTTACCTACAAATCTGTAATTAAGTTTAAGAAATCTTAAACATTTAACAATAAAATCTCTTATAGAAATCTGTTTTCCAGTTGCTAAAACAAAATCATCTGGTTTGTTATATTGTAAAATTTTCCACATACCCTCCACATAATCCTTGGCATGACCCCAATCTCTTTTTGAATTAATATTTCCTAATGAAAGTTTTTTCCTTATACCAAACTTAATTTCTGTTAAACCTCTTACTATTTTTTTTGTAACAAAAGTTTCTCCTCTTCTAGGTGACTCATGATTAAACAAAATTCCATTAGCAGCAAATATTCCATAAGCATCCCGATAAATTTTAGTTATATTATGTGCATAAAGTTTGGCTGCAGCATATGGGGAGTCTGGGTTAAAAACAGTTTTTTCATTTTGAGGCGTTTTTTTACAATTACCATACATTTCTGAAGTAGATGCTTGATAAAATTTTATTTTTTTAGACCTATTGCTTGATCTTATCGCTTCTAAAAATCTTAAAGTTCCTAAAGCATCTGAATTTGCTGTATATTCTGGAATTTCAAAAGATACCTTTACATGTGATTGAGCTGCAAGATTATATATTTCATCTGGTTTAACTTTATTAATTATATTAATAATTGACGAACCATCGTTCATATCTGAGTGATATAATTCAAAATCAGTTTTTTTTTCTAAAGGATCAACATACAAATGATCAATTCTATGAGTATTAAATAAAGATGATCTTCTTTTAAGTCCAATAACTTTGTAATTTTTTGAAAGTAATAATTCAGCTAAATAAGAACCATCTTGTCCAGTTATGCCAGTAATAAGTGCAATTTTTTTTTTCTTCATTTTATTAAAGTATTATAAATTTTTAAATATTTTTCAGCAATAGTATTTGGAGCAAAATTATTTATAAATTTTTTATATTCCATAAGATCAAGATGATTGATTTTTTTTTTCAAATCTAATTTTAAAAAAAAATTTATACCCTTATAAAAATCATCAAAATTATTTTCTTCTGCTAAATATCCATTTTTTTTATGTTTTATTAAGTCCGTTATACCACCAACATTAAATGATACAACTGGTGTTCCACAAGAAATGCTCTCCATGACAGTCAGAGGTAAATTATCTTGTAATGATGGACATAGAAAAATATCTGATGAGTTATATATTTCTCTTAGCTTTGTCTCGTCAATGATTTCACCATAATTAGTTATATTTGAAAAATATTTTAAATGACTTGTTAATTCACCAAAAATTATAAAATGTATATTTTTCTTTTCCTCATTGAGTTTTTTTATAGATCTATAAATAAAATCGTACCCCTTTCTTTTTTCAGAGAATGCAGAAGTTGCACCAAAACAAATAATTTTAGTATTTTTTTTTAAAAATTCTAATTTTAATTTTTTTCTTGCTATTAAATAATTCTCTGGAAAAAAAACTTTCATGTCTAATGGATAAGGTACATGATAAATTTTTTTGTTTTTAAAAATAAAACTCTCTTTAGCAAGGTTTGCAATCCATTTACTTGGGGCGATCACACTAGAAATTTTTTTTTCAAATACCTTTAGTTTCCTCTTCCAGAAAATTTTCTCTAAAACTGACGAGTTGTTGTTATTGTATCCAACTACATATCTATCATCATTTTTATTTATATAATGTTCTATTGAAGAGAATGGCCAGTTGTCGTGCAATGTCCATACAATAGGTTTTGATATTTTCATGATGTCTCTTAAAGATATCATCTCATGATTTATCCAATGAAAGTTTATTATATCATATTCAGATTTATTTATTATTTTAGATAGCCTTGATGGAGATAAATTTAAAGAATAAACTGATTGTTGTTTGAAAATTTTTACAAGCAGAAAATTAATTATTTTTACTATTAAATTATTAATCTTTAATGAAAATTTATTCTTAACTGAAAACACATTTTGATTAAATGATTTTTTAGAATATACTAACATTGTTGAATTGATTTGTGAGTTGACTTGAGAATTTAAAATTCTTAAAGCAGCTTTAGCGGCTCCTCCGTAATTATCATAAAAACTTAAATGTAAAATTTTCACAAAATTTAAAATTTTATCCCAATTAAAGCCTCATTATCTATTGATAAAAAAAAGATGTTTTTTTTATGTTTAAAATATTCATCGACTGCTTTTTTGCAACCACTCCATGTATTATAATCGTCTATAATTAAAACTCCTCCTTTAGATAGTTTCGGAAACAATAAATTGAGCTCAATTTTTGTTGACTCATACCAGTCAGTATCTAATCGTAAAAGAGAGATTTTTTTTGGTATATTTTTTTTTAAAGTCTTAATCACATCTCCCTCTATAAATTTAAATTTTTTTTGGGGATAATTGGTACTGAATACGTTTTTTTTGACTTCAGCAATGTTTGCAATGCACCTTAAATATTCATCTTCATTTAAAAGTTTCTTTGCAGTTTTTTTCCTATTACCATTAAGATAGTCTTTTTTTGTTGGAGTGCTCATCCCTGTAAAAGTATCAAACAAGTAAATATTTTTAGTTACACTTCTTTTTTGAAGTAATGAAAATGCTATTGCCATTACAGAACCACCTTTCCAAACTCCACACTCAACTATATCTCCATTAATTTTATTTTTAACTATATGATTAATAGAATGATGAAGATAAAAAATTCTTTTAGAATTTGTCATTGTATACTTTTTTACTTTTGAGAGAATTTTTTTAAATGATAAATTATTTTTGAAAGTGCTATCCAATCTTTCAATTTTGTAACCTAATTGATTTAATCCTGTTTGAATTTTATTTTTAATCATATAAATAATTTTATATATCAAATATATTTAATTAATATTTCATTTATCTTATTTGCTCTTATTCTATATGAATGATTTTTGAGAGTTTTATTTCTTCCTCTTGTAGCAATATTTACAATTTCCTTGGGATTATCTAAAAAATATTTTATTTTTTCTAGAGCATCTTCTTTTGAACTATAAGAAACAATCTCATCATCATTAAAAAAATTTTTTAAATCATCCGTATAATTTGTTATCATTAAACATCCTGACCCAGTTCCTTCAAATAATCTCATATTTCCAGAATAATTATCTATATCCAAATGTGAATTGAAACATATTTTTGATTTGTGTAATTGCATAAAATATTCTTTGCCATATTTTGGATTTTTAATTTTTTTTTTTAAAGAGTAAAATTTTATTAGATTATTAAAATTTAAAAAATTGAATAAATTCATTTTGTAATAAATTTTTGAATAAATATTAAAATTTTTTATTTTTTTATTGAGATAATATAAATTTTCAAATCTATTTAAATGAAAGTTTTTATTACAGACAATTGACCCGTTAAAAGAAACATCAATAGTTCTATTTGTGTTACTAAATGAATTTCTTTCATCAAAAGCATGGTCTATTTTCATTGTTCTTTTGTTTAATTTTAAAAGAGAGTTTAAAAAACCATTATTACAAGTGAATACTAAATCACTATTTCTAATTATTTCATGTTGCTTTTTTGAAAAAGGTGAGCATACCCAGCAAATAATTAATTTAACAAATGGAAATTTGTTCTTAATCTCTAAAAAAAAATTATCATTCAATAAAAAAATATTTTGAAAATAGATAATAGTGGGTCTTATTTTTTTTATTTGTTCTTCTAAAACCTGATATGAATTTGAATTTAAAATTTTGTTCTCAGATGACCATTTTTTTTGAAGTTTATTGTAATTATAATAGATCACATTTACGTCATATCCAATTTCATCGAGGTAATATTTATAACTAAATTCTTGTCCTCTAGAAAATTCCATAAACCTATTTGTATGATCATTAAAGTTCAAATCTGAGGAATTTTTAATAGTATTTTCAAAATTTTTAATCAATTCATTATAAACAGTTGAGTAATAAAGGATTTTTATATTCATTTTATAAATCTGAATATTAGATATATATTATTTTTCAATTTTAAAACAATGAAACTTATCGCATCTTTCTCAGAAAAAATAAATAAACTTGATAAAAAAGAAAATATGATTTTTTTCAATGATAGTTTAGAAATTTTTTATAAAAAAAATTTTAATGCTAAAATTAAATCAAATGACTATTTAAGTAATAAAAAAATTTTAGATAAATATTATAAATCTTCAATCAAGTATTATGATATATATTTAAAAATAATTTCATCAGAATTGAATAAAATTCACAATTTAAAATATCCAATAAAATACTGGGAAATAGTTTTGGGATATTGGTTAATTAAATTTATACAGTCTATATATCCAGTTTATTTACAAAAAAAATACATATTAAAAAAGTATAAATTTAAAGAACTATATTTTTCAAAAAAAAACTCAGACATACTAATAAATAAAAATTTTTCTGACTACGTGAAAAACTCATCAAAAAAAGAATGGTTTGATCAAATTATAAAGATTATTTTTAAAAAAAAATTTTCAGTTAAATTTGAAAATAACTATTTCTACAAAACAAAATCAAGTGTAACGAAGTTCATTATAAAAATTTTTTATGAATTAATTTATTGGATTACACCTTTTTCAGCTTTCAACACAATCTGTTTAGATAATAATATTTATTATCCACAAAAAAATAAATTTAATACTTCTATATCTGAATATATAAAAAAAAATCTAAACTTTTATAAAAAGAAAAAATCCTTACCCATTCTCATAGATAATAAAAACAATTATATAGCCAATCAAAGTAAAAAAAATATTTATGATATTAATTTAAGAAATAAATTATTTAAAAATTTAAACAAAAATAATGAATTTGATAAGATTTTCATAGAATGTTTAAAAATATCATTACCAATAGATTTTGTAGAAGGCTATAATGATGTAAAAAAAATATTTGGTCTACCAAAAAAAATAGATAAAATATTTAACGTTGGACCTAACCTTGGAGAATTTCCTTTAATAAATTGGATTGCTTTCAACATATCTCAAAATAAAGCTAAGTTATATTTACATCAGGTTGGTGGAATGTATGGAATGTCAAAAAATAATATATCCGAATTTTATGACTTAAAAGTTGCAGATTGCTTTTTTTCATGGGGAGGTTTTTATAAATCAAAAAAAATAAAAAAAATCAAATCTGAATATTTAAAGCTGTTAGAAAATAAAAAATTCAATAATAAAATAGCTAAAAATATAGTTATAGTTTGTGCAAATTTAAATTTTAATTATAAAGATTTGAGTTCAAGATTACAACCTAGTGATAATTTTATCTATATACAAAACATGCTTAAATTAGTGGCAAAATTTGAAGAAAATAATATTAAAAACTTTAAAATAAAAAATTATCCAAAACCTGTTAATTTAGACTTGATAACTGAATTCAAAAAAAAAAAATTAAAAAAAAATTTTATAAATAAAAATTTTTACGAAACTCTAGATCAAGCTAAGCTTGTTATTTCAACTTATAATTCAACAACTTTTTTAGAGCTCATTACAATTAACAAACCATGTTTATTATACTGGGATCCGAATCATTGGCCATTGAATCATAATTCAAGAATTTATTTTAATAAGTTAAGAGAATCTGGAATATTTCATACCAATATTAATTCTTTAGTTAAAAAGATACAACAAATATCACCCGATATAAATAAATGGTGGTATAGCAAACAAAATCAGAATGTAATAAAATCTTTTAGAAATAAATTCTGCTAAATCATTGACGCGAATATATTTATTTTTAGTTTTAATAATTTTTAAAAAAATTTTTAAAACTTCTTAATAATTGATTTTAATTATATAAATATTATAAATTTGAGATTGTATTTAAAACAATATTACATCTACAGATTAATTTAATTTTATTAAAATTTTTTTATGAGGAAAAGTTTATTGTTTGACTATTTTTAAATATAAAATCATATGGTATCGAAGAATTTGCACTATTATCATAAAAATTATATCCATTAGATGGTTGTATTGTTTTTACTTTGTTGAAAAGACTTGCGGTCCAACAAAAAGAGGAATTGCTTTGGATTATATTTTTACATAAAAAAATCATTAACCAGTCTTCTATGCTAGAATTATTATCGACAAAATGAAGTTTATCAAAATATTTAACATCCTTTAGCATTTCTCTAAATTCATATAAATCATCAGACAAACAGTAAATCTTTTGGAAATTTTTGTAATTTATTTTTTCTAAAGCATTAATATAATAGGATTTAGGCAATTTAATTCCTTTATTGAAATATTCTCCTAAATGACCTTGATAATCTGTGGCTCTAAAATGTATGCATAAAGTGTCTTCGTTTTCACAATCTGGAAATTTTTTTTTTAAGTTATCAATCATATCTTTTTTAATATTAATATAATCAAATAAAACCTCTTTTTTTGGCATGAGTGAATAACTAAAAAAATGCCCTTTAACATAAAAATTTTTATTTATATTTTCAGTTTCAAAAAAATTTCTTGCTTCATGATATTGCTTCCTGCTCTGTTCTATTGATAATTTCAGATTTTTTGTTTTGCTATTAAATTTAGTTAAAATTTTTTTTAAATAATGTTCGTAGATATTTTTTGAATTATAATAAGAAAAAGCAGAATTTTCCCTATATTTACATTCAATATTTTTATAAATGTATTGTTGGGTATATTTATGATCAAAATTAAATAAATATTTATCATTTATTTCAAACAATTGATTTATAATATTATTTTTTGGCAAAACTGGTTTCATATTTTTTTTATTTGCTAAATTAATAACAAAAAAAATATGTAAAAGTTTATTTCCCAAAGAATTATTCACGTTTTTTCCAGAAAATAGGTCGGGGTCACAAAATATATAATTTTTCATTATTTAAAGTTTTAATTTATATTTATAATAAGTAAATTAATATATAAAGAACTCTAAAATGATCTTAATCAATATAAAAAGAGAAATTAAGAATATTAAAATTTTAAAATTTATATGGGCAAATTATAAATCACTGAAAGCTTTAATAATTTTTTTTATTAATAAAAATATCCTTAAAAAGCAATTTATACCTGACATTTTTAACAATATTAACATAGAAACATCTAGTAGATGTAATTTATCATGTAAATTTTGTGCTTATCCAAAAAGAAACCTTGAGTCTCACCCTCATCAAATAATGTCAAATGAGGTATTTGAGAAGATTATTAAAAATGTAAAAAAAATGGGATATAAAAATATAGGTCTAACTCCTTCTACTGGTGATATTTTTATGGATAAAAAAATTTTTGATAAAATTTCAATGATAGAAAAATATAATTTTAATGGCTATTATTTTTACACAAATTTTATTCCAATCTCAAAGGATCAAATAAAAAAATTAGTTTTTTCTCCAAAATTGAAATTTTTAGGATTAAGTATTTATGGCCATTCACTTGAAACTTTTAAAAAATTTACTGACTCTAATGATGTATCATATAAAAAATTATTAGAAAATTTAAATTATCTCTATGAACTGATATCTAATTCAGCAATTAGTTTTAAATTACAAATTGGTCAAAGATCCTCAAAAGATTTTTTTTTAAATAAAGATGAAAGCGATTTATCATTAATTTTAAAAAAATTGATTAAAATTAATAACACTGAATACGCTTTTACAGAAGATTTTAATAATTGGGGAGGTATAGTCAATTCAAAAGATGTAAGCGATTTAAAAATAGATTTAAATACAAAATATGTGAAAAAATATGGAGCTTGCGCTTTAATATTTTCTCGAATGATAATTGGTGCTAATGGAAATGTGAATGCATGTGCATGTAGAGATGCAAATTACACCTTAAGTCTTGGAAAATTTAATGAAAATAATTTAGAAAATATAATATCTTATAAAAATCAGAAATATTTAGATTTAATTTCAAATCAAGAAAAAAATAATTTTAATGAAGTTTGTAAAAATTGTGATTTTTACACAAGTATTTACACAAAACTTAATGAAAATTGGTTTGAAGTAAAAGATGATTCAAAACTTACATTGGAACAGTTTAATAAAATTATGATTGAAAGAAATTTTAATTAATAATTTATTTTATTAGAATGTTAATATCTAATTTATTTTTTATCATTTTTTCGCTCCCTAATTATATATTTGCTACTTTAATTAATTTATTTTTTATAATTAATGAAAAATTAATCAATTTGAAAAATTTGAAAAAATTTTTTTCAAAAAATCTATCAATTTTCTATATTTTATTTTTAGTCTTGATTTTTTATAATAATTTTTTAGATTTTGAGTTTATAATTCGAAATCAATACTATATTATTCTTTTAAGTTTAATTTATTATTTTAATTTCACTAAAAGAAATTTTGAAATTGAAAAAATTTTTTGGTTTTTATCAATAATTTATTTTTTTTATATTATCAGCTTAATTTTTTTCAATAACTTAATATTAAGCTGTGTAATATCTAATAACGGTTTTTTTGATTTTTTCTCAGTTGTAAATAATGAACTAATAATTTTTAATACTGATAAATTTAATTGTGATAGTTATTATCTAAAAGGTATATTCGAACATCAATCTAATTTTAAATTTAAAATATTTATTTTTTTATTAATTAATTCATTAAGTTTAATAATAAACGTTAATGATAAAAAAAAATTATATATTAATATTTTTTTCCAAATTTATCTAAATGCCATAGTTTTTAGTCTTAGTAGTAGAGGTTTAGGCTTAGTGTATCTTTTTACTAATATTGTAATTATTTATTTCTTAATAAAAAAAAATAAAAAATTACATTCGAGTATTTTAATTTCTTTTTTTGTTATTTTTTCATCTATCTTTTATTTAAAATCTGTTGAATTAGTAAATATTTTCTATTTCAAAAATCTTTCAGTAACTCAACAATATATTACAAGACAAAATTTATTTCATAAATTTAATATTCATAAATATAAATATAATAGTTTCAAAGATGTGAATATTAGTAATCTTAACGATTTAAGACAAAATGCAATTAAGGCTGGTAGAAATAAATATTTAAGTTTCAATTATTATGGCAAAGATACATTTTCATTAAAAAGTGATCGCTGGAAAGAGTATAGATCCTTTTTCAATATATTTTATAAAAAATATATTTTGAACCAATCTAGTGAAAATTTTAATTCATACTATCATAACTTCTACATGAACGAATTTGCTCGTTTAGGCTTTTCTAGTTTTTTTTTAACTTCATATATATTTTTATTGAATTTGATAAATTTTAAATCATCTCTTAATACAAAAAAAATAGATAACATTTGTTTGTCAGTTATATATCTTTCTATTTTTTTTTATGTTTCTCTTTTTGATGCATTTTTAGCTGCTAATTTGCGTAATCTTATTTTATTGATAATCATCTTATTTATTCTAAATAAATATAATGAAAAAAATGCTAAGAAAATTTAATTATAACTATCTTAAGTTTAAAAGAAATTTAATCCTTAGAAAAAAATATCCTTGTTATCTTTTAGATAAAAAAATATGAAATATAAACTAACAGTAATTTATACAATAATTATAATTTTGGTTCTTTTTGTGTCTGACCTGCTGCTTCAAAATATGTATAGCTTGGGAAAACCATTAAAATATTTTATTTCTCCAGATTTTGGATATGCTTTACGTGAAAATCAAGTCATGACTAGGGATAAAAAAAACTTTATTTCAATAAATAATTTAGGAATGAGAAATAAAAAAGACTTTCTTAAAAATGATAACGAGAAAGTAATATTATTTTTTGGCGATAGTGTTGTTTACGGTGGTTCTTATGTAGATGATGATGATATTTTTAGCTTTAACTTTTGTAAAAAATTAATCGTAATTAGTAGCAAAAAATTTTTTTGCGGGAACTATGGTATAAATGCATATGGTATAACAAATATAAATAAAAGATTTTCTAGTATAAAAAATAAAATAAATTATGATTTTTCAATTATTTTATTAACAAGTGGTAATATTAAAAGAGGTAAAACATCTATAAGCGGCCAGCCTTTTTTTTCAAAAGGACTACATCCACCTTTTAAAGCGCTCAAAGAACTATTACTATTTTATATTGACAATTTTAGGTTAAAATTAAGATATTCAAGTGACAATAAATTTCCTGATGAAGATTTTGATAAATATTATTACGAAAATATAAATGGTAGAGTAAATAAAAATATTGAAGTTTTTTATAAAGATGAAATTAATGATCTTTTTAAAAACTTAGAATATAAAGGTAAAAATTATCTAGTAATTTATCTAGCTTCAAAAAGTGAATATCAAAATAAAAATAAATATTTACAAAAAAAAATCTTAAAAAATATTGCAACAAGTAAAAATTATAATCTTTTGGTTATAGATAAATATGATAATGAAAAAATTGAAAAAATATTTTATGATGATATTCATTTAACTAAATTTGGACATGAATATATATCTAGCTTAATAATTAATGAAATTAGCAATAAACTATATTAAAAAAATCTATTCTTATTTGGATTTTAAACTTGGAAGAATTTTATTTAAAAATGATAATAATTTTTTGATTAATTTTATTGGACTAGTCAAATTAAATAAAAAAATAATAAATTTTACTCAAAATGAAAACTCTCTTAATCTTATTAAAGATGGTTTTACAAAAATAGATATATTTGATGAAAAGGATTTAAAATATTTTTCAGATAAAATCAAAGATTTTGCAAAGAATAATTCTGATAAACCAAGATTAGATATTGATGTGGATGAAAGAATTATTAAAAAGACAAATGAATTATTAACTAAAAATAAATCTTTAATATCATCGTTAAATGGATATTTTAAAGCCAACTTTATAATTGCAGAAATAAATATTTATAGAAACAAACATTTCATAAAAAATGAAAATAAAGAACTAATAAATGAGAATTTTCATTGTGATCACTATAAAAAAACTATGGTTAAATTATTTATAAATTTAGATGAGGTAAAAATTGAAAATGGACCTCTCGAAATCTTTACAAAAAAAAATACAAAAAAAATGATTGATAATGGTTATATTAATAGAAACAATTATGGAAATTCAAATAAATTAATCGAGGAGAGAAAAAATAAATATTTAAATACTGGACCTGCTGGAAATGCTTTATTGTGTGCTACCACAGAATGTCTACACAGAGCAAGTATACCTGATGAGGGTTATCATAGAGATATTATGGCGGTCACACTATTTAAAGATTTTTCTAAAAACTTTAATCCAATAAAATACGAAAAAGAAATTAACAAAAATTTGGCAAAAAAAATTGGAAAATTAAATTTTACTTAAATCAATTACCTTATTACAATATTTAAGAACTTCTTTCCTATGAGTTGCAAATACTGCTGTTTTAAGAAAACCTGAATTAATTAATTTATTTAATATTTTTTCTTCAGTTTCAAAATCTAGTGAACTTGTAGGTTCATCAAAAAAAATTAAACTTGCATCTTTAAACAAAGAACGTGCAATATTTATCCTTTG
>MDTG01004028.1_pt1 | contig 13459 bp, 21 predicted proteins | sample 811421 | NCBI WGS metagenome assembly MDTG01 (sample SAMN05326645, study PRJNA326480) | marine metagenome | isolation source: seawater | place: Pacific Ocean: South East | collected 2011 | reverse complement strand
TTCCATATGTACTCACAAAAATTCATAAAAGAATTGAATTTATGTCCGGCGCTAAGGTATAATGGGATTTTTTCGGAATTCCAAATTTTACAGAAAAGAATATAGTTTAGAAAAATAAATTATATTACAAGTATGAATATGGATAGAACGATGGCTGCTGAGCAACCCTGGACATATGAACATGGAACACCTATTTCAGAGCCTTCAGTTCCTCCTGCAATTGTACATATGCCAAGTCTTGTAGAAGCCTTCGAAGAGCTCAAGGTCTATGAAGATATTGTTTTTAGTCGATCTTATAAAAGAATTAAACATACTAAAAAACGTCCGCGAGGTGGCATTGCCATAGAAGTTCTAGTAAACAATAAAAGCGAATTTTGGCCTTTGGAGGACTTCATTCAAGACGGAGAGTTTATAGATGAACTTATTTGTAATATGGTAAACGATTGGATTTATAAAGCTGAGAAGTTTCCGCATGTTCGCAGAAAATGCTTGTTCTGTGACAGCAAGACTATCAAGGGAAACGTTATGTGCGGAAATTGTAATAGTAGGCGTCACGAAGAGATCTATTCTTTTTAGATAATCGTTTCCTTAGGGAAACAAAAAAACACGTTAAACAGTATGGATTTTAAAATTGCAGAAACTCGTGAAGAGAAAAAACAGGTAATCATGTATTACGACAACATTAGAAAAGAAATGGCAAAATTTAGAGATGAAATAGATAGTATAGAAGAAAACAAGTACCACGCTGCTGTGATGGAAAAGACAAAAATGTATAAAGAATGGGAGAATGCTCAAAAAGAAAATGTTAATGTAAGTCCTCCGGAACAACAAGAAATTGTCTCAAATCCTCCTAGTCCAACAACCACTATTTCGAATGATTCTCAGGAATTTGGATATCTAGAATATATGAAGAATAAAGTTAAAAGAGCATATTGGGGATGCGGATTTTAAAAATTACAAAAAAATATAATTGCTAAAAAATTTAACTTATAAGTAAATAATCCGAAATACATCTACTATTGTATAATGCCAAACTGTCGCTGCTCCGCATCTGTTTTCGATTCTATGACAAAAAGATATAGAAAATGTAAACTCACTAAGGTCAAGTCGGTAGATGTAGCTTTTTGCAGAATTCATGTTCATAAACATGTTTGTAAAATTCAAGCCATTTGGAAAGGATTTTTGTGCAGAAGGCGGCTTAATATTTTTAAGAATTTGCCTTCGGATGTTTGGGATATTGTGTTGTATCATACTAAAACGGAACACAATATAACTAAAAAATATATACCATCAGTTGTGAAAATTTATGAAAATAGACTAAAATACTATAATAAAGAATTAAATATTTTGCATAATAGGGCGAGGTCAGTACCTAATCAGACAAATCTGCTTAGATATCAAAATGAAACGAAAGAATTTTATAAAAAAGCCGCTGATACACGCTCAATTATTATGAAATTTGAGGGGTACTCAAGTTGGCCTTGAACCAAGCAAGAGAAAAGAGCTTTAATAAAATAATTACAAAAAAAAATAAAACTTAAAAAAGTTGGAGATATAAAGTTAAGTATATTAAGCAAATGACTTAACACAACTGCGGAGGGATTCCGCTTTATAAAATTAGTAAATACCCAGCCTAAGTATCTCTAGCCATCGCGTCTAGAGAAAAAGGGTGTTGGACGAAGCGGGTATCAAGGTGAAGACGAGGTAACGACGGAAACACTCGGGCGGATGGTAGGCCACCATTCGGACTCTAGCCCGGTCATTGCCTTAAGCAACAACGCTTTGCTTTTTCAGAAAGTGTTGGTCTAGAAGACATTGTCTTACTGGATGCTTAAGGACGCTCTCCTGCAATGGGTGATAGAAGGTTGAATTCCTTCTGGAGCGACTATGAGTGTTTTGTGAGCTCAACCGCCCTCGGATGTACCAGATCCTTGATCAAGAGTTATCCCATCCATAGGATAACAGGTTTCCCGGCCTAACCCACGCTAGTAAAGGTGGGGACATCGATTAAAAGATTTAATAATAATTATAATCTTAATAATCTCATCAATTTATTAATTTTGCCCCTTCGGGGGCAAAAAAGTGCCGTAAAAGTATTATGCCAATCTATATCCAAATTCCTGTTAAAGAACAATGGGTAATGTATTTATGTAATGTTCAAGGTTTTAATACAACAGAGGCCTATAATTTTATTGAAGAGAATTCTGATGTATTAAACGAATGTCCTCCTACAAGCTATGATGAACATTATAGAAGAGCGACTATAACCGAAGCATTTGGAGAAGGTCTAGTTGTATATTAATTTTAAAGATTAAAAATTTAATTATTTAAAATACTATTTTGCAACCCTAGGGTTGCTTTTATTTTTTTTAAATAATTTTAATATCCAGAGAGCTTAAAATCTAATAAAATTTTTTAATGTATACAACTTTTGTCCAAGGAATTTGATTTTGCCGCCACCGCTGTTCGGAAATATTTCTGCCGAGATTATCATATTCGTCTGTATCTTTAATTTTTCTAAAAAGATGATCATAAGGTTGTTGCTTATCTTTTTTATTTTTCTTATTAGGAGTTTTATTATCTTCGGGCATATGTTCTTCAATTTTTCTTTTGTAAGTTTCTAGTTCATTCATTGTTGGAAGAAAATCGGGTTCTTCTCTAAAAGCGACTGATGTAAAATGCAAAGCCATGATCTGTTACTTAATCTTATATTCCCCTAAGGGAACCTTTTAAATTAGTTAATTTTTATAAATTTCGGAAAATATTTATTTTTTCCTTTAGTTTATCTAGAAGAATATCTATATCATTTGTTAATGCTTCAAGTTCTTCTTTTTCAGGCTTTTTAAATTCATTAAACGTTACTTTCTTTTTTTCCTCTTGTTTTTTATTTGCGATACTTTTACGAATTTTAAGTAATGCAAGCCATCTTTTAACTGCTTTAGTTATACAATTTACAGCTCCATTTATAATTGCTAATCGATGTTCTCTTTCAGCCTTTAAAAGAATTTGTTTATAGGTTACGTAATACATTTTTATTTTAAAAACAATTTTTTTTTTAAATAAATTTTTCGTAATATTTCTTAATATTTCTTGTCATTTTACGATTGTCAAACTTCTTATTTGTTTTAATTTCAATATTAAGCTTCTTCTGCATCTCGCGCTTAACGGATTTCATGTTGATTTGCATTATGTTTCTTACGTATTTTTGTTGTTCCCAAAGGAACAAATTTTATAATGTTTTTTTCTTTATAGATCACGGTTTCTAATTGTTAATTTTCTTAAGAAGCCTTTTTTTCTTTGTTTGAAGTACCTTGATACGCCTATCAATATCTTCGATTTCCTTATTTACTGGATGAGATATGTAATTATATTTTGGAAATTTTTTGTAATTGTTAGGACCTCCGCCATTTTTATTACTATTAAAAGGTTCAAATGTGTTTTTATTTTTATTAAAGTTAATATTTTTTGGTTTGTTATAATAACCATGTGCCATGATATGATGATTAATTTCCATATTCTTTCTCAATGCGCGTTCGTTACAGAAGTTAACAATTCCGTTAGGGGCGGCAAAGGCAAGGGTCGCAATAATAATATTCTGAATCATGATTTATTTCTTACGTGTTTTTTTGTACTTCGAAAAGTAAACGTTTAATTAAACAAATGGCTTAATAGCTATAAATCCGCCTGCAGAAGTTTGACGAATGTAACCATTTCTAACAAGTTCATTAGTAGCGCGCATCGCAGTATAACCTTTATGTCCTTCGCCAGATGAATCGAAATCTAGATCAAGCGTCTTTGAAATTTGATTTGTAGAGTGTTTACCCGGATAATTACGAATCAAGTTGTGAATTTTTTTAAGGATTTGTTTTTTAAGAAATTCCATAGAAAACAATTCTTTTTCTGTCCATTCCTCCGGTGGAAGCGGAAGAGTCTTTGCTTCCGGTCCATATCGACGCTGCCAGCTCCCCCATCTTTCCCTAAGCTTCCGTTTATGGGGTAATGTATCAAGTGTATCAAATTTGCGAATATTTACTGCTTGAATAAAAGAATCGCTCATTTCACCTTACTTGTTTTTTTGTATCTCGAAAGATACAATTATTTATTAAGTAAACATTTTAACAAAGAAGTATATTTTATTTTACATTCTTCTACCTTCTTTTCATTTTTTAAACAACTAAAAAGGTCTATAAATTCTTTAAAACACGGAGGATCAGGTGAGCTAGAAGAAGTTTCGTAAGAAATGTTTTGATAAAAAGGATGAAACGTATTAAATCTTGGATATTCATGAGCAATTACTCTGTTAAGATTATTCATACTTCCTTACGTGTGTTTGTGCACTCCGAAGAGTGGCCAGTTCTTAAAAGTGCACGGTGAAAGCTACCGGCGACTCATCCAAGTCGAATATTCGCGGTAGTTGCGCAGCGGTGTGTCCGTTCGCGAGGTTTAGTTCACTCCAACGGCTCTACGCGGAGTATTGTATTAATCTTTTGAGCTCAACGGTTCCAGAAAGGCGGGTATTAATCACCTTTTCCTTACGATTAACCTTAGCCGTGCTAGAGCCCCGGAGTGATCAGTTCCGAGAGGTTAATCTACCCAATGAGTTCCGAAATGACGCGGGATGAGGTTCACGCTTCGTACTCCAATTAATACAAATCCTCGTTGCAGCATTTATTTTAATTATTATATAATTAATTACTGTTAGGAATCAATCATATTATTCAGTAACCTTCATTTTCAACTTTTTTAACTTTTGTATTTTATCGAAATATTTTTATATTTTGTTAATGTTAAATGGGATATAAAAAAAGACGTAATAAATTTGGTGTTGTTTTACCTCCAGATACAGATCCAAGGTGGGTAAGAACTCCTTATCGCATAACGCCCGAGTTTGCAGCTCAAGCACTTCCTATTGGAACAGTTCTTCATCCATCTGGTTTTGCAACTATGAATGATTACAACTTATGGTCTCAAATAAATGCGGAGAGAGAAGCTAATTTTGCCGTTCAGAGAGAAGCAAGAAGACAACAGGAAATAGAAAATGAAAGAATTAGAAAACAAGAAGAAAAAGCACGAATAGTCGAAGAAAAAAGAATTAGAAGAGAAAGAGAAGAAATACAAAGACAAATAGATAGATTAACCAAAGATTATGAAAGAGATATCAGACAAGTATCTAGATCAATAGATGCTCAATATAATCCTCAAATAGCTTCTTTGCAGAAACAATTAAAAAAACTTAAATAAAATAAATTAAAATCTAAAATAAAATATTATTATTATTTTAAAAATAATAATGATGAATAGAAAAATGATGATGATGGCGGCTGTTGTTGTAGTTGTTCTAGTTGTTATGATGTATATGTCTGGAAAAAAAGATAATTTAGTTACAACATTTACTCGTTTCCCATCTGGTATAGTGGCTGAAGCTGTTGGAGTTAAAAAGCGTCCCTGGGAAAATCCCGATGACTCATTCAAAAAAGTAGTAAAGGCTCATGGTACAGGCATGTACGTTGCTCACGAAACTCCCTGTAGCGTTAGAGACTGGGGTAGAAACGGCGAAGAAGTTTGCCGAGACTACTTCAAAGGTAAGGCACCAATTCATTTCACTCAAAGAGTTTGTAAACGGGGCTTTCTCGTCGGCGGCGAGGCGAGCTATTTATGTTTAAGCCGGCCAATGCCAATGCCAAAGAAAGCAGCAGCTGTCTCTCCTCCGACTTCACCAAAAGCGAAGGTTGTACGTGGCGTCCACCCTGAACTACATAAAAAACTTTTATTAGAACATACTAAAAAATTTATGAGCAAAATTGACAAATTAAAACATAAGGTCGAAGAATGTGAAGAAGATGTCCTTCGTGGACATAAAAAGTCAAAACATGTTATTAATAAATTACAGACAGAATTAAAGAAAGCTAATGACCTTATTCAGGATCTCGAAGACGATATTGAACATCTCGAGGGAGGGGAATGAAATAGATGAGCTTATTTATCATATCTAAGTAAGTTTGTATTATACGTATAAATTAATAAATATAAGGGAAACTAGGACGCGTGGGGATCGAACCCACGGCCACAGGATTAAAAGTCCTGCGCTCTACCTACTGAGCTAGCGTCCCTTATATTTATTCAATGTAATTTAAAACGATTTATAATATGTGGCTCCCATTTAATAAATTTATTTTTTAATTCTTTAAGTGTTTTTTTTAATAATTCTTTATGCAAAATTTTATAGATGTAGTCTATTAGATCATCCGGTAAATTATACATTGTATTATATTACATTACATTAAAATTATATTTTAATTTTTTAGTTTCTCTTAAATGAATATATTTTAAAACATTTGATTGTTTTAATCTTATATATTTATCTATACAAAATTTACAACAACTAAAATATAAAAATTTAAATGGACTAATGTCTTTTATTATCATTGTATCTTTGAATATACTTATAACTCCTTCAAAATAATCATCGTCATATGGTAAAAGATATTCATCTTTCAATATGTCCATACATATCCAACATTTAGACATAATATAAATAAATATTTTTTTTTAATTACCAAAATATCCTGCAAAAAGAGCAGTAATTGGATTTTTATAATTATCTTCGTTTTCTCTCTTTTTAATTTTAGGTTTTTCAATTAAATTATAATGTGATACAGAACAAGAATCTGAATTTGCAAGAGCCATTTTGTAAATTTGATCACATTTATTTTTATAAACTTCGCTTGAAGGATGACACCATCTTCCAAGTTTCAGAAGATTTTTCATTATAAATATAAATGTTCTATTTTTTTAAATTATTTTTAATCTTCTATTATATAATTCCAGGGCACCTTTGGAGGAGGATCGAAATTTTTTCTAATTTGGCATTTATCTTTTTCTCCTACATCTATAGGTCCTAAATTATCCCCTGTACTCCAAGTATTGTCACCGGCATCACAATTAAATAATTGTAAATTAGCATCTCTTAATTTTTGTTTATCTGACCCTGATAAACCATCTGCTTTTTTACCAATTATCCACATCAAATATTTAAAAGTATTCGCCATTTTTTGTGTCGTATCTTGATAAGAGTTATTAAGAGCATTTACATTTGATCTCAACACATCTAAATTATTTTTATTTTGTTTATACAATTCAAAAATTTTGTTTTTGTCATATGTTTCAGATTTTGTATATACTTTTGACTTTTTATAATAATTATCCCAATATGGATCTTCCTTTATTAAATTAGAAAGAACTGGAGCACCAAGACTTTTTGCTTTAGAATTGGTTATTGTTTTTAATTCTCCGTCACTTGTAACATACAATAGTGTATGATCTGGAACAGCATTAGCAATATATGAATCTGTTGTTTTTAAATTTTCTTTTTTTACATTTAATAAAAATAATAATACAACAATTGTAATTAAAATTAAAAATCCAAATAGTTTATAATTCATTTACAATTAATAAAATATTTTTTTTTATTTTTAAAATTTTAGAACAGGTTCTCCTACAAGAAGTTCATTTGCCATTTGACATGCGACTGCAACCATTGCTACACGGCCTACAAACAACTCATTTGTTTTAAGACTATTACTGTTATTATACTTATTAAATTCGAATGGATCAAAACCGTAATCACCTGGAACGTGATCTTCTTTCATTCTAAACCACTGACTTGTATTATTAGGAAATTCATAACCATTAAGCAATTGACAAAATTCTGAAAATCCAAAACCAAAAAGAAGAAGTTGTTGAGTTCCAATGTCAAGAGAGTTAACATAATTTACTCCGAGAACATCTGGTTTAACGTTATCTAGAAAAGGAATTAGAAGAGACGAGACCATTGCTACGCGTCCATGTTTAATTTCAGATTCTGCTACAAATTTTGGAGTTGTTTTAACAGGGGGGACTACATATGCATTAATAGAATTAATAATAAAACTCATAACAAAAAGAATAGTTCGCATTTTTATATAATATATAATTGATTATTGCTTTAAATATATTTTAAAAAAAAAATATATTTATTAATTATTAATAATTATGGAATATATGACAATTGTGATTGTAATTTTATTTTGCCTATTTTTACTAATGTTTAAAGGTGGAAGTAAAGATACTCGTTTTGAACAAGAGCTTATTAAACTTGCTCCGAATAATAATGTTAGATTTATCACCGCAGCTCCTAATGGAGAGTTACTTTTAAGTAATAAAAGTGTTAGAAGATTTACAGATGATATTAATGCACGAGATGGGGAACTTATAGCAGATTACAAGCACCGTGATGGTATCGAAGCTCAAAATGCGATTTCAAGAATGGATGCAAGAGATGCAAATGTTACAAAGGCCTTCAAAAATGATGACGTGTCTTATTTTAATGCCAGCAAGACAGATGCACAAACTAGAGCTAATGTTGCGCTCGCTCGAGCTAATGCTAATACATCCAATAATTATCTTAGAAAAAATACTAATTATAAAATGTATGCAGATAACCACAGAATGGGAAGAAGCCCTCATGAACATTGGGGACACAAGTCCCTAAGTTGGAATAAAAATGGTAATTCGAACTTTAAATTTGTATAAATTAACGTCTAAGCTGTTTTTTACCTCTAAATTTATCTAGAGCTTTATCTAGAGCTTTACGTTCTTTTCTTTTAAACCCTTTATCAGGTACAATAAAATCTTCTAAAGAACCAGCAGAATCATCTTCTTCTGATTCAGTAGAATCTTCTGTATCAAGGGTTTCAACTTCATTTATAAGTTCCCATTCTCTACAAATGTGCCTCGCTATGTGTCTACATGGACATTCACATTTATTTTCTATTTTAATTACATCTTTACATTTATTAAATTTAGGTAATTCCAACCCTAAGGTTGGAAAACAAATTTTATGCCTTTCACAACAATTACAATTTACTAATTCATCTGGTAGCTTTTCATAATTTCCACATTCTTTAAGTTTTTCATCAAAATAAGTTTCGACATTTTTTCCGTTTAAAAAATTTTCAAGGGTCATTTATTAAATAGAATGAAATATATTCTTAAATTAAAAAAATATTTAATAAATAATAAATTAATAAGTTAAAACAAATTCTTTTTTTGGCTTTTTAGGATTTTAATCGGATTCATCAACAATTTCACATTTCTTTCTTGCAATAGGATCTAGAAATGATTCCTCCTCTAGTTCTGAATCTGATGAGAGTTCATAATTCTTCCAATCAAGAGCATGTCTAAAGCAATAACAGTTTTTAGCATTTTCTGGTTTTGTAGTTGCAGTCTTAGTACATGCATTTCCATTTTTATCAATACCAGAACATTTTTCAGTAATCTTTTCTTTTACGACCTTTTTATTTGGTTCTTTCTTTTCTACAACAGTAGATTTCTTAGATTTAATAAATTCATCAATGTCTTTTTTAGTAATTTTTTCTTTATTGAAATCATCTAGTGTTACGCCATTTTCTTCCGCATACTCAACCGCGATCTTAGTTGCAAATTTTTTATTAGTAATTACTTTAACTGGAGCCGGAGGTTTAAATTCCGAATTAGATTGATTTAGAAGTTTATGAGCTAGTTCAATAAAAGAGTCGTTAAAAATTGAAAGAAGTTCTGCGAGTGCCTCGTCTGGAAGATCATGCTTTGATTGAAAATTCTTAAATTTAGTATCAAGGCTCATAATTCTATACTAAATATATTTTTCAAATTTTTAAATTAAATATTTTTTCGTAAAATTTTTACTAGAAATATTACAAAAAAATAATATACTTATAATTTAAATGAAGGAAGATTACATACCATTTCTTGAGAAAATGTCAAGAGATGAACTTGTCGATTGTGTTGTAAAATCCCGTGGTCGCCCACAAGACTTGCGCGCGGCCCTCTTGCGGAGACACATTTTTAAATTAAAAACTGTCAAAGAACATATCAGATTACATATTAATCTCATTAGTAAGACTATCAGAAATACCCAGCCAGGGTCTATAAAATATTTATTGTTTGGAAGCGAACCAACTGAACAGTCTTTTTCTATCAGAATGGGAAAAATAGGTGAGGAAATGATTAAAAAAATTATTACAATAACGGACAATGTAGAACTTCTTAAGTGCGGTGTTCAATGCATTGATATAAAAACAAGGAAAAATAAAGATATCGATTTGGTCTGGATTAATGAAACCAATAAAACCATTTATTATCGAGAAGCAAAAGGAAATATCGAATTAGATAGTGAAAAACTTCCAGCTACCTTAGATAAAATTGAAGAAATTTTATATAAAAAATTTAAACCAGAATATCCAGATTATACTATTGATATAGGTGTGTTTAATTGGTCCGTTTATAATAGAAAAGCTTTAAAGTCAGTACCTTCTCAGATAAGAACCATAGAGAAGAGAGGTATTAAAGTGGAACACCCAGAAGATTTATTTAAACTATTAAATTTCAGATGGGGAGAAAAAGATTATTACGAATTTTGGTGGGAGATTGGTAGATCACTTCGTGAAGAATAAGTTAGTAATTCTTAATTACCAGATGGTTTACATTTATCTCATCTCCTACGCGACCTGAATGGAGTTTAAATCTATACTTTTTATCATATTCGTCTACTATATAATCTTTATACAGTTCTTCTATAAACGGCGTTTTACCTATTATCATTAAACATTTAATACTAGTTTTTTTAAAGCATTCTGCTAATTTATTATGTTCTTCTTTACCAAATGTACAATATCCATAATCAGTAAATTCACTGTCATATGGAGGATCTAAAAACATAAAATTTTCGGGGCTATTATAATTTTCAAATACATATTCAAAATCTTTATTAAAAATTTCGGTTTTTTTTAAAATGTTTTCATATTCTTTATTTTTAATTTCTTCGTAATTATAAGTTTTATATCTACCATATGGAATATTAAATTCGCCTTTTTTATTATATCTTAACATTCCCCTGTAACATGTTTTTCTAAGATAATAAAAACGTTTTGCGTTATCTAATTTATTATTAGGAATAGAACCACGTACCTTGTAGTAAGTTTCTTCGTTATTTGGATGTTCTTTCATAAATTCATAAATTTCACCACTTTTACCATCTTTAATACATTGGTAAAAATCTATAAGCTCTTTATGTACATCATTTATAACTGATTTATCTGGATTTAAATTAAAATATACCGCGCCGCCACCTATAAATGGTTCTAAGTATATATCATATTTTTCAGGTATATGTTCAAGAATATTTTTTAATTCATCTTTTTTGCCACCACTCCATTTAATAATTGGTAGTAAACTTTTATTTTTTTCACAAATAAGTTCAGCCATTCGTGGTTATACTTTATATTTAAATATACATTATTTTTAAACGCTTTTTAATTTTTTCCTAATCTTTTTAACTTTTTCCGGAAGAAGATCTTTCCAAAGTTCTGACACATCTTCCATCATAGGCTCGAATATAGTTTGAATAGCTGATTTAAATTGATGTTCGAAGTAGTAAATGTAATCAATAGGTACACCATTTTTAATTACATAAGCAGGGTCTTCTACTTTCTCAAACTGACGAGACCCTGAATAATTTACAAATACATAAGGAACTCTGTCACCTGATGCTACTTTGTCCATCTTATCGCGTTCTTCTCGTTTTCTAGATAACGCCACATGTGGAATATTAGCAGGGCATTTTTCAAAGTCAGTTTCTTTCTTACACGAAACACACATATGTTTAACTTTAATGAACTCGTCTACTGATTTCTTAGTAAGTACATTTATATTCATCTCTTTTTTACCAAGTACATTTGTTTCATAGTATGTTTTACCACATTCTTTACAAACTGCTTTTTTATCAAATGCATATCCAGCGCGAAGACTTTTAGATAAAAGTAGTTCCTTCATAGCAACTTCGCCGTTGACTAGTTTAGAGATTCTTTCACGCGCATAGTCAGTAGATGTCTGGATTAGTTCTTCGACTGTGTCGAATGAATAATTAAGTATCTTATCGTTAAGAAAGATGTATTCAAAAATCTTTTTAGAGTTTTCTCTAACAAAGGAACAATTGTCACGTCTAACTACCTGAATACCTTTATAATCGATGTAGTCATACTTTAATGGATTAGTCCAAAAAAGACTAGCATATCTCTTTTTAGAATATAAGATAAATGGATACATAACTTTCTCAAACTCAAGTTCAATGGGCTTTTTAAATGTAGCAGAAATACGGTCAGCACATTCTGGTGCTACTTTAAATACGTAGTTCATGTGATCTTGACCTTTAAGATCGCTTTTAAATTTAACGTATATAGAATCTGTATCTCCGTATACGACCTCACAGTTGTACCATTCTTCCGCACAACTCTTACTATGAGCAATCATCTGTCTACCTTTAGCAGTTACAGATGCGGCAATTTTCTTATTTGGAAGGCGTCCATATCTAGCACCTGTAAAACCATAAATACTATTCATTGTAACTTTAATAGCTAATTGTACTCCATTTAACACAGCGTACAAAGAATCATCTGATGATAAAGTTTTCATTTGTTTACGGATTGCTTTACGCTCTTTCCAAAGTCTTTCTAGAATTTTAGGCATAATACCTTTTTTATTTTGTACATACCTAACTTTAATTTCTTTCATAATAGGTTTTTCTTCTGAATCTAACTCTTCTGTTTCTTCTTCCCAAATAATGTCTTCATATTCAATACCTTCCAAATTATCAAATTCATCTTCTTCTATTATAGTAGAATAATCAAAATTATGAGCAATCATAATAGATGGATAAAGACTTGCAAAATCTAGACCAGCAATAGGATCAAAATGAGCTCCTGGAGTTGCGTCTAAAACAGTTGCACCTGTAAATTTTTCTTCTTCGATATTATCTTCTTTTGGAATGTACTTTGAAGCAGGAATAAGGAAGCCTTCTTGTTTAGTTTCATAAGCAATTTGAGTATGAACTCTGATTTGCTGTCCTCGAAGTTCGATGTATTGCATAGGAACCATTGTAATATTTGCCATACCAATCATATTAGTAACTAATCGAAGTTTTAGCATTAAATCTATAAGAAGCCAAGTATCCTGTGCACAATACTTTACAACAAGAGCTATTTTATCTTTGGTGGATGTATTATATTTAAAAAGATCTGCAGGACTAAGATCATCTTTTTTATCTCCTGTAAAATGTTCTGCTACATTATTAAGTTTATAAGACTCTAATTTATGTTCTTTTTTAATAATAAACATTAGGTCAAACTGTGTCAAGCCATAAACTTTTAGATATTTCATTGTATTATCGCCATAAGCAGATGTATTAAGCTGGTCTTCATGAAGATGTGCAGGTTTACTTTCAATTCTACTTAAATTCTCAAGTACATATTCGATACCAAGCAATTCAGCTCTTTTACAAACATACTTCCAATCGAAATCATAACCGTTATATTGAACGAGAATGTCCGGATCTGTTTTAATTATAAATCTTACCCAACCTTCAATA
>MDTG01078601.1_pt1 | contig 13460 bp, 12 predicted proteins | sample 811421 | NCBI WGS metagenome assembly MDTG01 (sample SAMN05326645, study PRJNA326480) | marine metagenome | isolation source: seawater | place: Pacific Ocean: South East | collected 2011 | reverse complement strand
GCGTCACTTACTTTTGCCAATCGTACTGTAATTATCCCAAGCATGTTAACTGATATCTTCGTATCGGATGGGTGTGCCCTTGGGGATGTAACGCAATGCGTACTTTTCGTTTAGCGCGGTTGGATCATTCGCCGGTATCCCTGCATTAGGACGAATAAAACGGAATCGATCTGACGTGATTTTCTGCCCTTTTTGAATGTCCGCCGTGGCAAATGCTGAACGTCTGCCAATAGATTTATTGACTATTTCAGCATTTGTCGTTTGTTTGGTTGGCGATCCACGAAGTGCAATGATATCATCCACACCGTTTGCGATATCCTTCATAATCTCTGGAGTAGCTGAAAAGCGGTGATCAGGCCCTTCACGGGTAGGGTCATTGGTATAATGCTTTTCAATCGCAACGGCTCCCATAGCAGCTGCAGTCAAAGGGGCAATAGATCCAATAGTATGATCAGAAAATCCTACCAATCGATTGAACCTATTCCCGATTGCCGTCATAGCATTCAAATTAATGCTGCCTAGTGGTGCTGGATACGATGAGCAGCAATGCAATAAGATGGTTGTTGCCGCATTATTTTTATCCAAGACCTCGAGAGCGTGGTTAATTTCTGGTAACGTAGCCATCCCGGTAGAAAGAATAATAGGTTTACCGGTTTGCGCAGTTGTGGCCAGAAGATCATCGAATGTCATCTCGAAACTGGCTATTTTATATACTGGACAATCCAGTTTTTCGATAAAATCTAAATCACGTGGATCGTAAATCGAGGTAAACGGAATCAGACCGCGTTCACGCGCACGCTCAAACAACGGCTGATGAAATTCCATAGGCATCCCAGCACTTTCATAAAGGTCGTAGAGGGTGGGACTGCCCCAAATCGGATCGATTTTCATCGCGTGATGATTTGATCGCATGGTTAAAGTATCAGCAGTATAAGTTTGTAATTTTAAACAATCCCAGCCCGCATCTGCCGCGATGTCGACTAAAGCCAAGGCCTGGTCCAGATCGCGGTCATGGTTGGCGCTAACCTCAGCTATGAGTAATGGCCGTTCTTGTGGACCGATTGTTCGATTTTCAATTGTCAAAGTTTGTAGTTGCATATCATTGGTCCAATGAATGGGTAGCGTGGGATACGCTGTGGCACATTTAATTCTTAGACGAGTGTTTGGCAATCGGATTATAGATAAGCCCTCTGCGTATCTTCAATACGATGCATACTAAGCCATATGTTTTACGGTAGGCACATTTTATTAATAAATTGCGAATTCATCGCACTAGATGGCGAAAAAAGAGCATCGATGATGAATGGATGGTGGCTAAAACGCGCGATAAACAGGTTTTAATTGTTTTGGAACACAAATCGCTAGTGTTTTGGATGGACTTCTGTCAAATTGGACTACAGAAAAGGAGAAATTAAAGTATGCGTTTGGTTTTATCAATTATTTTATTTTTTGCTTTTTATCAAAATGTTACAGCTCAAGTCATGACGAAAGACCAGATCAAACAACTGGCGCTTGAGGCGATTTTGGAAAATCCAGAAATTATCATGCAGGCGGTCACTATTTTGCAGCAGCGTGAGAAGGAACGGGCGGCATCTGGCGCCAACACTGTGCGTTTGCAGCTTGAATCCGACCCCAACGCCCCCAATCTTGGCAACCCCGAGGGCGATGTCACAGTGGTGGAGTTTTTCGACTATAATTGTCCCTATTGCCGGAGTGCGGGTCAGACGGTCCAAGCGCTCCTCGCGACCGATGCAAATGTACGGGTCATCTATCGTGAATGGCCAATTTTGGGCGATGATAGTGTCATTGCGGCCCGTGCTGCTTTGGCTGCACGCGAGCAGGGCAAATATGAAGCCTTCCATTGGGCTTTGATGAATGGGGAAGGCCGTGTCACGGAGGCTCTTATTTTCAAAGTGGCGCGAGATCTGGGCATGGATGTGGCCCAACTTGAAGCGGATATGGTGAGACCGGCTGTGGAGGCGCATATCGCTTCGAGCAATGCTTTGGCGCAACAATTGGGGTTTACCGGAACGCCGGCCTTTATTGTAGGCGATAAAACAGCTCCGGGCATGTTGAGTTTGGACGAGATCACGATGCTGGTGGCGGAAGCGCGCGCCGATCCGTAAACTCGGCGGCTCAGCAGTGTCGTTTTTGGGATGGCTTAAAAGTTGGAACTGCGCCGTATCGAACTAAATCAGCTTTATAGAGCACTGTAATGACACCCTCGAATATTCTAGTGATTATGGCCGATCAACTAGCACCACATTTCACCGGTGCCTAGTGTCATGAGGTTGTGAAAACCCCGCATTCGGATGCTTTGGCCGAACGCGGGATGTGATTTGATGCGGCCTATTTCAATAGCCCGCTTTGCGCCCCATCGCGCTTTTCTATGCTGGCAGGGCAATTGATTAGCAAGATTGGCGCCTACGATAATGCGTGTGAATTTGCCGCTTCCATCCCAACTTTTGTCCATTACCTCAAATCTCTAGGCTAAAGCTTATGCCTGTCTGGAAAAATGCATTTTGTTTCTCCAGATCAAATGCATGGCTTTGAAAGCCGGGTGACCACAGAGATCTACCCGTCTGATTTTGCCTGGAACCCAAATTGGCAGCAGGCCGATGAGCGTATCGATAAACGGTACCACAACATGCGGGCTGTGAAAGAAAAAGGGCAAGCCATGGCCAGCTTTCAAATTGACTATGATGACGAGGTGGAATTCGCTGCCGAGCGCAAGCTGTTTGATTATGTTCGCGATGGGGTCCAGCCTTGGTGCATGGTGGCCTCTTTAAAGTGATGAAGAAATTGATATGCCGCGCCATCTCGATTATGCAACCGATGCCATAGCTCAGCGGGTATTGGAGGGGATTGAGGCCTATTCCAAGCTTCCGACCGAGGAGGCGGTCCGGCGCGCGCGCAGGGCCTATTACGCAAATGTCAGCTATTTTGACAGTAAGATCGATGCTTGGGTTCAAACGGTTGAAGAGATGGGCCAGCTGGACAATACCATCATCATCTTCACCGTAGATCATGGCGATATGCTGGACGAAAAAGGCCTGTGGTATAAGATGGATTTCTTTGAGCACTCCGCGCGCTTACCCCCTAATTATGGCAGGCCTAGACGTGGCACCGGGGCAGACTGCAAATGCCTGTTCACTGGTGGATTTATTGCCAACGATGGTTGAGATCGGCGGTGGAACAGCGGATATGTTTGGCATGCCTGTATACGGGCGCTCGTTGATGCCTTTGGCGCGGGGAGAGGATGAAAGCGTCTCGGAAGCCATCGGCGAATATTTTGCCGAGATGACAGGGCACCCGGTGTTTATGATCCGACGGGGCGATATGAAATATATTCATTGCGACGATGATCTGGCGAAGCTGTATGATCTGGCGAATGATCCTTGGGAGCTAGAAAATCTGGCTGACCATCCGGCCTATCGGGTGATTGCCTAGGGATTTGCACAGGAGGTGGTTCAGCGTTGGGACAGTGCGGCATTGCGCGATACGGTCATGGATAACCAAAAATATGATTTGTATTGAATGCTGCGATGCAAGCTCGGACATCGCAGCATTGGGATTCCAACCCTCAGTCTGACGCCTAACAAAAATATGTGCGCGATCATATGGATTAGACCGTGGTGGCCGAACGCTTCCGCTTTCCGCCCGTTGGGTGACACTGGACATTCAACCATAAAAATACCCCCGCGTCTTTCGATGCGGGGGCAGTGTTGTCGTGTTTCATGCGGCCAATCAGTCGTCCTGTGGCAGCATCAAGTTAAGTATAACGGCCAGTAAAGCTGTTGGCGCGACGGCAGAGGTTGCCAAAGTCTTCCAGATACCAGGTAGATATTGCACAGCGCTTGGCACCAGGTTGAGGCCCAGACCGACTGCAAGTGACACAGAGATAATGATCATGTTGCGACGTGACATCTTCACTTCGGTCAACATATTCATACCGGCCGCAGCCACCATTCCGAACATCACGATCACGCCGCCGCCGAGAACAGGCAAAGGCATGGAGGAAATGACGGCCCCGATTTTTGGGATCAATCCGCAGACGATCAAGAAAAGCCCTGCGATGGTAACCACATGACGCGACATAATGCCGGTCATGCCCACAATGCCGACGTTTTGGCTGAAGGATGTATTTGGCAAGCCGCCAAAGACGGCCGCTACAGTTGTGCCCAGACCATCTGCATAGGTCGCGCCGGCGATTTCATCATCGGTTGCATCTCGGCCTGCGCCGGCTTTAGTTGTTGCTGAAGCATCACCCACAGTTTCGATGGCTGAGACCACAGATACCAATGTGACACCGATCACAGCGCCGAGGCTAAACTCGAACCCATAGGGCATAACGGTCGGTACTTGGAACCAAGCGGCTTTCGTAACGCCGCCGAAGCTAACCATTCCAGCTAAAATAGCGACAGTGTAGCCGGCAATTAGGCCGATCAAAACTGCTGCATTGGAAATCAGGCCTTTGGTCATGAATTTACAAGCCAAGGAGACGGCTACGACGGTCAAGGCCACAGTCCAATGCTTTAATGATCCAAAGCTTTCAGCAGCCATTTGAAAATCTGCCGCGCCACCTGCTGCGTATTTAATCGCAACGGGGATGAGGTAGAGGCCAATCGCCAAGATCACAAGACCGGTGACCAGAGGTGGGAACATGAAGCGCAGCTTTTGGATCACACTACCCAAAGCGAAGTGTATGATGCCGGCAATTAAACAGGCGGTGAGTGCGACGCTCAAGCCCTGGGTTGCGGCCACACCGGCCAAAACACCGACAAAAGCAAAGCTGGTGCCCTGCATAATGGGCAAACGCGCGCCGATAGGGCCCATGCCAACAGTTTGAAACAAAGTTGCCACACCGGCAAAGAGCATGGCCATCTGGATGAGGTAGACCTGCTCTGCACCACCAAAGGCCAAACCAGCGGCCCCGGCGACGATGATAGATGGGGTCACGTTTGAGGCGAACATCGCTAGAACGTGCTGCAATCCTAATGGGATAGCCTGCCCTATTGGGGGCGTGGCGTTTGGATCGCCATAGTTGATATCAGACATTTCTTTTCCCTTCGTTGTGAGTATTGGCACCCGCCAATTATCGATCCTTATTTTTAATTTTCCGTGTCATAGATTGAATGACAGGCCACGCCCTTGGACCTTAGGACCGTGATAGTTGCACTGTACCCATTTTTTTGTCCCCAGGTCAAAAGAACATTAGCACAATCGCAGTGTTCCTCAGGTGCTTGGGAGCTCGTCCTAGCGGCGGGCAATTTAATGCTTGAATCCATTCATCCGTGACGTCTTGCAGCAATTGGTGGCCAAACCCAGCGCGGAGGGCGCAGTGCTAACTTTGAAAGATGTTGTCCTGCCATTGCGCAATCGTTCGGCTTATTTTCACGCGATGGAGGATCGGACAGTTCCCTAGCTTGGCGCTCAGGCTTCCAAAATGACTGGGCATCAGATTGATGAATTTTTATTAGCCTTCGGTGGGCGCATTTTCGAAGCTGAACAGGAACAAGTGCTGCCTTTGCTCCGATACTGGTGACATAGCTAGACGCGAAATGTGATCCGCTCGGGAACAATGGCGTAATTGCAAAGGTTGATGTCGCACAGGCGCTTGCCAATTTGCCTTGATAAATTAGTTTCGCCATATGTTTATCGATGCTCTTCAGTATATCGCCCCCAGCCGCGCTGTGTTTGAACAAATGCGCGCTGGGCGTTTGTCTGCTGTACATGTGACCGTTGGATACCACGAAGATTTTCTTGGCGTGGTGGAAAACCTTCAAGTTTGGAACCGTTGGTTTGAGGATTGTAGCGATGTGATCGCCCGCGCCGTGACCTGTGAAGATATTAGGGCTGCCAATACCGCGGGCAAAACAGCTATTTTATTTGGCCTGCAAAATCCTTTGGCGATTGGGGCGGATATTGGGCGGGTCGAAGTCTTAGCACAATTGGGCATTCGCTTTTGCCAAATCACCTATAATCAGCAATCCCTCCTTGGCGCTGGTTGTTTCGAGCCAAATGACAGCGGCCTCACCGCCTTTGGCCGTGAAGTCGTCCACGAAATGAACCGGGTGGGCATGGTCATTGATCTGTCCCATGCGGGTCATCAAACCGCGATGGATGTGGTAGATTATTCGTCGCGTCCCGTCACCGTGACCCATGCCAATCCAGATGCATGGCATCCCGCGCCGCGAAATCTGCATCATGATCTGCTGCAAGCCTTGTCTGACCGCATCGGCATGGTGGGCTTTTCACTCTACCCGCATCACCTGCGTGGTGGCAGTGACTGTAGCTTGTCCGACTTTGCGGCAATGGCGCAGGAGATGATGCAACGATATGGGGCTGGAATGTTTGGAATTGGCTCGGATCTGTGCCAAGATCAACCCGATAGCGTGGTGAATTGGATGCGGAATGGCCATTGGCGCAAGCATCCTGCACCGCCTGTCGCCTTTCCTGCTTGCCCAAGTTGGTTTGGCGACAACCGCGATTTCCCTGGCTTGGCGCCGGGGCTACTGGGGGCGGGCATGACAGAGGCGGACGTCGCAGGCCTTATGGGAGGAAATTGGATGAAGTTTTGGCAAGAGGCTTTTGTAAAGTCATGAAAGATTCTGTGGTCAATCCGGGTGATCTGCGCCCGGCTTCTGAGGTGATGCGCTTACGGCGCATGGGGTCCATGTTTCCTTCGCGCCTGTCCTTCCTGCGCACATTAACCCGTCGTCTGATCGCGGATGGCAGCCGGGTGAGCCGGCCGCATTGGCAGATTGACGGCGATGGCTATGGCACGGCGGTTTATACGGTGACACTGGGCGGGCATCGCTATTCGCTCTTTGCCATGACCCGGCCGCTTGACCCGGACATGCGCACCGACCGGGTTATTGCTGAGGCTTGGGATGCGGCCTTTGTGCTGTATGATGGGGTCCCAGATGCAGCAGAGATTGCGCGCCTGGCAAGCCAGGCCCCTTTGCAAGAGGCGGGCCGATTCACACAAAAAGATCTTTGCCTGTCGCGCGCTAATAAATCTGTCCGCTTGTTTGAGCAAATTGTCAGCGCCCTGCGCTCGGGCAGCCCCTTGCCGATGGGGATGATACATCAGATCGGCTATTTGATGCGCACCACAGCGGTCTACGGCAATGGCAAGTTTGGCATTGCTGATCGGCGCGTCGTGGCGCAACGGCCGGGGCTTGAAGGGCCGTTCATGGCCGAAATGCTCACAGTCTGGCTGATCCGCACTTTTACCCATGATTTGATTGAGCATATTGGGGGCAGGCCTCTTCCGGCGCGGGTGAAACGGCAATTGGGCATTGGCAATTCAACCGGCTTGGGCATGGCGCCGTTTTTGGTGTCGCACCCGCTCTTGCTGCACTCTTGGATGATTAGCCGCGAAACCGCTTTGGCGCGGGTGCGCGATGCGCAGATTGATGCCGGCGCGGCACAGAGGCTGATCGCCCTGGCACGGCGGTCCGCGCAACATTTGCTTGAATGGAATATCCCGGATCCGATGCATCAGGCGCGGATTGTAACGCTTCGGCAAGAATGGGCGAATTTCACGCTGGGGCTGACGGAGACCAGTCTGTGCCAAGAAGGTGCTGTTGAAGCGCTTGTAGCGCGCAGCCGCGTGGGCGGCTACGATTTGCAAGAATTGGTTGTCAGCTGGTTGATCGAGCCTTTTGGTGATTTGGTGGATGGCTTAACAGACTGTATGGCCAACCCGTTTGACCCGGTTTTGCATGCGCAGATGAGCTGTGAAGAGCTCCGTGTGCTCTTGCAGGAGCATTGCGACTTTGCAACCGAGATTGATTTTACAGATCCACAAGCCACTGCGCAATTTTGGTATGTCTCTGAAGCCAAGCTCGAGCCGCGAATTGGGCAACGCCAATCGGAGCCGGGCGCAGATCGTGAAAGCCCGCTGGATATCTCGCGGCGCATCCAGAACCTGGCCACGGATTTGCCAGGTCACAGCGGACCGATTTGGCAATTTTTGACACAATTTCCCGAGCATCGCTATGCCGCGCAGCGGGTACAGGCTTTGGCCCAGAATCATTATGCGGAAATTCGCGACAATTTGGTGGATGCGGATATGGCACCAATTGATATGCTACGCTGCAAATTGTCGTTTTTTGGTGCCAGTAAATTTGATCCAAAGTCACAGCTTTGGACCCGGATTACGCTGGCGCAGGGCGCGCCTCTGGCGCAAGATTTGTACGATGGCACTGCGCGCGATGATTGGTGGCTTCCGGTGTCCGCGCCATGATGGTCTCGTCCAATGAAGTACAAATGCTGGTGCTTAAAGCCTGCCGTGGGGTGGGTGTTCCAATGGGACAGGCCCGAGAGGTGGCTGTGGCTCTTGCGGAAACGCCGCAAGCCTTGGCAGCTTTGCTGTCGCATTTGGCACGGCCGATGCAGCCTGCCAAGTTTGATTTTTCTGACGGCCTGACGGTGCAGGATGCATCTTTGCTGCGCGACTTTCCGGCCTGTGCGGATGCGGCTGCGCTCGGAGTCCAACAGGTGCGAATCTGTGGTCTTGCGGCCTGTGACCTGGCCCATGCACTTGCCCGGTCCCGCGGTCTGACGATTGTGGCGGAAGGGGCAGATGTGGTTTTCACCGGAACAGAGGCGGTGCGTCCAGACGCATCGCGTTGCGCAGTGCTTCCGGAAATTTGGAAGCAAGTCGCCAGCTTCGCCGCTTTGACCTATGTGCCAGAGACCGATGCCTCCCGTGTTGGCGGAGCCGGGGCTGGTCTGAGTGATAATGACTAGGCGATCATGACGAGGGCCGGCTGAATACGTCCGTTTCATAGCGCACATGTTCAAGATAAAGCCCATCGGGCGGGCAGACGGGTCCGCAGGCGGCGCGGTCGCGGGCTGCCAATGCCTCTGCCACTCGCTCGGGCGGCCAAGCGCCAGCGCCGCACCGCTCAAGCGTGCCGACCAGACTGCGCACTTGGTTGTGCAGAAAGCTGCGCGCTTTGACATGAAAGCGAATCTCCTGGCCCTCCGGATAATCATGGGTGGCGATATCTAAGACATCCAAGGTTTTGATCGGGCTTTTTGCCTGGCACATAGTTGAGCGAAATGTGGTGAAGTCATGGTTCCCCAAAAGAAAGGCGGCGCCGGTGCGCATGGCGTGTACATCCAGCGGGTGCCTGGATTGCCAGACCAAACCGGCATCATGGGTCACAGGGGCCGCGCGGCAAACGAGCCGAAACAGGTAGTCGCGCCCAATAGCGGAAAAGCGCGCATGCCAGTCTGGATCCACCTGCCGACAATCGAGCACCGCAATGCGATTGGGTTTCAGATGATAATTCAGCGCGCCTTTCAGCTTTATTGGGTCCCAAGTCTTGCGCATATCGCAATGAGCAACCTGTCCCAGCCCGTGTACACCCGTGTCGGTACGCCCAGCGGCCGCCGTGCTGGGTAGATCGGGCTCTAGCTGTGCCAAGGCTTGTTCCAGCGCAGTTTGTACGGTGGGCAGATCATTTTGCCGCTGCCAGCCATAGAAACCTTGGCCATGGTATTCAATTTTTAAAGCATATCGAGGCATGGATCTGCCATTAACCCGTAGATACAAATTTAGCAATTGCCGCAACGCCCGGCACGGATCACATTGGCGCGCGCCTGAGAAAATTTAAGCCTAGGCAAAGAGGTCACAGCTTCCTATCTATGGGAGACAGACAAAGGGAACGAATGGTTTTAACATCAGTGACAGATCGCCTGGGCAATGCTGCGGGTAGCGCAGTTGGGGCGGTGTCCGGGCAAAATATTGAAGCCGCCGCCCGTCAGGTCACGACTCTCACCGCCTTGATGCCGCTGGCCTCGGTGGATGTGATTGCAACATTGATCACGAATCTGCGTATGATCTCAATGATTGCTGAGATATATGGCGGCCGATCAGTAATTTTCGGCAGTTGGCGTTTGACACGTCTGGTCTTTGCGCATGTGATTGCAACCGGGGCTGTGGCCATTGGCGATGATCTCATCGGCTCGGTCGCGGGTGGTTCTGTTTTGGCCAAAGTCTCCAGAAAATTCGGCGAAGGCGTTATCAATGGTGCTTTGACCGCGCGTGTGGGCATCGCGGCCATGCAGCTGTGCCGTCCCTTCGTCTTTCAAGCCGGTGCATCACCCAGCGTGACTGGCATTATGAAGCGGGCGCTCTTGGGTGTTTTCGTGTCGGATCGGACGCGCTGAAGTGTTTTTCAGCCCTGTGGCATACTCTCTGCGTCAAGCCAGTTGTGCAGCGGCACAGAGGGGCCTATAACCGGCGCAAGATGGAACGGATATTGATCATTCTACGAATTATATCCCCGGCACTGTGACAATGCAGCTGCCGGGCCAAAGGCGTTGGAGCCGACCGCGCCGCCTTTCCCCAGTTTATAAAAGATGAGACGAGATATGTCCGAGCAAGCAACTGACTACAAAGATACACTCAATCTGCCTAAGACAGATTTTCCCATGCGCGCCGGCCTGCCAAAGCGCGAACCCGAATGGCTGGCCCGTTGGGAAGAGATCGGCATTTATGACCGGTTGCGGGAAAGAACCGGTCGTGAGAGTTTTACTCTGCATGACGGGCCGCCCTATGCTAATGGCAACCTGCATATCGGCCACGCACTCAATAAGATCCTCAAAGATATGGTGGTCCGCTCGCAACAAATGATGGGCAAAGATGCGCGCTATATCCCAGGTTGGGATTGTCACGGTTTGCCCATTGAGTGGAAAATAGAAGAGAAATACCGCAAAAAAGGCCGAGATAAAGACGCGGTTCCGATCGTCGAATTTCGTCAAGAATGTCGCGAATTTGCCGCGGGTTGGGTTGATATCCAACGCGAAGAATTCAAGCGACTTGGCATCACCGGCAAATGGGAAAATCCGTATTTGACTATGGATTTTCATGCGGAACGGGTGATTGCGGCTGAATTTCAGAAATTTTTGATGAATGGCACACTTTATCAAGGTTCAAAACCTGTGATGTGGTCGCCTGTTGAGAAGACGGCGCTTGCGGAAGCCGAGGTTGAATATCACGACAAGGAAAGTTTCACAGTCTGGGTGAAATTTCAGGTGGTTGGCACGGGTGATGCGATGTTAGACAGTGCCAAAGTTGTGATATGGACTACGACGCCTTGGACCATGCCGTCGAATAAGGCGGTGGTTTATGGTGCGGGAATTTCCTATGGGCTTTATGAGGTGATCGGCCGGCCTGAGGAATGTTGGGCGCGGATTGGTGAGAGATTTATCTTGTCAGATGCATTGGCTGAAGATGTCTTGGGCCGTGCGCGGCTTGAGCCTTCGATGTATCGCCGCCTGTGTGATATCACGCCCGAGGATTTGGCGAAGATCCAGTTGCTACATCCTTTGCATGGTGCTGACGGCGGTGAGGGCGAATGGGATGACATCCGCGATTTCCGCGCGGCTGATTTTGTCACCGACATTGAAGGCACGGGATTTGTGCATTGTGCACCCTCGCACGGGATGGAAGAGTTTGAGCTTTATCGCGACCTGGGCATGTTGGAGCAGGTGATTACCTACAACGTGATGGAAGATGGGCGTTTCCGCGCTGATCTGCCATTCTTCGGTGGCAAGGCAATTCTCAAGCCCAATGGCAAAGAGGGCAATGCCAATAGTGCGATCATTGAGAAACTGGCCGAAGTGGATGGATTGCTTGCGCGCGGTAAAATAAAGCACAGCTACCCACACAGCTGGCGCTCTAAGGCGCCTGTGATTTATCGCAATACGCCACAATGGTTTGCCGCAGTCGACAAGCCGGTCAACGATGGGCAAGACACATATGGCCAGACCATCCGTGAACGGGCGCTGACCTCCATTGACGAGCTGGTCACTTGGACGCCTACGACCGGGCGCAATCGGTTGTATTCGATGATTGAAGCTCGACCTGATTGGGTTTTGTCGCGCCAGCGTGCCTGGGGGGTGCCTTTGACGTGTTTTACCAAAAACGGCAGCCTACCCACAGATGAAGATTATCTGCTGCGCAATGACGAGGTGAACGCCCGCGTATTGGACGCTTTTGAGGCTGAAGGAGCGGATGCTTGGTATAACGAAGGCGCGAAAGAGCGCTTTTTGAGCGGTATTGTGGCGCCTGAAGACTATACGCAGGTGTTTGATATCCTGGACGTTTGGTTTGATAGCGGCTCCACGCATGCTTTTGTCTTGCGCGACCGAGCAGATGGGTCCGAAGATGGCATAGCTGACCTCTATATTGAAGGCACAGATCAACATCGCGGATGGTTCCATTCCTCAATGCTGCAATCTTGCGGCACGCAGGGCCGCGCACCCTATCGGGGTGTTCTGACCCATGGGTTCACGCTGGATGAAAAGGGCATGAAGATGTCTAAATCAATCGGCAATACGGTTTCGCCGGAGGATGTTACCCGGCAATATGGTGCGGATATTTTGCGTCTTTGGGTGGCGCAGTCCGATTACACCAGTGATCTGCGGATTGGTCCGGAGATTCTCAAAGGTGTGGCCGATAGCTATCGCCGTTTGCGCAATACGATGCGGTTTATGCTCGGTTCATTGGCGGATTTCACCCCAGCAGACGAGGTGGCGCCCGAGGCAATGCCGGAGCTGGAGCAATGGGTTTTGCATCGCTTGGCGCAATTGGATGCTACCGTGCGGGAGGGCTATGTGGCCTATGACTTCCAAGGGGTTTTCCAAGCTTTGTTCCAATTCGCAACCGTTGATCTCTCCTCATTTTATTTCGATATTCGCAAAGACGTGCTGTATTGTGATGGTGATACTCCCGAACGCCGCGCCGCTCGGACGGTATTGGCTATTCTGTATCAGCGTTTGACGACCTGGCTGGCCCCGGTTTTGACCTTCACGATGGAAGAGGTTTGGCTCGAGCGGCATAGGGAAGAGGGCAGTTCGGTGCATTTGCAAGATATGCCGCATACCCCTTCCAGCTGGTCCAATCCTGATTTGGCTGAAAAATGGTCCAGCATCCGTAAGGTGCGCCGTGTGGTCACCGGGGCGCTGGAAGTGGAGCGGCGTGAAAAGAACATCGGCTCCAGCCTTGAAGCGGCGCCGGTTGTCTATGTATCTGCCGATGTGGCAGAGGTATTGAAATCTGTGAGCTTCGCAGATTTGTGTATCACATCTGGCATTGAAATTTCGACCGAGACAGCGCCAGAGGCTGCTTTTGTTTCGGAAGACACAGATGGGGTGGCGGTGTCCTTTGCGAAGGCCAGCGGTGAAAAATGTCAACGCTGCTGGAAAATTCTTCCCGATGTGGGTCAACACAGCCATGCCGGTGTCTGCGGGCGCTGTGATGCCGCGCTGGGCTAGGGCACTGTGTGATTTCGGAGCGGGGGGCCCTGTGCGCCCCGCTTTCGTTTGCAAAGTGCGGACGCTGTGACTGGGCCAGTGTTCAGCTCGGTGGTTTTTGCCGCCGTGTTGCATGCCAGCTGGAATGCTTTGGTCAAAACTGGACAGAACAAGCAATCGGG
>MDTG01444892.1_pt1 | contig 13461 bp, 16 predicted proteins | sample 811421 | NCBI WGS metagenome assembly MDTG01 (sample SAMN05326645, study PRJNA326480) | marine metagenome | isolation source: seawater | place: Pacific Ocean: South East | collected 2011 | reverse complement strand
TTTATGATATATGAAGCAAAGAATTGGGGCATAGCCAAGCGGTAAGGCAGTGGTTTTTGGTACCACCATCCTAGGTTCGAATCCTAGTGCCCCAGCCATTAAAATGAAAAAAATTTTTGAAAATCTTACTTCATCTATAAATAAATATTTCTTTCCTTTTTATAAAAAAAAAGATGTTAAGCTTCTTTTTAAGAATTTGGAAAATGGTGAGCCAAAAGGTAAAGCAGTTGCAATGTTTGTCGGAGGTTGTGTAAGAAATCATTTAAAGTCAAAAAAAGTTGAAGATATTGATATTGCAACAATTTTTACTCCAGATGAGCTTAAAAAAAAATTGTTAAACTCTCAGTTTAAAGTTAAAGACACGGGTCTTGATCATGGATCAGTAACAGTAGTTTGTGACAATAAAAAATTTGAGTTAACGACGTTAAGAAAAGATGTAAAGACAGATGGTAGACATGCTGAAATTGAAAAAATCGATAACTGGGAAGAGGACTCTAAAAGAAGAGACTTTACAATTAATGCAATTTATTTAACTAAAAGTGGAAAAATATTTGACCCACAACAAGGCATTAGTGATCTGAATAATAATATTGTTAAATTTATTGGAGATCCACAAACTAGAATAGAGGAAGACTTTCTTAGAATCATTAGATTTATAAGATTTACGATTCAATATGAGTCTGATGTAGAACACTCAACAGTTCAAGCGATTAAATTGAAACTAATTGGCATTAAGAAATTATCGAAAGAGAGAGTTTTATCTGAAATTTTAAAAATAATAAAGTTAGAAAATTTCCATAAAATAATAGAAAACAAAATATTATTAGAAATTTTTTCTCTAGTTTTTCCAGAATTTAAAAATATTAATAGATTACGAAACTTCAAATTAATTAAAAATTTAATTGAAAATTCTAAAATATTGTTGTTGTCGATACTATTAATTGATTTTAAAAATAATCATGAATATTTTTCACACAAATATAACGTCTCTAATAAAATACGTGAAAATTTAGATTTATTGGGCAATAAATTTAAAATTTCTAGAGATGATAGAGAATTTTTTAAAAAGAATTTAAACAGCAATTTATATGATATTGGCAAAAAAAATCTTAAAATACTTTTTTGCTTGCATTTGTTAGATAAAAAGAAAATTTCAGATAAAGAATTAAGTTTTTTTCAAACAGTTGAAAAAACTTCAATACCTCAGTTTCCTTTCGATGGAAAATACCTGGTTAAAAAGGGTATTCAAGAGGGTAAAAATATTGGAAAAATATTAGTAGAGGCAGAAAAATTTTGGGTAAATAATAATTTTAATTTAAGCCCAGATGATTTTGAGAAAATTATTAAAAAAAATATAATTTCTAATTAAATATAATCTACTTTTAAAATCTCGAAATTACGCTCACCAGAGGGCGTTTCAACACTTACCATTTCGTTACAATTTTTGCCTATTAAAGCTTTACCTATTGGGCTTTTAAAATAAATTAAATTTATTTTTAAATCCGCCTCATCTTTTCCAACTAATTTATATTTTATTTTCTTTTTAGTTTCTAGATCTTCCACTGTTACTGTTGCACCAAATATTACTTTTCCATCATTTTCTAATTTAGTTACATCTATTACATTAGCTCTCGCAATAGTGTCGTTAATAGACAATACTCTTCCTTCTATCTTTGCTTGTTGTTCTTTTGCAGCGTGATATTCAGCGTTTTCTTTTAAATCACCATGCGACCTAGCTTCAGAAATGGCTTCAACTATCTTAGGACGTTCTATATTTTTTAATTTTTCTAATTCGTTTTTTAGTTTTTCTAAACCATCTTTTGTTAAAGGTTCTTTGTCCATTTAATTTACCATTTAGCTTTAGGCGGCAAAGACATTAAAATTGCTTTTGTGTTACCACCAGAATTTAACCCAAATTTTGTTCCTCGATCATATAATAAATTAAATTCTACATACCTTCCTCTTTTGAAAAGCTGTTTATCTTTATCTTTTTCTTTATATTTAAAATTTATTTTTTTTCTAATAATATTTTGTGATATTTCGATAAAATTCATACCAACATCTCTAACAAATTTGAAATTTTTTTCCCAATTTTTAGTTTCATAATCAAAAAAAATACCACCTATTCCTCTAGGTTCATTTCTGTGTGGTAAAAAAAAATATTTATCACACCAATCTCTATACCTTTTATAGCTTTTTTTATTTTCCACACACACTTTCTTTAGTTTGTTGTGAAAATACCTTTCCTCGTTTTTATCCTTAATACATGGCGTTAAATCTATTCCACCTCCAAACCAATTTTTTGATGTTACTATAAACCTCGTGTTAAAATGAATAGCTGGAATTTTTGGATTTTTCATATGTGCAACTACAGAAATTCCAGAAGCCCAATATTTTCCATCTTTCTGTGCACCAAGAATATTTTTACGAAATTTTTTTGAAAATGTTCCTGAAACAGTAGATTTGTTTACACCAACTTTATCAAAAATTTTTCCATCTTTTAATATTTTATAAATCCCGCCTCCGCATTTGGAGTTTTTGTACCAATTAGTAGAGATAAATTTTTTTGAGCTTTTAACGTCCTTTTCAATTTTCTCAAAATGATTACATATTTGTATTTGTAAATACGAAAACCATTTATCCGCGAATGTTTTTTTATCTTCTATATCCATATTATAATTTTTTTGTTTGTCTTAAAGCCTCAGCAGCTGAAATAGAGGCGGCTACTGTAACATTTAAAGATCTAGTATTAGAAGAGATGGGAATTTTTACAATGTTTTTAAGTTCTTTGTGAATATGCTCTGGAACACCTTTACTTTCCCTGCCTAATAAAATGATATCGGAATTTTGAAAGTTAAACTTAAATAATGATTTTTTTGCTTTTGTTGACATTAAAATTACTCTTGATTTTTTATTTTTAATTAAAAGATCTTTAAAATTTGCATATCTAATAATACTACTATGTCTATTATAATCCATTATTACTCTCTTAAATCTATTATCGTTAAGATTAAAACCGCAGGGTTCAATAATATGCATTTTTATTCCGAGACAAGCACAAAGTCTTAGAATCGACGCTGTGTTTTGTGGAATATCAGGTTTATAAAGAGCAATACTAATCATTATCAATTACATTATGTGTCATTCTGACCCTAGAAAATATTTATTTTCTGTCTTATTTAATAAATAAAGGTATAAACATCAATATGGACAAACCAGAAAAAAAAACAACAACAAGAAGAGATTTTTTATTTACTACTAGCTACACTGTCGGGGCAGTAGGTCTTGGTGCTGTGATATGGCCTTTAATTGATCAAATGAATCCTGATAAAGCTCAAAAGGCTTTAGCCACAACAGAGGTTGATATTAGTCAAATTGAACCAGGGAAATCTATAACAGTTTTATGGAGAGGAAAACCTGTTTTTTTGAAAAGGAGAACAGAAGAAGAAATACTAGAGGCTAGGTCAGTTTCCTTAGACGAACTACCTCATCCTGAAAAGGATGAAGAAAGAGTAAAAAACGGGAAGGATGAGTGGTTAGTTATGCTTGGTGTCTGTACCCATCTTGGGTGCGTTCCTCTTTCTAATAAAGGAGATTATAAAGGTTGGTTCTGCCCATGCCACGGATCACACTACGATTTGTCTGGTAGAATAAGAAAAGGGCCAGCTCCCAAAAATATGGAAATACCAAAATATGAATTTGTTGATGCAAACACAATTAAGATTGGATAAAAATTATGAGTGAGCAAGAATACGTACCTAAATCAAAAGTTGGAAAATGGTTTAATGACAGATTACCATTATTATCTTTAGCATCTCATTTAACAGATTATCCCACTCCGAAAAATCTAAATTACTGGTGGACATTTGGTGGTATTTTAACTTTTTGTTTATTAACACAAATTATTACAGGTATAGTTTTGGCTATGCATTATGTTGCTCACGCTGATTTGGCTTTTGCTAGTGTCGAACATATTATGAGAGATGTAAACTATGGTTGGTTAATACGTTATATTCATAGTAATGGTGCATCAATGTTTTTTTTAGCAGTTTACATTCATATATTCAGATCTTTATTTTATGGTTCTTACAAATCGCCAAGAGAAATAATCTGGATAATAGGTTTAGCCATTTACCTTTTAATGATGGCAGCGGCATTCATGGGCTATGTTTTACCTTGGGGTCAAATGAGTTTTTGGGGAGCCACGGTTATCACTAATCTATTCAGCGCCATACCTTTAGTTGGAGAAAGTATTACCACTTGGTTATGGGGCGCTTATTCAGTAGACAATCCAACTTTAACTAGATTTTTTAGTTTACATTACTTAATACCTTTTTTAATTTTAGGTTTAGTTGTTTTGCATATTTGGGCTTTACATATTCCTGGAAACAACAACCCTGTGGGTATAGAAATTAAAAAACCCTCTAAAGATACCGTGCCTTTCCATCCGTATATAACTATTAAAGATATTTTTGCTTTACTATTATTTATGATTGTTTTTGCTGGCTTTGTATTTTTTGCTCCCAATGTTCTCGGACACTCAGACAATTATATCCAAGCAAATCCCATGGTCACGCCAGCTCATATTGTACCAGAGTGGTATTTATTACCTTTCTATGCAATTCTAAGATCAGTACCCGATAAACTTGGTGGAGTGATACTTATGTTCAGCGCAATATTTATTTTATTTGTGCTTCCATGGTTAGATACATCAAAAGTTAGATCAGCAGTTTTTAGACCTATTTACAGACAATTCTTCTGGATTTTAGTTGTTGATGTATTGGTTCTAGGTTACGTTGGAGCCATGCCTGCCGAAGGTATTTATTTGGTCTTGGCAAGAGTTGGAACTATTTATTATTTCTTACACTTTATCGTGATCTTACCTGTAGTGGGTTATTTGGAAAAAACTGAACCAGTGCCTTTAAGCATATCTGATCCAGTTTTAACAGGATCAGCTGATTATTCTATGGCGAAGAAGGATAATGAAAAAATTTAAAATATTATTTTTAATATTATTTTCCCTCTCTAATTTTAACTTACTTAAATCAGCGGAACAAGTTGACCCTATAAAAATTGATTGGAGCTTTAAGGGTTTACTCGGTAAATTTGATAGAGCCTCGTTACAAAGAGGCTATCAAGTATATAATGAAGTTTGTGCTTCTTGTCATTCTATGCAGTATTTAAGTTATAGAAATCTTGGAGAGCCAGGAGGTCCTGAGTTTACCGAGGAAGAGGTTAAAGCCATAGCGGCAGGTTTTGAAGTAACTGATGGTCCTGATGCACAAGGTGAAATGTTTACTAGGCCTGGAAGGCCATCTGATAAATTTGTCAGTCCCTATCCTAATGTTAACGCTGCTGCAGCAGCTAACGGCGGGGCCTATCCTCCGGATATGTCGGTACTTGTGAAAGCTAGAAAAGGGGGAGCAAATTATATTTATTCAGTTTTGGTAGGCTATGAAGATCCACCTGTAGGAGTGACATTAGACGAAGGTGTTTATTATAATAAATACATGATTGGAAATAAAATTAAAATGCCTAACAACTTATCAGATGGTTTAGTAGAATACGCTGACGGTACAGAGGCTACTGTAGATCAAATGGCAAAAGATGTAACAACATTTCTAAGCTGGGCAGCTGAACCAGAGCTTGAAAGTAGACACAAAACTGGAGTTAAGGTAATGTTGTATTTGATTTTATTATCAATTTTGGTTTTTTTAAGCATGAAGAGAATATGGTCAAGGGTTAACCCTGAAGTGTAAAACATCACCATCTTTCACAATATAATCTTTTCCTTCTATTCTAAGTTTTCCATTTTCTTTACACTTTTCTGCACTCCCAAATTTTATAAAATCGTCAGTGTTAACAGCTTCAGCTCTTATAAAATTTTTTTCAAAATCTGTGTGAATTACTCCAGCAGCTACAGGTGCCAGAGTATTTTTTTTTACTGTCCATGCTCTACTTTCCTCCTTACCAGAAGTAAAAAATGTTTCCAAACCAAGTAAATTGTAGCCTGCTTTAATTAGTTTACTAATTCCCATTTTTTCAAGACCTATCTCTTTCATAAATTTTGATTTTTCATCTTTTTCTAAACTTGATAATTGATCTTCTATGTCTGCGCAAATAGTTATCACTTTTTCATTTGGGTAGGTTTTTTTTATATTTTTTGTATGTTCATTGCCCTCTGTTAAAGTCATCTCATCAACATTACATACAATAATTTTAGGTTTTAAACTAAGCAAACCTATTTGATTTAAAAGTGGTTTTGAGGACTTCTCTAAATTGCTCAAATCATCACCGTTATTTAGCATTTTAAGTGATTTCTCCAAAACATCTATTTCCTTTTCGGATAGCAATTTTTTTTTTGATTTTTCTAATTTTTTTTGGATTGCTTCTATATCTGATAATAAAATTTCTGTTTTAATAGTTTCAAAATCTTCTACTGGATTGATCTTATTATTAACATGTTGTATTTTTTCAGTGTCAAAGCATCTTACCAAGTGTATAATCGCATCGACTTCTCTAATATGAGACAAAAACTTATTTCCTAAACCTTCACCTTTGGATGCACCTTTTACTAACCCCGCAATGTCAACAAATGTAATTGTAGCATAAATTTTTTTTTTGGAGTTTGATAAGCTTGCTAATTTATCCAAACGATTGTCTGGAACTTCTACTATCCCTATGTTTGGATCAATTGTACAAAAAGGAAAATTACCAGCCTCGGCGTTTTTGGTTGCGGTTAACGCGTTAAACAAAGTTGATTTACCAACATTCGGCAACCCAACAATACCACACTTAAATCCCATTTAAATTTTGATTAACTTTACTTGAAAAAAGATCAATTTTTTTGTCAATTAAAGTTGGAACCAATTTTACAATACTTTCTGTAATTTCTTTAATTTTTTCTTCTTCGTCATCCTTGAAATCCTCAAGAACATGGCTGTTTACTCTCCTTTTTTCTTTAGGATGACCTATACCAACTCTGACTCTTGAATAATCTGTGCCAATAAATTTATCTAAGGACTTGATACCATTATGACCAGCGCTTGATCCTCCAACTTTTGCTTTAACTTTACCAAAATCAATATCCAGATCATCATGAAAAACTATTACATTTTTTGCATCAATTTTAAAATAATCTATCAATTCTTTTATAGCTGTCCCCGAGTTATTCATAAATGTAAGTGGTTTTATGGCATACACTTTTTTTGACTCTATACTGCCGGTTGTTAGCAGGCCTTTAAATTTTGGTTTTTGTTTGGAAAGTTTAAAATGTGAATTTATTGCGTCTATTATCTTAAAACCAATATTGTGTCTATTATTCTCACTATCAGGTCCAGGATTTCCTAATCCAACAAGTAAAAGCATATTATTTATTTTTTCTCAGCAGGTTTTTTCTCAGCAGGTTTTTTCTCAGCAGGTTTTTTCTCAGACGAAGCATCCTTACCTTTGTCATCCTTCTTAGCTGGATCACCATCTTTACTTGTAGCTTCTGCCGTTCCTTCTGCTCCTTCAGTTGCGCCTTCTCCCTCACCATCGGCCGCTGTTTCACCTTCTGCTGGTTTTTCTGGTTCTTTTATAATTGTAGGTGCCGCTACAGTAGCAATTACGAAATCCCTATCTGTAATGACTGGTGTTACATTTTCATTTAATTTGACTGAAGAAATTTTTATACTTGTCCCTATATCAGATCCAGCTAAGTCTATAGTTATATCCTCTGGTATATTATCTGCAGGACATTTTAGCTCAACTTTCCGTCTAACAATATTTAAAACTCCACCTCTTTTTAAACCCGGAGACTCACCGTTATTAATAAATTTTACGGGGATCTCTATAACAATTTTAGTTCCTGAAACAATTCTCATTAAGTCCAAGTGTATTGGTTCATTTGTTGTTACATGATACGCAACATCTCGAGGTAAAACTTTCTCTTTTTTTCCATTTAGGTCAATTTCAAATACCGTTGATAAAAAAGACTCATTTCGAATAAAATTTTTTAAATCTTTTTTTGATATAGATATTTTTTCGTTAGCGTTTTTTCCACCATATAAAATGGCTGGAATAAAACCCTCTTGCCTTAATTTATTAGTATATCCTGAAGTAGACTTTTCTCTTTTATTAGCTTTTATATTAATCATAAATAATTTATTTTGAAGAGGCTATTTAACTCAACTTTATAAATAAAACAAGTGTTAATTAAACAAATCTGATACCGAAGTAGAGTTTGAAATTCTTTTTATAGCCTCAGCCATTAATGATGAGATAGATAATACCTCAATTTTGTTGTTATTTTTTATTTTTTGAGAATTATCAATTGTATCGGTTATTACTAATTTTTTTATTTTTGATTTTTTAATTTTGTTGGCTGCATCGCCACTTAAAACAGCGTGAGTGATAAAAACATAAACTTCTGTGGCACCTTTTTTCTTTAAAGCATCTACAGCGTTAATAATTGTACCACCACTATCAATGATGTCATCAACTATGATGCAGGTTTTTCCTTTAACATCACCGATTATATTCATAACTTTTGATTTGCCAGGCCTAGGTCTTCTCTTATCTATTATCGCTAAGTCAGCTTTTATCTTTGTTGCAAGACCCCTCGTTCTTTGAACTCCACCAACGTCAGGTGAAACGCAAATCAACTTTTTATTTTTTAATTTTTTTTTTATATACCTTGCAAACAAAGGTGTAGTAAAAAGGTTATCAACCGGCATATCAAAAAATCCTTGTATTTGACCCGCATGTAAATCTACAGTTACAACTCTACTTGCTCCAGCATTTGTGATTAAATTGGCAACAACCTTTGCCGATATAGAGGTTCTTGGTACAACTTTTCTATCTTGTCTAGCATATCCATAATAAGGGATAACCGCAGTAATATTTTTAGCAGATGATCTTCTTAAGGCATCAATGCAAAGTAATAATTCCATTAAGTTGTCATTAGCTGGATTAGAAGTTGATTGAATTACAAATACGCTATTACCCCTAATATTTTCATTTATTTCAATATATATTTCTCCATCAGAAAATCTTTTAATATTAGTATTAACGAGTTTTAGCTTCAGTAGTTTCGAAATTTCTTTGCTTAATTTTTGATTACTAGTTCCAGATAAAATTTTCATGAAAAGTAATTATTTATACAGTTATTTTTTAGCCTTTTCCAGTTTTTTAATTGTTAACTTGTTGTTGAAGTTTATCCGTTAAAGAGCTTTAACAATTATTAATATATTGATTAATTTTGGCCAAACTTTGTCAAAGCTATAACAGATATACATCTTCCATAATCATTCTGACCAAGTTTTTTAGATCTTCTATAACTAAAAAAATCACTTTTTTCTTTGAAAGTGTCCTTATTTATGTTGTCTACTTCTACCTTTAATCTTCTCAATTTATCATTGACGAATTTTCTAAGATTAAATAATTTTTTATTCTTATTTTTTTTTTTAAAGTATATATTATTTTTCTTTGATCTTTGCATAAACTTTTTATAAAAATCAAAATCTACTTCATAACTTTTTGTACCAATACAGGGACCCACAGATGCATAAATTTTATTTTTTGAACTTAGTTTTCTAAATTTTTTTATTGTATTTTCGATAATACCTGACAAGGCGCCTTTCCAACCCGCATGAATACATCCAATAATTTGATTGTGGGAGTCAAAAAGAACAATTGGAACACAGTCCGCAGTAACTACGCCCAAAGCCAAACCTTTTATTTTAGTAACAATTGCGTCAGATTTATACTGTAACAAATATTTATTCTTATGATTAATCACAATTACTTTGTTACTGTGTGTTTGATGCATTAAAATTAACTTTTTCCTACTTACTTGCACATTTTTTGCAACGAAATTCAAATTTTTAATAATATTTTTCTTCTTATCATTTGATCCCTGCCCACAATTTAAACTTTGATAAATACCTTTTGAAAACCCATTTTTTTTTGAAAAAAAACAATGGTTTATATTTTTAAATTTTTTGAATTTTTTTGAAAAAAAACATTATTTAAAACCAAGATTAAATTTAGTTGTTTTATCTGATGCAAATAAAACCTTAAATAACTTACCCATTTTCTTATCGCTTAGAAGTTTCTCTAATCTATAATATAAATCTGTTTTTTCTTTAAAACTCATTTCTTTACTAACAATCTCAGCCCTTTCTAATATTCCTAGTTTTTTTAAAAATAAACTTTGATTAACAATTTTATTTAAAAAAAGCTTCTTTTTAGTTAAAAATTTATTTAAAAGTTTGAAATTTACTAAATAAGTAATGTCAGCTTTACCAATATTCTCATAATAAATATTTTTTTTGTGTAATTTTAATGATTGCAATGTATCATTATTTTGTGATTTTAAATATCCATAATCAATAAACAAAATACCACCTTTAAGTTTTTGAATTTTTTTAATAATTTTATCTAAAATGTGTAAGCCCTTTTTAGGATATTCAGCAACACCCTTTTTTTTAATTAAATTTAAATTTTTTAATTCTTGAATTGTTTTCTTTGAAGCTTTTCTATAGATAAACTTTTTGAATATACCTTTCTCAAATTTTATAAATTTCTCACAAACATTTGATTTATATATTTCAAATTGCTTTATAGGTATAGAGTCAAAAAATTCATTTCCGAAAAAAAGGACTGGTCCATTTTTAATATCATTAAGGTTTTTAATCCAAATTACATTTTTTTCTTTTATTAAATTTTTTTGAACTTTAATTAGCTTTTGACTTTTCTCTAACAAATATATTTTAATAGATTTATTAAATTCAGGAAAATTTTTTAAGGTTCGACACAATGTTTTACAAAAAGCCCCATTACCTGGACCCAACTCTACAAAAGAAAAATTTTTTGGTTTACCTAGTTTTATCCAAAATGAAATGACCCAAACTGATATCATTTCACTAAACAATGGAGATATTAATGGCGCTGTAACAAAATCACCTTTTTTTCCGAATGGTATATTAAGAGAATAATAACCAAATTTTTTATTGTATAAAGCGTTCTCAATAAACACATCTATCGGAAAGGTCCCGCTTTTAATCATTTAATTTTAAAATACATTATAATTCCAAAGCAAAACATAATAAAACTTAATAAAGATCCCATACTTATATAATTTAAAATATAACCAATGTGCAAATCAGGCTCTCTATAAAACTCAGAAATAATCCTAAATACAGAGTAAAATATTAAAAATAGTGCAGCACATTCACCTTTTTTATAAGTAATTTTTCTAATTATTAAATTTAAAATCAAAAACAATAAAATTCCCTCTAAAAAAGCTTCATAAATTTGTGAAGGATGCCTGGTTTGATTGTCAACCTGAGGAAAAATTACTGCCCAAGAAATATCTGTAGGTTTACCATAAAGCTCACTATTAACAAAATTCGCTAGCCTACCAAAAAATATTCCAATTGGCGCAACACAAGATACTACGTCTAAAAGAATTATCTTATCAAAATTATTCTTTTTTGAGAATATAATTGTAGCTAAAATTATTCCTATTAGACCACCATGGAATGACATACCACCATTCCAAATAAAAAAAATTTCTATAGGATTAGAAATAAAGTAATTTAAATTATAAAAAAAAACGTATCCTAATCTACCCCCAATAATTATAGACAAGATTACATAGGTTATAAAATCATCAAAAAGATTTAATTCAATTTTTTTTTCAGAACGTTCGTTTATAAGCAGGATAATCTTTTTTCCATACCACCATCCAAAAATAATACCAATTAAATACGCTAACGAATACCATTTCAGAGACAAGATACCAAAATCAAAAATTACCGGGTTTAAGTTGTGAATATACATTTTAAAATTAATAACATAATTGAAATAAATTCACTTATCAAATAAGATATAGTGTGTCAGATAAAGAAAAAATATTAAAAATTATGTCAAGTTTATTAGAAACAGGAATTTTGACTGCTAATGATGTCAAAAAAGAATTAATTACTAACTTTAAGTTTAAGAAAGACAATATCGTAGGTAAGTTAGATCTTGTTTCAAAAGATGAATTCGAAGTGTTAAAAAAATTAGTTGAAAAACAAGATTTAAAAATTAAAAAATTGATGAAAAAAACTAAAAAGGTAAAGAAATCTTAACTTGTAATCCACCCAAGTTGCTTTTTGACAATTGAATATTTCCACCATGAGAATGTACAATGTCCTCAACAATTGCTAAACCCAAACCAACCCCGGATTGGTTTAAGCTTCTACTTTTATCCAGTCTAAAAAATGGTTTAAAAACATTTCTGTAATGCTCAACTGGAATACCTGGGCCATCATCATCAAATAAAATTATCACTCTATTAGAACTTTTTTGAACACTAACTTGCACTTTTTCTCCATATACCAAGCCATTATTAATTATATTAGAAAAGCATCTCTGAATAGCATTTTTCCTTCCATAAAAAGAAATTTCACTATCATTATTAATTTTTAAATTTGGATTTTTAATTCGGTGTTCAATTACTTGAAATATATCTTTTAAATTAATCTTTTCAGTATTTTCCTTAGCTTGTGTTTTAGCAAATTGTAAATAATCATTTAACATATTTTCCATTTCATCTATATCTTTTGACATATTGTTTGAAATTTCTTTGTTATTTACCATTGCTAATTGAAGTTTTAATCTGGTTAACGGTGTTCTTAAATCGTGGCTAATACCGGAAAGCATTTCTGATCTCTGATTTAAGTGTCTATTTATTCTCTTTGCCATCCTGTCAAATTCATATGCAGCATTTCTAATTTCTCTTGCCCCAGAGGGTCTAAATTCATTTATATAATCACCTTTACCAAATCTTTGAGCTGCTTTTGCAAGATTTGTTATTGGTCTTGTTTGGTTTTTTAAAAAAAGAATTGCTACAAGAATTAAAATTATTGAAGGCAAAGTAATCCATAGCACAAATAAACGAACTGAGGATGTTGCTATTCTTTCTTTTGGAAAAAAAAATTGCAAATTTTTATTTCCAGATCTTATTCTTATTTCTACAATGTCTAAATAATTTACAGTACTAAACCAATAATTATCATTTCCAAAAGTTGATTTAAGTTCCCTTCTAAGAGATCTATCCATTGGACTAAACCTTCTTTCAAATGCTTCTTCAGGTAAGGGTTCTTCTACAGAATTAATAACAAAATCGAAATTTTTCTTATAAATATCAGTTATATAATTTATTTGGTTTTTATTGTCAGAATTATAAACATCGCTCAATGTTTTAATTTCCCCCACTAGAGATCTTGTCATTCCTTTATTTGCTTTAATCCAAATACTATCAAAAAATACAACAGTGACAATTAATTGTAAAAGAATTGTTGGTGCAGCAACAATTATTAAAGATCTGTAAAATAAACCTTTTGGTAAAATTTTTTTAAAAAAACTATTCAATCCAGAGAACATAGCCTGAACCTCTTATTGTTTGTAAATATTTTGGATTTTTTGGAT
>MDTG01348494.1_pt1 | contig 13462 bp, 13 predicted proteins | sample 811421 | NCBI WGS metagenome assembly MDTG01 (sample SAMN05326645, study PRJNA326480) | marine metagenome | isolation source: seawater | place: Pacific Ocean: South East | collected 2011 | reverse complement strand
TTTGTGTTGTATTTCTATTACGTAATAGGTAAATACCTAGGACTATTTCTATAAATGGATAAGAATATGCATATAATTCTACGTTATTTGCTATAATATCATATTTTGAAAATACTTCTGCAAAACCGTTTAAATTTACAAGTTTTAAACAACCGAAAGTTACTAATATACAACCCATCGTATTACGCATAACATCACGTTCAGTAAATCCAGTTCTATTTCGATAAAAATAAAAACGGGTAGTTAAATAAATTGATACGAATATGGTAGTTATTAATAAAAATGATTCTTTCACACTTAACATCTTTTAATATTTATGTAGAAAAAATAATATATCATTTAATATTATTATGTCTATGACGGATTCACATGGTTGGGAGGTATTGGATATGAATAAAATAACAGTATATTTAGCCGATTTAAAAAATACAATTGAAGATGTTGGAAAAAATATCGGTAAGCGTTTAGATTCATTAGAGGAACGTATTAATGATACTGATATTATCGTTAATAGAATTCGTGATACGATAGATAGTAATTATAAACATTATGAAAGAAATAAAATGTTATATATGGAAATTTTAGAAAGATTATCAGTTACAAATGAACGAGTTAAACCATTATTAGAAAAAATAAATAATAATAATGTAGCCTTACAAAAAGGATTATGTAATCCATTTATACAATCATCACGTGTATATAATAGATTTTGGCGCTCTTCTGTTATACCAAAACGTGTAATAGAAGATATACCAACAGAAGATATACAAAATGAAGACAAAATAGATTATAAAAATTTAATTGTTGAAATACCTGAAAATGTGGTTTTAAATAAAGATGAATTCGTATAAAATATAATATATTTATCTTGTAAATATTAAAATGTCTAATCCAAATCAAATTTTAGAGATTTTAAAACAAGGTGTATTATCATTATCCAAACAAGTAAAAGAATTGAATGAAAGAGTAAAACAATTAGAAGAACAAAAAAATACTGGTACTCCTGGACCAATGGGACCAAAGGGTGATAGAGGTTCGCGAGGACCAAGAGGAGAACAGGGAATACAAGGGGAATCAGGACCAAGAGGGGATACAGGAACACGAGGTCCTAGGGGACCGAAAGGAGAACCAGGTGAATGTGGACCAAGAGGACCCAAAGGGTCACCTGGACCACAAGGTCCTAAAGGACCACAAGGGGAACGAGGTAAAACAAAAAAGAAATTATTTTAATTATATATAAACTAAATAACTTAAAGCATTAAATACTTAATTTATTTATCCAATTTATATACTTAAAGACACAGATGTCTGTAATAGTTCATAGCAAAAATCAAACTTACTTAACGCAACATGGAGATGTATGTAAAAAAAATGATTTATTAATGGTATCTCTTACAAAATATTTTTCAGTAGCAGAAAATTTTGCTACTTTATTACCTATTGTAAAAGGTAGTAGTGAAATATCATTACGTATTATTGATTGGTTTGTTACAAATTATTCCAAAAAAAATAATACATCTTTTACTTTTAATGATTCTGGAAAAAATATTTTTAAACAATTTATAGTTTATCTTGAATATAAATTACAATTAAAAGCATATTCTAAAAAACAATTTGATCCATTTTGTCGTAGAAAACGTATTGCTTTTTATTATATTAAGAATGGTGAAAATAGATGTATTCATACCACAGTCGGGCAATTAAATTTTTTTAGATGGGCAATTCGATATAAAATTATAGATTATATCCAAAAAAACCTAGATATTATAGAAAATGATATGAATTTCATTCAAAAATCAGTTTATACAACAGAAAAAACTGAAGGTAGTCGTAGAAAACGTAAAGAATTATCTAAATCAGCTACTAAAACTATTAATAAACATAATGTTAAAATTGTTTTAGAATTTACTTAATTAGCATTTACAATTAAGTAGTAAAATAATGATAAATATAAACTTGTTTTTAAAAGGTCTTTATTATTTACACAAAAATCGGTCATACGATCTTTTACCAAATTGTATGACGTCTTTAAACTAGAACAATTTCGTTTTAATTCTTCAATATTATCGTGTTCTCTTTCTAATAATTCGACTAGATATTCATTTAATAAAGGTAATTCGTCTTGATCGTCATTATAATCTTCATAAAAACGACGACCATTCATTTCTTCAGTAAATTCCATACAAGCTTCACATAAATTATTAAGATTGCGCCTAAAACAGTTGTTATTAATACTACTTATATGATAAGCATGACGAATAATTTTAATTTCGTTATCATCTATGTTAGTTTCACTACTTTCACTATCTTCTCCTGTTCTAGTTTCTTTTCGCTCTTCACCATTAGTCATTTCATCACGATATTCGTATGAACTTTCGAGGTGTTTTTCTAAACTATTTTCATATAAATTGTCATCACTAGGAATTTTAGCAAACATTTCCTCACGAACACGTTTGTTATATTCGTTCACTGCATGTCCTATAACTTCATCAACGAATTCTGTTACAGCACTTTTTAAAGCAACTTCATCAACGTCTTCTTTAACATCTTCGTCACTAATAACCTCTTCGTCTTCTTCAGTAGAAGAACTAGTTGTAGGTAAATGTGTAACTTCTTCCATTCGTGTATCGTCTAATTCTCGTTTAATATCTTCCCAAGAACTGTATTCACCATTTAACATTGGTTCAACAGCATCTTCATAATTTATATCTTCTAAAGGTTGTTCAATTGAACTTGTAAGTCCCATAATTACACTTTTATATTATCTATAGAAATATTCTTTATATATAATTACACTTAAAACGATAATTACTTTTTTATAAAATGTTAGACGTAAAAAAAATTATTTTATTAGTACTAGCTGCTATCGTTTTATTACTCAATTTATGTTTTGTAACTTTTGGATTTCAATATATATATTTAGGAATTTCATATTGTATAGTAGGTGTATTTTTTGTAATTTCATTAATATCATCTGTATTTCATCGTGAAAATATATTTACTACTATATTATTAGGTGTATTTATTGTTGTTAATTTATTAGCATATTTATTAATTAAGGGATGGATATGGTTAGATAATAGTGATTCAAACCTTACACCGATGATGAGAATTGCTATTACTGGTGGTGTCGTAGCAGTTTTATCTAAATTAGGACGTGAAAGTTATCGTCAAATGTGGAATTGGTGTCATCAATATCTTATAACTATGTGCACTATACAAAATACAGATGAACACGGAGTATTTAAATATGTTATGAAATACTTTATAACTCATGGAAAAAGTTTAGAAATTCAACGTGCTAGAATTGGTGATATACAAACAAAATTAAAACAAAATTTTTGGACTCACAGTATAGAAAAATATTCTAATATTTGTTGGACTCCAGATGAAGGATTTCATTTATTTTACTATAATTGGGAGGGAACACGTGTTAAAATATTTCTAGATATTACTACTGAAATTATGCCTTATAGCACAGGTATGGATAGAAGACCTTTTGAAAAAATACGTATGAGATTATGGGTATTTGGTAGAGGACGTCGTGATATATTAAAAAGTTTATGTGAAACAGCAAAACAAGAATATTATTCAGTTCCAGAAGGTTATATTTCAGTAATGACACCTGACCGTTGGGCTAATAATTGGGAAGAAGATAAATTAATAGAATATCCAAATATAGAAAGCACTTATTCTCCTCGTAAAGATGAAATTTTAGATAAATGTTCGCGTTTCGTTCGTGGTGAAGAATATTATAATATTTTGGGAAGAGATTATAGATTAGGTTTATTACTATATGGACCACCTGGAAATGGTAAAACTAAAATGGCAACAAATATTGCAGCGCATTTAAAATATTCACATATTTGTATATTACATCTTCAACATAATGGAATTGACAGTTCTAACTTACAGAAACTTTTACGTGATACACCGGAGAACTCTATTATTTTAATTGAAGATATTGATAAAAAAAATACTAAAATAGATAGATCTATTTTACTAAATGCTATAGATGGATTAGGGGCATATGAACGAAGAATTTTTATTCTAACAACTAATGATATAGATTGTATTGATGATGCTATACGAAGACGTTGTGATTTAGAAGTTTTCTTTGATTACGCTGATGAAACACAGAAAAGGGATATATTATGCGCGAATTATAAACATATACCAGATACAATTACTGATAAATTTATAGAATTAACAAATGATTATAATTTACGAATGTCTGATATTGAAAGTTTTATATTATATCAGCGTATAAATTCAAGATTACCAGATACTATTTGTAAAAATATAAATATTTTATTGGAAAGGGGTTGTAAAAAATAAAATAATATTTAGTTAAAATTATATAATTAATAAATTATCATATGATATATAATGTCGTATGTTGATTTAGATAGTGATATTTCTAAAAATACATTTGATATTCTTTCAAATGATTACTCAGATAAATTTAGAATTTTATATATTACAAAACATCGTAAATTTGGAATATTAAATAGAATTGAAGCGCATGTACCATGTGAAACACCATTTTTATATACATATATTTCTGACGATGATAGTGAGTATTTATACGAAAATCAACGTATTGGGAATAAAATTATGGAATCAAAAAAAGATTTACGTAATTACTGTTATACTCCTATTTATGCACGTCCAAATACTACTGTAAATTATAAATATTACTACAAAATTTATTCTACAAATAGTAGTAACAAAGAACCCATTGTAATTACTAAATCACTTAATAATATTTGGAGTGTTACTGATAAAATATTTCAAAGATATTATATGGATATTGTATTTAATAGCGGTTTAGTAAAATATGATGATTGTCCAGATAAAATACAAATTTATAAACCAATATATATGTCAAGTATTTTAAATTGGACAACTTCTTACCCACATAAATTATATACAGCTAATTGTAAATCAGTCATTGCTTACCGAAATATAAGTTCAACATATAATACTGATCTTAATCGTTACGTTCTTAAATTTACTGTAGCAGGTGGTATCCCATCAGAAAAAAATTCTTGTTTTATTGAAAAAGGGGAAACTGATGATTCTAAACCGTATCTAGAATTATTGAGAATATCAAAAGATATAATTAGTGTTATATATCGTTCGCCATTCACTTTTTTACACGCATTCACTTATGGTGTTGCACGTGCTCATTCCGTTAATAAATATATTTAAAATTCACTTAAATCAACTTCACGATGTCGTGGTCGTAAATTATATCGCTTAGGTTTTACATCTTCTACATTAAAATATGAATAAGTGGCATCTTCAGTTTCACTACTAGTTTCTACATCAGTTTCTGATTCATATTCAACTTCCAAATCTATAAAATGAGCTCTATTATCAGTTTCCCAATTTTCCATTAAAAATTTACACCATCTCATATCCCACATACCACTATTTTTAAGGTAATTACTACGAAGGAACATTTGATTTTTATTTTTAGGACCAACAATCTCAATTAAACGTATATTAAAATCATATGTATTTGCTAATTCTTCAATAAGTTCATATTCCCACTTACTAGAAAAAATACCTTCTACAAAAATATAATTCCATTTTTCACTTTCTAATAAATAATGTAAGACATCATATACACGAATATGAGCACGACGTAAAGTATCACCATCATTAACATATTCGTCCATATTAATTGATACAGAATTAGGCATTTTATTAATTTGTTTATCAACCCAAGATGTTTTACCACTACCAGGTAACCCTCTTACAATTGTAATAACATATTTTTCAGATTGACTAAAAATTAAAGATGTTAAAAAATAACTTAGAAATCCAGAAATAAGGCTTAACACTAATACTTGTATTAATAGCATATCATCTGGAATATTATCAACAATACTAAAATTATAAAATTCACGTGTATATAATTCGTTATACATTTTTATAATTCTATTTATTAACCTTTATATATTTATGAATTTTTCTAAGTAACTTCTAAAGCGTTGTATTCTAAATTTTTCACAATTTTTTTCTATACCAAATATGTTTAATAATTCAGTTAATTTTGACGATTTATTATTTAAATCTATATATCTCTTATCCCCTTCTAAATATAATTTGTTTTCTCTGATATATGTAAAAATAACTTTCATAATATCAATTCTAGATACAGGTTTATCCGTTGGTAATTTTAAAAAATTATGTATGGATGAATCTAAAACATTACTTACATCAATACTTAATCCAGACATTCGAAAACCTCTCCTTCCGTCTTTACGTTTTTGTTTTATGTTACTGGAGACGTCGTCTAATTTTTTACCAATTTCACGCGATTTATTTAAAGCAATTTTCCATTTTGATTTTAATGATATTAATTCATCATGAACTAATCGTTTTTTTATGCGTATTTCATCAATTTCTGAATTTACAACGGATTTCTGTTTTTGTAATTTTTTTTTTAATATTAACATATCTTTTAATTTACCAGGTTCGGTCATTTTTATTAATTACAGGTACATTAAACATATATATTAGATTATTTTAATAATTTAAAAATAAGTGGAGTTCGCATAAAAATATATTAATTTTTATACTTATTAGTATAATGGACATATCAATTTTATATAAAATACCAACTAATGATGTCTTATGGGAAAGTATGGAAGAGATTAGTGAAACTTCTGATGATACTACTGAACCAGAAGTCACAATTGATAATATAGTAGAACATGTTTATATAATGAATCGTATTGATGATATAAAACCATGGTCCGCAGTAATGCAATCTGTTAAGAATAGTAATGTTGGATTAAAATATTATACAAGATATCCAAAATTAGATCATACAAATTCAAAATATATAAAAGAGTGGAAGACGTGTGGTAATTATAAATCTATTAATGAATATACGCTTTCCAAAACTTTAATAGGCATATTAAAAGATGCACGTAGTAAAAAATACAAGCAAATATTAATATTAAATGATACAGCACGCTTTCACAGTAATACAAAATTATTATTTAAAACACAATATGATAATATTACAAGAGTAAATCCAGATTGGAAAGTGGTATATTTATCAGCACGGCAACAAAATTATAATTTTGTTAGTGATAAAAATTATTATTATCCGAATATGAATACTAAATGTGATTATGCTTTTATGATAGTAGAAGGAGCTTATGAACATACTATATCAGGTCTTAAAAAGGGATTAACATTAGACCAAATTTTCAATAGTTATGTAAATTCAAAAAGTATATTTGTAACTTATCCAAATATTATATTAAATGATAATAATATTTCACAATATAGTAGAGATATAGAAGGTTATACTATAATTCCAAGACCCAAAAATACACCACTTATAAGTGTTATAATGACAGCATATAATGCTGCTAGATATATTCGTTATAGTATAGAATCAATATTAAATCAAACTTATAGTAATTTTGAATTAATTATAGTTGATGATGCTAGTACAGATCGTACTAGTAAAATTATTGATGAATACGCATCTAAAGATCCTAGAATTTTATATTTACATAATAAGATTAATTATGGAACTTACGTTTCTAAAAATATAGGTATAAAGCATTCTAAAGGACAATATATCACATTTCAAGATTCAGATGATTATTCTATTAGAAATAGATTAGAATTACAGTTAAATACGTTGTTAAAAAGTAAATATTTAGTATGTTATGGTAAATATGTAAATAAAGAATTAAAATTAAATTTTTGTGAAATTACTTTATTTATGAGAAGGGATTGTGTTGATTTTATTGGATATTTTGATAGTGTCCGTTTTGGAGCAGATTCCGAGTATAGAAGGCGTTTAGAATTATTAAAAATACCAATTACAGTTATAAATAAATATATTTATAGTCGTTTAGATAGATTAATAGAAGGTAATAATTTAGGTAATCTAAATTCATTAACAAATCATAAACGAACTGGTATGAATTCAAAAGCACGTATGATTTATAGAAAATCTTTTGAATGTTATCATTCATTAATTAGAACTAAAAAAGGAATGCAAATGAAATCTTATTATATAAATTTCCCATTAGAAAAGAGACCATTTGAAATTTTATTAGGAAATAATTTTGATCGTACAGAAATTATTGTTCAATTAAGCGAAGGTGATAAATACATATATAAAGTTAAATTATAATTTTAAATATAATGTCTTTAGAAGAGATTGATATTGGAAAAACAATCAAAATTGATTGTATTATCTTACCTATTATGAATCAAACAACTATTAAAATTAGAGACCATTTAACACTACGAGATTTTGATAAATCTTTTACAGAAATAACAAATAATTACGCAAAATATATAATATTTCGTGGTGAAGTATTACGTGATTATACACGAATTATTCGTGAATTAAAAATTCGAAGGAATGATAATTTTTTTATAGTAAAACAAAATTTAAGTAATACAGCTATTCAAACTAATAGTGATTTATTAAACCGTATTTTATCAAGTGGTTATGGACTAGCTAACGGAAATTCTATTGATGATGTTACAGTAAACTTTGGATTAACTAATGGTGTTGATACAATAACACCACCTTCTACAAATTTAACAAGATTAGAAGACACTTTAAATAGATTATTTACAACATCTACTACATTACCAACTTTACCTGAAGAGGATCTTAGTAATGAACCTATACCTGAATATGAATATCAGGAAGAATTGGAGCAATTGTTAAATATGGGATATCTAGATGAGATAGAAATACGGGCCGCTTTAGATATTACAAATGGAGATATTATTCAAAGTTTAGTATATCTTCCATCGTGATTTAAACGATATGTATAATTATTAATATTATTATGGAAGTTATTCCAGAATTAACACCTTATTATACTGGTCCAGCTAGTAATGATAGTGATACAGATACTGATGATTATGGTTTTTTTGAACCATATTCTAGAACCCCTCCACCAGCATATACTCCACCAGTGCCACCAGAAGTGGAAGATGATATAGAAGATGGTGTTTGTGTATTTAGATGTTATATATGTGGTTTTAATATAGGTGATAGCACAGTAGATTTTTGTTTAAATTGTGGAATGATGAAAGAAAAATCTACTAATACAAATTACAAAGAATGTTCTAATTGTAATAGTTATTTTTTGACAGAATGTGATGTATTTTTTTGTAATCGTTGTGGTAACAATCTAACTCCTATGAGTAGTGAAATATATTATAATTGTGGTTATGCTAATAAACTAGAAGCTGAAGATTGTATAAATTGTGGGTATCCATTAGTATTTTACAAGTATAATGAATTATTCAAAGGACATAGTCATATAACATATGGAAATACTAGATATTGTTATAAATGTGGTATTTACTTAGTTCCAGATGGTTCAGCACCACCTAATATATTATCGCCCGCAGATGAAAAATGTGTTATTTGTTTAGATAATCGTCGTGAAGTTGCTTTTTTACCTTGTGGTCATCGATGTATATGTTCTAGTTGTGGTGATTGCTATCAAGATACTATTTGTCCCCTATGTCGGTATCCATATAAAGATATCTCAAAGATATATTTATAAATGGTATTGTCTAAAAGTGAAAGAATGCAAAGAGAACACGACCGGCGAGTAGTTCGTTCAAAACTAGCCGGTCATAGTATGGATGTATTTGAAAGTATGTATCGCGAGTTTAAACTGTTTAACCGAAATAATCCCGAATTTAACCAAGAACTATATAGTGATTGGTATAATACACAAATTAGAAGTCGTGTTGGAACTTATAAAAGTCGTGTGCGTAGTTCTATTTCTAATCCTAGGAAATATACTCCATTTAATATTATAAGTCAATTTAATAGGTCTTTGAGAAAGCAATTACGAGATAAATACAGAGATAGTGACCGAACACAATTTATTCGTCAAACGTATAATATGTGTAGTCTTGGAATGGATAATTACTGTAATAAAGTATGTTAAACTTGTAAATTACATAATAAATAAATATCACGACACAATTTTTCTGGGATATTTTTAGTAGTTTTAATATTTTTATTTTCTAAATTTTTTTTTATCATTTGTAATGAAAAACGGTTAGTTTCTTCTAAATATTTTTTATTATTTTTTACTTTAACTCGTGTATTAATTTTTAGTATTTTTTCGTTTTTAGTAATTTCTACCATTTCTTTTGATTTTTTTTTTCGCAATATAGGATTATATTTTATTGTATTTTTTACTTGAATGGGTTTTTTTATTTTAGGTATGTTTTCAGGTTGATTTGATTTTTTTAGATTATTTCTATATGATTTCTGTTTGAATTTATCAATATCTAAAAATACTAAAGGTGATGTTGGTTTGGTAATTTTAGGTGCGATTGGTGGTATTTTTATGACTGGTCTTGATTTTACAGTTTGTTGTAATTGTGGTTGAATTCGTTTTGGTTTAAGATTTGTTTTTTTCAAAATAGTATTTTTCTGTAATATTTTAAATATATCATCTTTGCTACATAAACTAGATATTTCAGAAGGTGTGACACTTTCTACTGGTGGTGGTTTAACTGTTTTTTTTACTAATCCATCATTTAAAGTATTTGAATTAATTTTACGACGCCAATTATTCAATTTACGCCGTGTTTCATTTAAATTAATATGTTTAAAATTATCCATATAATAGGTAATATATTATTAGAAATTTTTTTACGAAAAAATTTGAAAATGATATAAACAAATTATTAATAATAAAAATAAATTCAGTTTGAAAAAAAGAATGTCCGCTGAACCCGAATTCACTTTAAAATGGGAGAAATCTTGTTGGAGTGCTATTGAGAAAATGTTCAGGAGAAGTGGGGGGAATCATTTAGTAGAACATCAAATAAGTAGTTATAACAATTTTATAGAAAAAGATCTTACTAAAATGCTAACTAATCATGAACCAATATTACTATCTTACGATTGGGATGAAGAGTTACGTAGATTTACATATGAAATTGAAATTAGTTTTGGTAAATATAATATATCTAAAGCAATTATTCACGAAAATAATGGTTCTACTAAAACAATGTATCCAAATGAAGCCAGATTACGTAATTTTACATATTGGTCAAAACTTATTGTTGATGTAATAGTATCTACTACTGTAAAAACAGGTGATACATCTATATCAAAACGTAAAACTATACCGAATGTTCTAATTGGTCGTATTCCTATTATGGTTGGTTCTAAACTGTGTTCTCTACAAAAACATAGTACTTTTCATAAAAGCGAATTACATGAATGTAAATATGATTTAGGTGGATATTTCGTAGTTAATGGAGGTGAAAGAGTAGTTATTTCACAGGAAAGAACTGCAGAAAATCAAACACACGTTTTTAAACAAAATAAAACATCAACATATTCTCATATCGCAGAAGTTAAATCTGTTAATGGAGAAAGATATGGATTACCAAAAAGTCTTCAAATCAAATATACTTCTACAGGTATTGACAGGAAAAGATGTATTAAAGCATCAATTCCTCATATTAGACAAGATGTTCCAGTAGTTATACTATTTCGTGCTCTTGGTATTGAAAGCGAACGTGATATTCTTAAATATATCGTATATGATACTGAAGATGATGATAATAAAGAATTATTAAGACTTTTAAAACCTTCTTTTGTAGAAGCATTTGATATTAGAGATAGAAAAACCGCAATTGAATATTTATCTAAATATGTAAATGTTTTGGGTTATGTTAAAACTGAAACTGACCGTGATAGAAAATTTAAATATATATCATCTATTCTTCAGAAAGATTTACTACCACACGTAACAAATACTCCACAACATAAAGCCTATTATATAGGTTATATGATTCGTAAATTATTAATGGTATATCAAAAACGTTTGCCTTATGATGATAGGGATTCATATGCTAATAAACGTATTGATACACCAGGTATTTTAGTAGGTAGTTTATTTAGACAATATCTAACTAAAATGGAAAAAGATATGAAAAATGCTATTAATAAGGAATTTACAAATGGTTCTTGGAGAGCAAGTGATGATATTCATTCAATTCTCAATTCATCTAATATTTATAAAATTATTAAACCAAATACAATTGAATCAGGGTTAAAATTTTCCTTTTCTACTGGTAATTGGGGAGTTAAAAGTGTAGGTGGAAAACAAGGTGTAGCACAATTGCTAAATCGTTTAACGTATAATAGTACATTATCTTACTTACGAAGAGTAAATACACCTTTAGAAAAAAGTGGAAAACTTATTCCACCTCGTAAATTACATGCAACACAGTGGGGAGTTGTATGTCCAGCTGAAACACCAGAAGGTGCTAGTGTAGGTGTTGTTAAAAATCTATCACTTTCAGCACATATTACATCTTATACAAGTCCTAAAGTAGTATATTCTATTTTAGATAAATATGGAATTGAATTATTAATGGATTTGGAATCCAAAGAATTATATGGACAAACTAAAGTATTTGTAAATGGAAATTGGTATGGTATTCATAGAGAACCTCGAGCACTATACCGACTTCTAAAACGTTCAAGAGAAATGGGTGAAATACATATTTATACTAGCATTTTTTGGAATTATAAATTAAATATTATATTTATTCATACCGAAGCTGGGCGTGCTTGCCGACCACTATTTCGTATTAAAAATGGTACGTTGTTATATAATGATAAAATTGCAGATCTTCTAAAAAAAAATGTATTACACTGGAATAATTTACTTAATCCTTGTATTAATACTCATATTGAAACTGATGACCCAAAATTAACTAAATTAATAAGTGAAAATTCTATTATTGAATATATTGATGTGCAAGAACTTAATTGTTCTATGGTTGCTATGACACCTCACGAAATCACTAAACCACGACCATTTAAATATGAATATACACACTGTGAAATTCATCCATCTCTTATCCTTGGCGTTCTAGCATCTCTTATTCCACTTTGCGACCATAATCAGTCACCTAGGAATACTTATCAGGCTGCTATGGGAAAACAAGCTATGGGTGTATATTCCTCCAATTTTAAACATCGTATGGATACACTTGCATATATCCTACATTCACCACAATTACCTCTTGTAAATAGTAAATTAACACAATATTTACCAAGTAATAAATTACCAAGTGGTATGAATGCTATTGTAGCAATTGCCTCTCATTCAGGTTATAATCAAGAGGATTCTGTTATGTTAAATCAATCTGGTATTGACCGTGGATTATTCCATTCTACATTTTACAGAACTTACAGAACAGATGCAAAAAAGAAATTGTCTTCCGGAGAAGAAGAATTCTTTTGCAAACCATCTCGTGATACAACTGTAAAAATGAAACCAGGTTCTTACGAACACCTTAACGAATATGGTGTAGCTCCTAAAAATACAAAAATTAAAGGAGGAGACATCATTATTGGAAAACATGTAACTATTAAAAATAAAAATCGTAAAAAGAAAAATTC
>MDTG01262476.1_pt1 | contig 13462 bp, 3 predicted proteins | sample 811421 | NCBI WGS metagenome assembly MDTG01 (sample SAMN05326645, study PRJNA326480) | marine metagenome | isolation source: seawater | place: Pacific Ocean: South East | collected 2011 | reverse complement strand
TTTGAATAAAAATATCTGATTCTACTCCTGATTCAACTACAAAGCCTAACTCTTGATTAGTAATTATTTGTCTAGCTTCGCCTGCAGATACTGTTAGAGAGACTATAGAAAATACTCCGGCTGCATTAGCTTGTATCTCATGACTACCAATAGTTGTAGGAATCCAATTGTAATCCAGTAAAGACATGCTCAATGTTTGATCTTCGCCATCGATTGTCCAATTAACAAATATATCACTAAGTTGATTACCATAAGAATCAAAGAATCGAGGATTCAAATCAAATGGGACATCAATGGGAATCTTTTGACCTTGCCCATTCAATTCAATTACAGCTAGTTCTCCAAAACCTACTTGCTCAATCGATTGAGATTCGAATAAGATGCCAGATGCCTCATCAAACCAACTTCCTCTAACCGCAAATGCTCCAACTGAGTCTGGGATTAGAGTGTAGTAATCTTGTTGAGAAACTAATGTTGACTGATTACCAATCAATACCTCCACTGAGCCATTAACATTCCATGAATTACCTGCTAAGTCATAGGCTTGAACTACAACTGTTGACTGTTGTCCAACTGCAAGATTTTGAGGAGTCATTTTGATTCTTGTATCTATTGCAAGACCGTGTTCAACTGTTACAGAAGTTGTTGAAATAAAACCTGAGTCATCCATAGAGATTGTTTGAACTCCCATAGTCATAGGAGTCCAATACACTCTGCCATTTTCTTGACTTAATGTTCCAGAACTGACTGTGAAATTCGTAATTGGTGGAGTAATTAAACCAGAGAATCCGCCATCGTCTGTACGGAAGGAAGCAAGTTCATACATCTCACCAGCATAATAAACATCTTCATTAGGAATTATGGCCAATGAAGAGGCTGTAGCATCAGCAGGCACTACTCTAATTGTTCCAGTACCTGATACAGGTCCTGCTGAAACAGTAACATTCCACACACCTGGATTTGATGCATAGTAGTAACCAGTATTGTTAATACTACCATTCTCAACAAACCATAATTGTGAACCTGCAAGAGTTGAATCCATGGAATAGCCATTGAGGTCAACTAAATTTGGCTCTAACTGTAATTGCGAGCCGCTTCGAACCAAGATATCATTAGCAAAAATGAATTCATAAGGCGACCCTGCAACAACTTCAACCGTTGAAGTAGCCTCCATTTGATATAACCTAGCTGTCAGTTGATAGGTTCCAATATCAAGTGGAATCCACACTGGATTGCCTTGACCAAAGTACTCTCCATCAATACTCCATGCTGCTTGATCAGTTGGATTTGGATTTCCTCTCGCATCTAGTAAATTTGCCGTAAGAATATTGTTTTGTAGAACTTGCCCAGTAGCAATTGAGATTTCAAGAGATTGTCCAATCCCAGGATTAACTGTGATGTTAAACTCATCCGTCAAATTAGTGTGCCTTGCTTGTATGGTAATAACTCCAGAATTCCATGGATAGAAAGTACCTTCATCTGTAATTGTACCATTAGTGGAAGACCAAATTATGTTACCAGCAACTTCACTATTCACCGAATCATATAATTTAGCTGAAAAAGTCACTACTTCATCTGCGCTCATAATATACGTTGGTGATGTAATTTGAATTCTTACTGGGGAACTACTTGGCATAATTGTAGAATTATTTTCAGATAAATAGTCACTATCGAGATCAACTGGTATCGTGCTAAGTAGCATCAATACAATGATAGAAATCGGTAGTAGTTTTCTAATCACAATTACACATCCTATTACTCAGTCCATTCTATCCAATCATCGGATTCTACCTCGCGGTAATACCAAACACCATCTTCGGTTTGACCCCATTCTGTACCGTCTTCTTCAACACGATAATCAGCCATCCAACTTGTATCCTCTTCCTCAACTTCTTCCTCATCTTCTTCAAATTCTTGTTCAGACTCCGTTTCGGGTGGTTGAGGTGGTGGTGTAGGAACTGTTGGTGCTTGACTAATTCTTGGTTTAGAGAAATCCTTTGTAATTAATTCCTCAGAATCACTATAATAGTCTTCATCATCTTCATCATCATAGTAATCTTCATCGCCACGCACAAGCCTAATTACGAAGACAAGTAAAGCGATTACAATTAGACTGAGCAAGCCTGCTCCAAAATAATACAGTGGACCTCCAGCAGCAAAGAATCCTGCTATATTTCCTTCTACATTGTAAATGAACGTCTCTGTAATTGAACCAATGACAATTGTAGCTGAATGTTCTCCGTCATCAAGAGTTTCTAATTCCCAAACACCATTACCCAAATACTTGACTTCCCCTCTATCAGTAGTATCAATTCTTGCTGAATCCGGCACTGCAATTCTGTTCCAATACTCATCATAAGCTTCAACTTCAACTGTTATGGATTCTAATTGTTCTAACTCAGTAGTACTAATATTGCTCTTTATATTCTTAACAACACTCAATGAGAATACTTCAACATTAACCGATGAAGACAAAGTTAGATAATCTGCAGTCAATGTGTAATTGCCAGCAGATCTGCCGTTAAATTGGTACAATGCTTCAGTATCTGTGGCATTGATGTTGTATGAAGGACCATCATTTTCAAACCAAACTACAAGTTGAGGGAATTGATTACCATCTGAGTCTGTTCCAGTCACTTGTAAATCAACAAAATTACCAGCATCTTGAGTTGTCACTGACTGTTGTAATGTTAAAGAAACTGGAACTCCATGGCTAACTGTAATATCAAAATTTGCAGTCAAATTAAAGCCTCTATCATTGATTAAATAAGCAGAAATTTTCCAATCACCAACCTCAGTAGCATGCCAAATAAGTGCATTTTGTAACATGTAATCTGAAATATCTTCAGACGTATCCTTACCTAAATCATATAGAATCCAGGTAGGTTGCTTATCAATAATCTGATTTAGATTTGTATCGCTTGTCGTGAAACTGAATTGGATGAAATCATCAGCAGTGAAATCATATGAACCTACAGAACTAAACTCAACGCCATTGCTATCTATTGAATCTACCACAAAATTTTCCACATCTCCAACTGAAACATATACAACAAAGCTATCAGATTTAACTACATCTAACTCTGTATGTTCAACATAAATTGTATATGGTATTGAAGAAGACATTGTCGGTGAGAAAGTTACTTCTTGTGAATAATTACTACTTAAGACACTTTCATCTGCGAAATTGGGGTGGAAGAATGACCAATTACCATCTATAAGCCATTGATTACCATTAGCATCTAAGGCTTTAATCGATGCAGATATTTGCTCATCTGCAGTTATCAAGAATACATCGCCGTTGGAGACTTCATCATAGATCATAATGTCCATTTGGTTTATTTTACCCCTGGTGACGAATACTTGAATTGTTTCAGTAGAACCTTGATATGATGCTGAAATCGATTTAGTTCCTTGTAGAGTTGGAACCCAAGAGGCTGGAAGACCTGGTATAACTTGACCATCGGCCACTGAAGTCCAATTTTCAATTGGTAAAATAACTGCTAATCTATTACCTCTAACATCTATTCTTGTTGTATTCAAATACAGGATTTCGTCGGCTGATATATCTGATGCAGAACCTTCAAGCTCAAAAGAAGCAAAAGCCCCATGAGTTACGTCAACAAGAATACTATGGACCAAACTATTTTCTGATACAAAACTAATAGTTGATTGACCTACTAAATTACCAGTATATTCGCCAATTAATACTTCAGTAGTAGGAGGTGATGTGTGAGGAGTTGGTGTACTATATTCTATGATTTCACCGTCACTGACACTTAATGTATAATCTCCTACATTATCAAACCAAACTATATTTGAATATTGATCAAAAGCAGTACCAAAAATATCACAACTAGTATCTGCGTGAATTATGTCGCCACATCCAGACAATTCTACAAGTACTGGCGCACCTGGTAATACCTCAACTTGAAGAACCTCTTGCAATGTATTTGACTGCCCAACCCATTCAGCAGTTACGGTATGAATTCCTGCAGAATAGGGAGAAAATAGCCCGCTAGGATCCATTGTACCATTGCTTGAAACAAAGGAAATAACTTCATTGATGACTAAATTACCGTACTGATCAATTGCATAAGCGGAAACTTGTATTGTTTCGTCTGCTGTAATAGTAGCAGAATTCACATCAGTAGTTTGGCTTAAAGAAGCGAAAATTTGCACCGGCAATCCGGAATCAATTATTATTGTATAATCTGTACAAATTACTCCATAACATGCAGAAATAACTTGCATTCCAGCGATAGTTGGAGAAAGTACAGCACTTTGAGTGGTCTGATTAGCGGCAATTGTTCCAGTTGTAGAACTCCATTCAATTTGAGCACCATTAGGAATACCTCCAATTATCGATTGGCCATTTGAATCAAATGCTTGAACTTCAAATGTATAAGAGCCATCTGCATTATAAGTCATGGTTTGTGAAGTAATATTCAAGGTGGAAACATTCGTGTGAATAATTTCTAATGTAGGTCTTAGATTTATATTAGAATTATCACTTGAGTAAACTGATACAAAACCATCAAAATTTCCTCCGGTACTTATTGGAGTACCTCGAATTAGGAAAGTCAACACATCTCCTATTGATTGACTGTTTTCTCCAATATCAAAAGACAATACATTATCCGTGAGAGTATACGTTTTGACATCGATTGGTTGCGAGACAAAATCTACTCCTGGCTGTGGACCTGGATTGGATCCAGTATTATTCCATGTAAGTGTCATCTCATCCCAATTAGCATACAAAAATTCATGGATTGAATATTCAACTTGGTACGCTCCCCCAGTCAAATCCCATGAGTCGACAAATAAATTTAGTATAATTGAATGAATTGATTGAGAATTACTGTCTAGCGGTATTTGACTAGTGTCTATTGATATAATTGCATCACAAATTGAATTGATGGTATTTTGACAACCTCCACCGATTTCTAGATTATCTCCCATTCCATAGTTAACATCAATATTACTATCAGTAATCCAAGTATCATGCACATTAATATGATTGAAATCAAATATTTCGCTTGAATCTGAGAAGGCATAAGTTAGTGTACCATCTTTATTGTCAAAGTTATTAGGATCACCTAATCCAAATATCCATTTTGGTGAAGGAGGCCCTGGTATTGACTGATTGTAGCACTGAATCCACCACTCATAAGATTCGCCTGGTGAAAATATGGAACTAGTAAATGTATTAGCATTAAATCCACTATCTATTGACGAGTCATAAACAGTTAAACCCAAGCTACTCTTAATGTATAATTTATATGATGTTGCTGAAGGAACTTGAGTCCATTCTAATTGAACTGATTGGGTAGAACTAACTGGTAAATTACTGGTATCATATAAAATCTCACCATCACTTGGAGATATTGGAAGTGGTTGACTAGGTGGTAAATATTGGTCAAGATTCTCAATGTAAGTCAAGTTTATTGTTGGAATCATTCCATTTATTGAATCTGATGAATGGAACTCAATAAAATTATTTTGGCCAGAAACCGCAGTTAATTTAAACGATAATGTATCATTATTAGTGAAAAAGTTTGTCTGCCCAAGGTATGTTAAATCCCAAGAAACTAAGTTTCCACTATTTCCAGTAATGCTAGTCCTAGTAATCTCCGTAGTGGAACAACTAGGAGTGGATTGATAGTTAATCAATGATTCATTAATGCTATCACAAGCATAAACTGATACTGCCATCGGCGATTGAGTAATCAAATTTGATGCAACTCCTAACTCAAATATCATTGAAATAGGTGTAGCTGTAGGAACAAAATATAATTCGGATAAATTGAATTCGAAATATGCTTCAAATACACCTCCTGTAAGAGGATCAGTTCCTATACTAACCACTGGAGATTGTCCTAAATTTAGATTATTCGAGGAATCAGTAGACGCATCTAAAACCATAGGTGCATCTCCTGTAATTTCAAATACCGAACCTCGTGAAAGTTCAACGGTATAATTATCATAGCCATCATATGTTGCTTGAGGCTCCGGAATTCTATACTGATATACTGGCGAGTAATGTCCAATACGATGATCTTGATCAACTCTAAATCTCCAATACTGCCATTGGTCTCCAGCAGTTGATTCAATTTCATCGACATCAGTATAATTGAACAAATTCAAAATTGAATCCCATGAATAATTTTCCACATTGCTAGTACTTTGAACACAATCTAGCCAGCGAATCTGAGTACCATGGCATAGATTTATTGTTGTATGATTTGAAACTGGTTGGGTCACTTCGAAAGCAACATAATCAGCACCAACTAATGATGGTGAGGATTCGTTCCATAAAGTCGAGCCATTGGATGGGTTGATAAGAGATACTGTTGGCGGCAACCACGATTCTACAGTTCTATATTGGATAGATAATTTTGGACGAAGTGAAATATTTGTGTTCTCGCTATCAGCAAAAATAAAGTTACCCTCAACAATTCCTGTTGGAGAATTAATTACTTCAGGTTGTAATAATATGGATGCTAAATTGTTATTTGATTCTACTGTCAATTGCAGTATTCTAGTTACGTTCCAAGAGTATATTCCAACTGTGTTGACATTAACCATAGAATCAGGTAAATCTGAATCTGCACCTCTTAAAGCACCACTATTAATCCATTGATTTCCAGATGTAGAATTATTCCATGTAGAATTTTCATCCCAATTTGTCAACATCCTAGAAGCTGAGATGTCAACTCCACCAGAACCACTAATTGCTGTTAATTCTAAATCAGCACTAATGATTTCATACACACTTGGCAGGGTTAGAGTTGACAAATCAAAACTAACAATTGATGTAGTTGATGACAAATTACTGTTCAAAATTGTGCTATTTCCAACTCTTATCCCACCAGAGTTGTTACTTTGAGATGGTTCTCCTTCATCCAAATAAATATCTGAAGTAGCAGATGGATAATTATTTGGTGGGAAAATACTTCCATCTTGAATGTAAATAGTTGCATCAGTCTGATTTATTTCTTGACCAATTGAATTTGGTATTAAATAAGTAGATAAATTGCTTCTTTGACCTAGCATTCCTAATTCAATTGGTTGTACAAACCAATTTATTACATTCCCAAAATTAATATCTTGATTAGGAGTAAATGATAGTGAAGCTAAATCAAATAACTCAGGATTAATTCTAGAATCATACATTAGTTCTCCTTCCATATCATTGTTAGGATTTATTTGAAAGAAAATTCTCCATGCATCAGGATTTGAGGAACCAGTTTGTGGTATTGACCAAGTAAATGTTGGTCTTAATTCTGGAATAATTGCATGTGAGGTTTGATTAAAGTAAATCTGACCATTTGATGGTAAAATAGTTTCAGCAATATCGGAAGGGATAGATCTCTGACCCTCAACCCATGTCATGTTTATTGTCGGTTTGTTGTTAGGTGAATCTGAGGAGAAGAAATACACTAACTGGCCTAATTGATCTGTTTCTCCATAAACCATTAATGACAGGCTCGTCCTACCTTCTGCCAAAGCTCTTTGAGTGATTTGAGTAAGATTCCACTCATTTTTCCCTATTTGTGACATCACTATATCAATAGGCTGTGAGACATCCTGACCTATGCCTCGACCACCTAATTCACTCCAATTGTTTGTCGAATTATATTGAATATTGTTTGCATCTAAATCCCATGGAACGAGAACTTCTCTTACTGCTAATGGGATATTGGCTGATGATTGTAGGGTTGCCTCTAAGGAAAACATTGCAGATATCAAAGATGCATTATCTGGGTGAATTTCAATTGGTATTGGTACAGATATTAGCATAGATGTATTGTTTCCATTACTTAATCTACCTACAGTCAAAATCGGTTCTATATCATCATTGATAAGATCTAATGTAGTTCCGTCATTGATGTTTATATCACCAAAATTTAGCATTTGTTGATTAGTAAATGCGCTACCGTGAGAGTATTCTGTAGTAAATGAATTATTTGAGATTTGGTTGTAATTCAAATCAGGTAAGAAAAATGAAAAACTTTGTGACCATTCTCCAAGTTGATACGTATTCGATAAACCTCTAACTCTCCAATACCAGCGTTTTGCAATATCTAAAGAATCTTGTAATTCATATTTACATCCAGCAATATCAAATCCTGGGTCATTCCAAGATGATTTTGCGCGCTTATCAGCGGAGTCAAAGGTATTTGTTGAATCAATTTCGATTGCCCAGCCAACTATTGGCATAGGGCTATTGTTATTCCACATCAAATCTAAATCTAATTCAGACTCCAAGGTAGAATTATTCTTGAAAACCCACTCATTATCTGAAGGGCTTTGAACTGATGGCGGTGTGGGTTTTTGATTAGAGCCCAAAGTGAAGATTATTTCGAGTTGTGGTTGGTCCTGTGGATTTGGATTTAGTGGTGATTTAAATAGTGCAGTAGAACCATAATATCCAGGCATTATTTCAAACATGAAATTAAGATTTTTTCCATCTCTCATTGAATTTTGTACTGCACTAGTCACATTCCAAACAGTACAACAATTGGAAGAAACTGATGAATTGCTTAACAGATTAACACGATCTAATACTCCAGTTGCTCCAGGAGAATCCCAAGGATCCCCATTAGATGATTCCATCCAGGTCACTTCCTGTTCATTCCAATCATCTACTGCTAATTCCCATACTCCAACATTGGGTGAATTAGTTGATGATTGTGTAGTCATGGATAGATTTGATGAAATTACGGCATAACCTGAAGGTAAAAAGTAGCTTTGTAAATTCAACCCCAAAACAGCATTATACGTTCCAAGCGACATTGTGTCTGAAACATAGATATATGGATATCCATAACTATTGGAATTAGGAGAATTACTGGTAATCGAACTAAATTTAAATCCTGGAATTGATTCTGCATTAGAATCAAGAGAATTATTGATGACGAATCTAAAAATGTCCCCCCCGAGCCACTCAGACTCTAGCGTAGAGATAAAGAATGATGAGGCATTCCAATCTCCAATTCTTCCATCTCCATCAATTTGTTTTATTCTCCAATGATAAATTTCTCCTTTAGATAATTGATTTGATACAGATAATGTGTAATTTTGTAACGAAGAAAATGATGTTAATGATTGGAATCTACTATCCAAGTCTAGGAATACATCTCTAAATAACTCATCATTCGATATTTGCAAAATATAATCTCTAAATGTACCATCTGAAGATTGCCACTCTAACTCTGGAGTCACATCTCCGGTCAAATTATCATTATTTATTTCCCAAACTGGTTCAGTATTAATTGGATAATTCATTTCCGCATATGGAATTGATTGATTCGTTGTCCATGAATATGTTAACCTAAATTTGGGTTCGGTACCGGAGGCGCCTTGGAACTCAGAAGAGGCAAACTTGATTTCCTCAAGTTGTGATGGCGGAGAGTCTTCTGGTAAAAATCCGGTTAATGCATAACTTAGTGGATTATTAGAAGACCCGTCTAAATGCTTTTGCAGGGAATTTTGAATATTAAAATTAAATTTATCTGAAACAGAATTAGAATTAATGTTTGATTGTTCAGAAGATTGAATGTGTTCCAGACCACCATTAGTCCATTGTTGGCCAATTTTACCATAATTCCAAGTAGCCTCCGACTCAGCCCACAGTGAATACTCAATTGGATGCAGAGAAAGCATTGGCCCAGTAGTGGAAACTGTTTGCCTTTCCAAATCTAATGACGCAGTTAATATCGTTGCATTACTATGAATCCCAAGTAAATTGAAATTAATTTTAAGCAAGCTGATTTTATTTTGGCTAACGTCATTGGAAACATAAAGATATTGATCATCTCCATGTCCTTGAATTGATGCTGAATCAACATAAGTATCTTCAATTAACTCATAACCTAATAAATTGAAATCATTTTGACCCAAATTTATTGTTGCCGTACCATCATTGTTGTTCACTGTATTATAGTCTGGTAACAACATGTGACCTTCGGACCAATCTGAAATCTTGGAAGTATTATCTATTGATCTAATTCTATAATGAATGGTTGAACCCAACGGAAATGATTCTGAGAGAGGGATATTGTAAGAGCCATTCGCACCCGAAGTCGTAAATTGGTTATTTTGAGTAGAGTAAATCCATAATAAATCCGAGAGATTTCTAAATTCACTTGACAATGAAAATTGGAGTTCTACATCTGAACCTACAAGATTTTCAAAACTTATTGTAGGGTTTGTGTCAGCAGCCATAATAAAATCATCTTTCATTAATGGATTGCCGTCGGTTACAAAATTTTGTTCTACTGAGCCGCCATCGCCATGAACTCCTAATGAATGAGTCACAATCAATTCAGGATGATAAGAAGTTGTAGCATTATTTGATTTTGCACACGCCATTTGACCACCTAGCCCAGAAATAATAATGTCAAATGTATTTCTTCCAAGGTCTAAACTATTCTGAACCAATTTGGTAACATTGAGAGTATACTCATGAATATTTGAAGAAATTCCGGTACTTGATGATGGTAAATCCCATCCTTTTCTATCAAATTCCCCTTCCACTCCAGGCGCCTGCCATGGGATAGAATCTGCAATACTATTCCATGTAACCTGAGAAGGTGCAAAATTAGCAATAATGGTTGCGGGATATAAAGTAGGTAATTGACTCGGTGATTGTTGATAAATCACATCACAGGTAAGTCTGAGTTGTGCATCTAAAATGAGATCAGTTGTTTTGCTTAAGTTATTTATGAATTTATACAACGAACGTTCTTCAGCACCAAAATTATCAATTCCGATATTGTTCTCAGAATTACTAAGAAAATTGACATCTGGAGATAGAGAAGAGATATGTGCTTCTGAATTTGCCGAATAGGAGTAAATAGAGTATGAAGGAGTGTCATCATTCAATTCTAAATTATAGTCATTTTCAGCAACTAAAATTTCGCTAAAAATAAACAGAAAAACTATGAAAATCGCAGTTAATGCTCGACGTTTTTCGGACGCGTACGGCATGGGACTCATCACCGAGACATCGTCTCCTTTTACTGTCTTTTCCCTTGATTGTATTTGTATATTAAAATAAGAGTGAATTTAGCCGATAAAATATAGCGCTTTTAATCATAATGTTGAAGGGCGTTCGCCATCTTCATCAGCCTATGAGCGAGTTATGGGTTGAGAAGCATAGACCTCGCTCTGTGAGTGAGATAAGAGGGCAACCAGCAGTAGTCCAACGTTTGACTATTTATGCAGAAAAAAAGCAGTTCCCTCACTTACTTTTTGCTGGCCCCCCGGGAACTGGAAAAACCACTGCCGCCATGGCATTAACCAAGGATGTTTTCGGGGAAAATTACAGAGAAAATTTGTTAGAAATGAACGCATCTGACGAACGAAAACTTGAGAGTATTAGAACCAAAGTCAAGCAATTTGCTCGTACTAGCCCTTATGGGGGCGCTGCCTTCAAGATTATTTTCCTTGATGAGGCTGATGCATTAACTAATGATGCGCAAGGCGCGCTTAGAAGAATTATGGAACAATATGCCGAAACCTGTCGATTCATTCTTTCCTGTAATTATTCCTCGAAAATAATTGAACCAATTCAATCTCGATGTGCTGTGTTTAGATTTAGACCTCTTGCAGATTCAGATGTCAATCAACAAGTTCACTATGTTGCTAAAATTGAGAAGGTGAATCTTGATGATGATGCCGCTGAAGCTCTAACAAGGATCAGCCAAGGTGATTTGCGAAAGGCACTAACTGCTCTGCAAGTATCAGCGGCTCTAAGTAGCGATGTGACGCGTGAATTGATCTATGAAACTTCAGCAACAGCACCTCCCGAAAGTCTACATCAATATCTCAAAGCATGTCGTGATGATGGTTTCCATTCTGCTAGAAGAAGGCTTAGAGAATTACTTGACAAATATGGACTTGCAGGAACAGATTTTGTCAACCAACTTCACCGTGAATTATACTCTGCTGATTTCCTGAGTGAAGAATCCAAACTTGATTTGACAGAATGGATGGCGGAAGTTGACTACAGATTAGTAGAAGGTGGAGGGGAACAAATCCAGTTAGATGCATTAACTGCAAGATTAGTAACTCATCTCAAACAATAATCACTTTCACTTTCACTTTACCCGTTAGAAAAATTGACTACTACCTCAAACCCTTCAATTCGAAATGATGAGAACTGATGGGTTACTTAATGCACTATGCTGGACGCCGCTTGCTGGGCCGATAAGGGCTATTCGTAAGCAAAGAATAAACAGGATTTCAAGAGAGAATTATGACAAAAGAAAAATTGATTCAATTATCAACCAAATTGTCTCAAATCACAGTGATTTGTTGTCATGAATCACTTGATTCAACCGCTTCTACAACTACGATTTTCCAATTATACTCTCTCTCGTTTTCCCAAGGATCGCCATCCTCTTTGATGGTGACTAGAATGTCATGAGTGCCAACAGCTAAATCATTACCGAGATTAATTGCAAATGGTTGATCTTTTTCGTGAGGTACTAAATTGGGTGCAGAAGAGTTATCTGTTTTAGTTCCATTAGCAATTCTATCTGAATTATTTGCCCAAAAATATTCATCGCTATTCAATTCTGTTACAACTGACTGGTGAGTTAATTCAACAGTCACCTCTGCACCATCCGAGTTGACATTATCTGCCAATGCGAACAATAGCCACACTTCACCATCTAGTCTGCCATCGTTTTCAACTACCCATTCGATAACTCCATCTTTACTCGAGTCTTCATTGAACAGTAACATTTCACCATCATCAGTAGCAATGGCCCAATGGCTGGCAAGTTTAGGTGCAACAATATCTCCCATTGGCGGATTGACCAACAAGAATGACATCGCTAAGAAAGTAAATGTGTGCAAGAATCCAGCCTTAAACCATGTCCCCTTACCATAAAACTCTTGGAATGATTTTGGCATAACCATTCGATGAATTTGAGGAATCAATATTATTGCACTAAGTGGCATTAGATAAAGAATATCTGACTTTTCAGGTGAAGTATTTGGCATCAAAACATAACGCATCATCAATGTGACAATAATAGAAAAACTGATTACAAGCCACATTGAAGCAGTATCAGCCTTTTCCTTTTTCACGTGTTTTACTGGGTCGAATGGTTCAATCCCTAAATTAGGACCACTTCTTCTGACCTTCCTTTCCTCGCTAGCAGCACCGGCACGCTGTTTGCGCTCTGCAGCAGCAGCAGCCATCGCTGTTTGAAGGTCGACCATGACCACTGGGAAAACTGAGAGTGCATGAATGCTACGGATGAATTAAACCATTGATTTCGATATTTTACTAACATCTTTCATCCGCATTATTCAAAGAGTCTATCCTTCACGACCGAATAAGCCGGGGTGGCGTAGTTGGTGGCGCGTCGGACTCATAGGGCAGCCTACAAGGCAATCGTATGACGTGCAACCCTTGCGGTGTCTGAGACATCCGAAGGTCGCG
>MDTG01013460.1_pt1 | contig 13462 bp, 14 predicted proteins | sample 811421 | NCBI WGS metagenome assembly MDTG01 (sample SAMN05326645, study PRJNA326480) | marine metagenome | isolation source: seawater | place: Pacific Ocean: South East | collected 2011 | reverse complement strand
CCAATAAATGTTTTTGAACCAAAAAGTCAATTTATAGCACAAAGAAAGCAAATAATTAAAGCTGTAGAAAAAGTTTTTAATAGCGGTAACTATATACTTGGCGAAGAGGTAAAAAAACTCGAGAGGAGTTTTAGTAAAATACATGGTACTAAATTTGGAATAGCAGTGAAAAATGGAACAGATGCCCTTACGATAGCTTTGAGAGTCCTAGGTATAGGAAAAGGAGATGAAGTTATCACAACCTCACATACAGCTTTAGCTACAATAGCATCTATTATAGATGTGGGCGCAAAACCAGTTATCGTGGATATAGAAAAATTTTATTATACAATCAATCCAGTAATGATAAAAAAAGCAATAACACGGAAAACAAAAGCAATAATACCTGTACATATTTATGGTCAAAGTTGCGATATATTTCAAATAAAAAAAATTGCAAAACAAAATAACATAAATTTAATAGAAGATTGTTCTCAATCACATGGTGGTAAAATAAAAAATAAATCCCTAGGCTCATTTGGCCAATTATCAACTTTTAGTTTCTATCCAACTAAAAATGTTGGTGCTATAGGAGATGGTGGTATAATATTAACTAACAAAAAATCTTTGCAAAAAAAATTAATAAGATTTAGAGAGTATGGATGGGATAAAAGAAGAATAACTAATAAACCAGGTATAAATTCTCGATTAGATGAGCTACAAGCAGCCATTTTAAATGTAAAACTTAAAAAATTCGAAAAATCAAAACATAAAAGGATACAGATTGCTAATAAATATTTAAGTAAAATAAAAAATCAAAACATACTTTTGCCAAAAATAAGATGCAATACTACTCATGTTTTTCATATATTCGCAGTTATGGTCAAAAATAGAAAAAAATTTATTAATTACCTAAATAGTAAAAATATATTCCCTGGAGTTCATTATTTAAAACTTGCTCATTTGAATTTGGGTTATAAGAGGTATTGTAAGTTTAAAAGTTATGAATTAATTAATAGTAAATATGTCTCTAAATCTACAGTGAGTTTACCTATTTATCCTGAATTATCATTAAAGACAGTAGATAAAATCATACATATTATAAATAAATACAAATAATTATGATAGAAAAAATTGTAATTAAAAATGAGCTTTTCGCAATCATAATAAGAAAAGAATTTAAAAAAGATGGTATAGAATTTTTCACACCCAATGAATTTTCACAACAACTTGCTTATATGAGAAGACCATCGGGTTATAAAATTGAACCTCATTTACATCAAAATGTCAAAAAGGAGATTAAATTTACACAAGAAGTTCTTTTCATTAGATCCGGCAAAATAAGAGTTGATTTTTATGATAATAATAAAGACTATCAACAAAGTACTAATCTTAATGAGGGTGATATAATATTATTATCCAAAGGCGGTCATGGTTTTAAGGTTTTGGAAGAATGCGAAATTATAGAAGTAAAACAAGGTCCTTACGATGAGACAAATGATAAAACAAGGTTTAAAGGTGTTAAAGATCTGGACACAAAAATAAAGTGAGAAAAAAATTTATTCCAGTAAATAAACCCGTATTTATAGGAAATGAAACAAAATTTCTTAAGCAATGCATAGATACAGGATGGATTGGTTCTGATGGTGAATTTGTCAAAATATTTGAGAGAAAATTATCAAAGTTTGTTAATAGAAAATATGGTATTGCTGTTTCAAGTGGAACAGCAGCTTTAGAAATCGCTTTTGCGGCTTTGAACTTAAAAAAAAATGATGAAGTAATAATACCAACATTTACAATCATATCTTGCTTAAATCCGATCTTAAGATGTGGTGCAAAACCTGTTTTTGTTGATGTTGACCCAGAAACATGGAACATGGATTTAGAACAGATTGAAAAAAAAATAACAAAAAAAACTAAAATAATCCTGGCGGTTCATATTTATGGGCTCCCGGTATACATGCCAAAATTAATAAATATTGCAAAAAAATATAATCTCAAAGTAATTGAGGACTCTGCGGAACAAATTGGACAAACTATAAATAAACAAATGTGCGGCTCATTTGGAGATATAAGCACTTTTAGTTTTTATACAAATAAACACATAACTACTGGAGAAGGGGGCATGTTATTTACAAATAATAAAAATTTAAAAGATAAGTGTATGAGCTATAGAAATCTTTGTTTTGAAAAAAAAAAAAGATTTATTCATAAAGAAATTGGATGGAATTATAGAATGTCAAATTTACAAGCTGCTGTAGGATTAGCTCAATTAAAAAATATAAAAAAAATAGTTTTGTTAAAAAGGAAAATTGGTAAACAATATTTCCATTATCTTAAAGATATCAAAAGCCTAAAAGTCCAAAAATTTAAAACTCAATACTCTAAAAATATATTTTGGGTAATAGGAGTTATAATAAAAAAAAAAAATATTAATGTAAATAAATTAAGAAATAGATTGTTAAAATATGGTATTCAAACTAGACCTTTTTTTTGGCCCCTTCATAAACAACCTGTATTAAAAAAATATAATAAGAGGATTATTAAACTGCCCAATTCTGAACTATTATCAAAAAAAGGTTTTTATCTTCCGAGTGGACTAGGTTTAAAATCTAATGAAATAAAGTATGTTTGTAAAAAATTAGATTATGTATTGAATCAAACCAATTGAAAATGAAAAAAATTGGAATTTATTTATCAGTAGGTCCTTATTCTGGAGGTTCTTTTCAATACTGTATTTCAATAATCAACCACTTAAAAAAATTGAATAAAAAGAAATATAAAATAATTGCTTTTATAAGTAACAAAGTGTGGATAAACTATGTTCCTGAAAATTTTAAAATTATTAGAATAAAAAAAAAGAATTTATTTTTTAAATTTTTAAATTATTTGAATTTCATAATTTTATCAAATAAACTTTTGAAATTTATAAATAATCATTTTGATAAAAATATAAATTCTATTAATAAAGAAAACTGCGACATTATAATTTTTCCATCCCAAGAAAACTTATCTTCAAAAATTTACGCGAAATCTATAACTTCTATTCATGATTTAATGCATAGATATGAAAGTAAATTTAAAGAATATAATTTTTTTGAGAAGATTCGTCGAGATTATAAATATGTGAATATATGCAAGTATTCTGATAAAATTTTAGTAGACTCACTTATCGGAAAAAAGCATGTAATTGAGAGTTATAACGTAAATCCTAAAATAATTCTAGAATTCAATTTTGAAATTCCTGAATACCTCAAATTAAAAAAAAAAAGAAATATTTTTAAAAAATACAATTTACCTAAAGATAAGTTCATATTTTATCCAGCACAATTTTGGGAACATAAAAATCATATAAATTTAATTAAAGCTTTTAAGTTAGTAAGAGAAAAAATTTTAAATATCAATCTTGTTTTAGTTGGAGTAGAAAAAAATAATTTAGATAACATCAATTATTTAATAAAAAAAAATAAATTAGAAAATTGTATATTTATTTTAGGGTATATAGAAAATGAAGATGTGTGCTCTTTCTACAAAAGTGCTTCACTAATGTGTTATGTAAGTTATTGTGGCCCAACAAATATACCACCTCTTGAAGCAATGTATCTAGGCTGTCCCTTAATTTGCTCTAATAAATACGGAATGCCAAACCAAGTTAAAAATGGAGCATTATTAGTTAACCCTGTATCTCCGAAAGACATAAGCAAAAAAATTTTAAAAATTTTATTAAATAATAGTATAAGAAAAAAAATAGTTGAAAACGGATTTAAAATTATGAAAAAAAAAGAAAAATTAAATTTTGAAAAGTTCTTAAATTAATTTCTACTTTTTTTAAATTTAAAAATTTTTTTAATTAAAATATTTACAAAAATTATAAAAATTAAAATTTTATTTTGTTTGTTGTCAATTCTTATTGACATTTCCTCCAATGTCCTTTTCCAAAAACCATATTTACTTGAAAATCCTCCACTTGCTACAACGCCGATAACTTCATTTTTTTTTGTTGATGCTCCAATATATTTTTTACTTTTAAATAATTTAAAAAAAATATCATAATCTGAAGAGCATTTATATTTTAAATTATATAGCCCTATTTCTTTTTGAACGCTATCTTTTATAAAAAAACCAGTAGAATGACATGTTACAGAGTCAAAATTATATTTTATTCTATCCCTATTAAATCCTGTTTTTAAAATCATGTTATTCCCAAGATAATGTCTTTCGACTGTACCAAAAAGAAAAGATAAATTGTTTTTATTGATAAAATAATTCGAAACTATGTTTAGTGCATTTTCTTTAAAGGTGTCTCCCGAATTTATAATACAAATTACCTCACCACTTGAAAGCATCAAACCATAGTTCATAGCATCATAAATTCCGCGATCTTTTATACAACACCAGTAGTCAATTTTGTTTTCATATTTTTTAATTTCGTTTAGAGTTTTATCATCTGAATTACCATCTATTACAATTATTTCTATATTATCGTAATTTTGATTTAAAATAGACTTAATAGTTTTTTTTATCTGAGCCTCAGAATTCTTTACGACAGTTATGGTTGTAATAACTGGAAGTTTAGGATTAATTTGCTTTGTTTTATTATTAAGTCTAGTTCCACCATCAGAAATAAAATTCTCTAAAGATTTTAAGGTTTTAAATGTAGAATATTTTTTCATTTTTTTAATTAGTTGATTCTAACGAATTAACAATATATTTAATTTCTTAACAATGAAAATATTAATCACAGGTGCTGCTGGTTTTATAGGATATAGCTTTTCAGAGTATTTGTGCAAAAATTTTAAAAATTATAAAATAATAGGTATAGATAATCTTAATAATTATTATTCAACTAAACTAAAAAAACAAAGATTAAAAAGTCTTAAAAAGTATAAAAACTTTAAATTTATAAAGCTTGATATTTCAAATTTTAATAAGTTAAACCACTTATTTAAATTATATAATTTTAGATATATCTATAATTTTGCGGCACAGGCTGGAGTAAGATATTCATTTAAAAATCCTTCAAGCTACATACAATCTAATTTTAATGGATATTTTAATATTTTAGATTTATCTGTTAGATATAAAATTAAAAGACTTTTTTATGCATCATCAAGTTCCGTTTATGGTGAAAAAAAAACCTACCCAACTAAAGAAACTGATATAAGCAAACCAATAAATATTTATTCATTAAGTAAAAACTTTAATGAAAGTATAACTGCAATTTATTCTAAGCAATACGGTATAAATGCTATTGGTTTAAGGTTTTTTTCAGTTTATGGTGAGTGGGGAAGACCAGATATGCTAATATTCAAAATTTTATATGCTATAAATAGTAATTCAACATTAAAATTAAACAATAGTGGAAATCACTACAGAGATTTCACATACATACAGGATGTCAATAAAATTCTAATAAGACTGATCAAGTATAAAAATAAATCAAAACACGAGATATTTAATATATGCTCTGGCAAAACCGTTAACATTAAAAAATTGACAAATTTTATAAGAAAAAAACATTATTTTAACTATAAAAACACATCAAAACATTCAGCGGATCTTATTAAAACACATGGATCTAATAAAAGATTATTGAATGTCATAGGAAATTTAAAGTTTACAGACATTTATGAGGTTATTTTTAATATCCTTAACTGGTATAAGAAGAATAATATTCATAAATTAACATAGTTATGTATAAGAAAATTAGATTAAATTTAGGATGTGCAAGTCGACCTTTAAAAGGCTATATGAATGTTGATCAAGATAATATTAAAATAATAAAAAAAAGGTACCCAAATCTTAAAAATATTAAAAATCTAAAAATTTACAATTACAATATATTTAAATTACCTTTTAAAGACTCCTCTGTAGATGAAATAAGGGCTGATGGATTAATAGAACATTTATCATTCAAAGAAGAAAAAAAATTCTTTTACGAAATAACTAGAGTAATAAGAAGAAATGGTGTCTTAAGATTGTCTACACCAGATTTTGAGAAATGTGTTAATCAGTGGATAAAAGCCGAAGATAATTGGATCGATTTTCACAGAGATGACATTGAAGCTATAAAACAGTCGTACTGGTTTGGAACATATACTTATAAACCAAAAAACAGATGGGGATATCTTGCAGCAACATTTTATGGAAGCCAACATGGAAAAGGTCAGTATCATAAAAACTGTTATACAAAAAAAAAACTTAGATCAATATGCGATAAATTAAATTTTAAGGTAATTGAAATTAAAAATTTTAGATGGAAAAAAAATAGAGATCATATGATAAATTTGATAGCTAAAAAAAAATAAAACTATTTGGGAAGTCCATAATATTTTATAAGATTAATTATCTGTTTGTCATTTTGATTATTTTTAAAATTAATTCTACTTAAACCTTCGTCAAAGTTTAGATGAATGTTTCTTAGCCCAAACTCAGACCATAGAACTAGTTTTTTTTTTAATCTTATCATCCAAAATAACCATAAATCATCTGCATAAGGAGATAATTTTAAAAAAATTTTTTCATTAGTCACATCTTTAAAAAATGAATTTGGGGGATATAAAACTCCATAAACACCTGTTAAAAAATTTAACTTGTGTGCTTTAAGGCTTGTATAATTCCAATTCCATTTATTATATTTGGTCGGCATACCACTTTTATTTAAAACAATTCTGTGTATTCTATTTGATATAATTTTATTTCTATTTCTTATTGATTTGTTTACTAAATATTCAACAGATGTTTTTTTGTATATTACGTCATCATCGAATGTAATTATATAATTTTTAGAATTAATTTTCAGCGTATGTATAATTTTATTATAAGACCTAAAATTTTTACAATATTTTATTTTTAATCCGTACTTTTTTAAATTCAAAATATTTTTATTTAAAAATTTTTTTTCCTTCTTATCTATCCACAAGATTAAATTATCTGGCATAACTGTTTGGAAAATAATAGATTTTAGTGTCAAATGAAGAAACTTAAATCTAGATCTTTTTGAGGTTAATGAAATTGTTAGTTTATGTTTTAAACTGTGATTTGGGTAAATCTTTCTTAATTTTTTGAAACTGAAAAAAAAAGATATAAAAATTACATTGAAATAACTTAGTAAAATATAAAATAATCTCATAATTTACTTATTTTAATAATTTAGACATGATGTATTAATAGTTATATTTTATCTGAATTAAATTTCTACTAAAGAATATATGAGATTAATTATTACTGGCGGATTAGGACATATTGGCTCTGGCATTTTAAATAGTATTAGTAAAATTAAAAATCTCAAACAAGTTTTAATAATTGACAATTTGATGTCAAATAAAACTAACGTACTTTTTGATTTAAAAAAAATGAAAAATACTAAGTTTATTTTTTTTAATCAAGATATGAATAAATTAAATTTTGATAAAATCTTCAAAAAGAACGATATTGTTATTCATTTAGGAGCGATAACAAACGCTACCGAAAGTTTTAAAATTAGGAAGGAGCTTTTCAATAATAATTATTTATCGACAATAAAAATTTATAAGTCAAGCCTAAAAAAAAATATAAAATGTATTTTTTTTTCATCTACGAGCGTTTACGGCACTAATCATAAAATAATGTTTGAGGATAATTATAATAATTTAAATCCACAGAGTCCGTATGCTGAGTGTAAATTAAAAGAAGAAAAATTTATAAATAAAAATGCAAATTCAAGGAAAAAAAATATGATCATTTTAAGATTAGGAACAATATTTGGAATATCTAAAGGAATGAGGTTTCACACTGCTGTAAATAAGTTTTGTTTTCAAGCTGCAACTAATAAACCACTAACAATTTGGAGAACAGCGTATAATCAAAAAAGACCTTACCTTGATTTAAATGATGCAATAAAATGCATAAAGTTTGTAATAAAAAATAATATTTTTGATAACAATACTTATAACGTTGCAACATGTAATATTACTCCAAAAACTTTAATTAAAAAAATAAAAAAATATAAAAAAATAAAAATAAAATTTGTTAAAAATAAAATTATGAATCAATTATCCTTTGAAGTAAATTGCGATAAAATTAGGAAAACTGGATTTAAATTCGATGGAAATTTAAATGACCAAATAAAAAAAACATTAAATCTTTTTGGGGCAATAAACTAATGAGATGTAAATTAACAGGTAAAAAAATAAATCCTTTCATGTCCTTCGGTAAAATGCCAATTGCCAATGGTTTTTTAGAAAAAAAAAATTTCAGTAAAGAGTTTTTTTATGAAATGAGAGTAGGTTTTTCAGAGGATTTTTCTTTATTTCAGTTAGATGATCATCCATCCCCAAAAAGTATGTTTCATAATAACTATCCTTTTTATACCTCAAGTTCTAACTTTATGATAAAGCATTTTAAAAAATATGCAAATTGGTCAAAAAAATTTTTGGGACCACATTCTAAAGTAATAGAACTTGGCTCAAATGATGGAACTTTTTTAAAAAACTTTACAAAAACAAATATTGAGTCTGTTGGTTTTGAACCTTCTAAAAATGTACATCTTAAGGCAAAAAATCAAGGTGTATTATCTATTAATAAGTTTTTCAATCAGAAAAGCATATCTTTGGTAAAAAGTTTTTATGGAAATACAAGTTTAATTTGTGGCGCAAACGTAATTTGCCATATCCCAGATCTAAATGAATTATTTTCTTGTATTATTAAATTGCTCAATACAAACGGAATATTTGTTTTTGAGGAGCCTTACTTGGGGTCAGTTTTTCAGAAAACCTCATATGATCAGATATATGACGAACATATCTATTTATTTTCATGTGTTTCAATTAGCAAGATTGCTGAATTTTATGATCTTCGTTTGATAGACGCAATACCTCAAATTACCCACGGCGGATCAATGAGGTATGTCTTAGCAAGAAAAGAAAGTAAGTGGAAAGTTTCTAAAAATGTAGATAAAATTATGAGTGAAGAATATTCATTTAATTTAGACAACAATAAATTTTGCAAAATATTTAGAGATAATTGTGAAAAATCAAAAAAAAATTTAAGAAAAAAATTAATAGATTTGAAAAACAATAATAAAAAGATATGTGGTTATGCGGCAACTTCTAAAAGCACCACAATATTAAACTATTGCAACATTGGTAAAGATTTAATTGATTTTATAACAGACACTACTCCAGAGAAAATAGGTAAATTTACACCTGGGACCCATATCCCTGTAATCGACCATAAGAACTTTTTGTATAACAAACCAGACATTGCAGTTTTGTTTGCGTGGAACCATAAAAAAGAAATTTTTCTAAAAGAAAAAAATTTTAAAAAATCAGGTGGTAAATGGCTCACTTTTTTTCCCAATATTAAACTATGGTAAAAGACTATAAAAAAGATTATTTATAGTATATGAAAAAAAAATTAATTATACTTATAAATTCTCTTATATTTTATTTTTTATCTTCGAATTATACGTTTGCTTATTTAGACCCAGGCTCAGGGTCAATTATTTTGCAAGCAATCCTCGCAGCATTAGCTACGGCAGGCGCGACTATTACTTTTTATTGGAGAAAAATAAAAATTTATTTTAAGAATATTTTCAGTAAAAAAAAAAATGAAGAAAATAAAGACTCTATCGACAAATAATTTATAAATATATTAAAATAATGTCTACAAAAGCTGAAAATTTAATTTTTTTAAAGAAATATCAAAAAAAGTACAATTACATAGTTCCAAAGATTTTATATTTCACCAAAAAAAAATTTCTTGCTAATAAAAATCAATTAATAAACCAAATAAGAAAAAATTTTAAAAAAAAAAAAATAATTTTAAGGTCTTCTTCATTACAAGAAGATAATTCAAATAAAAGTAATGCAGGTAAATTTAAATCTTTTTCTAATTTAAACTCCAATGATACAACAATCGATAAAAAAATTCTTAGTATTTTAGAGGATTTTAATAAACCAAAAGATCAAGTTATTGCACAAGAATTCATCGAGTCACCAGACACTTCGGGTGTAATTTTCACCAGGAATATTAATAATAATTCTCCTTATTATTTTATTAATATTGATAATTCTGGAAGAACAGATCTAATAACTTCTGGTCAATCAAATCCTTCAATGGAGACTATTGTTTGCTTTAAAAATACATCACTCTACAAACTGCCAAAAAAAGTTTCATCGTTATTGAATGTAATAAAAAAAATAGAAAAAATCTTTGATAATGACAGATTAGATATAGAATTTTGTATTAAGAATAAAAAAATTTATATATTTCAATGTAGACCACTTAAAAAAATGGCCAATGTAAATGACAGCCTAATCCAAGAGGCATTAAAAAATATAACAATGAAAATTGAAAAACAAAAAAGATACAATCCTTTATTAATAGGAGAAAAAACTTTTTTTTCAAATATGGCAGACTGGAATCCTGCAGAAATGATTGGAAATAGACCGAGTATTCTAAGTTTAAGTTTGTACTCTGAACTTATAACAGACTTTGTTTGGGCTCAACAAAGAAATGATTACGGTTACAATAATTTATGCAACTTTCCATTAATGTTAAATTTTGGAGGTTCTCCATATATAGACTTAAGAGTCGACTTTAATTCCTTTTTGCCAAGAGATTTAGATTTTAAAATTCAAAATAAAATTATTAAATTTTATTTAAATAAAATTCACAAAAATAATGATTTACATGATAAAATCGAATTTAACGTTATCGAGACCTGCTATGATTTCGAAACAGAAAATAAATTAAAAAAATTCTTATCTAATAAAGATAGAAAAAAATACTCAAAACAATTAAAATTATTAACCAATAACATTCTACAGCAAAAACTTGGTAATTTTAACAAAGAACTCTCTAAAATAGAGAATTTAAACAATAGGATTAAAATAATTCAATATAGCAATTTAAGTGAAATACAAAAAATATTTTTTTTAATAAAAAATTGTAAAGAGCTTGGAACTCTTCCTTTTTCAGGACTTGCTCGGTCTGCTTTTATTGCAACAAGATTTCTAAAAACACTTCAAAGTAAAAAAATTTTGTCAATTAAGGAAATAGAAAATTTTTACGGTTCTATAAATACTATTACTAACAAAATTAATTTTGAATTATCAAAATCTAATAACTTAAATAGAAAAAAAAAGTTTTTAGAGAGTTATGGACATCTGAGACCATCGACTTATTCTATTACATCCAAGAATTATAAAGAAAACTTTAATAATTATTTTCCTAAAAAAATTACTAAAATATCGAAATTAAATAGTAACTTTAATTTGAAAAAGAAATCAAAATTAGAAATTGATAAACTTTTTAAAAAATACAAAATCAAAACTAATTGTAAAAATTTTTTTAGATTTTCTCATGAAGCAATAAGGCTTAGAGAATATTCAAAATTTATTTTTACAAAGTGTATAAATCAAATTTTTGAAAATCTTATCTCTCTCGGAAAAGAAATAAATATAAAAAGAGAAGATATGGAATACATATCTATTAGAAACATCATCAATTTTTATAACAATGTAGAAGGCGCCTTTAAACTAAAAATAAAATTAAAAAAAGAGATAAAAGAAAATAAAAAAAACTCAAAATTATTAAATTTGATAGAATTTCCAGATTTTATTAATGATAAAAATGATATTTATATACATACTGTTAATAGACAAAAAGGTAATTATGTTACAAGCAGAAAAACTTATGGACCAATTATAGATTTTAGTAAACAAAATAACTACAAAAAACTTCCAGGTTCAATTGTGTTATTAAAAAATGCTGATCCAGGATACGATTTTATTTTTTCAAAAAATATCAAAGGGTTAATAACTGAATACGGTGGTGCAAACTCTCATATGTCAATTAGATGTTTGGAACTTGGTATTCCTGCTATTATTGGTATCGGTTCAAAAGAATTTAACTTTTTAAGAACAAAAAAAATCGTTGAAATAAATGCATTTCAGAAATTATATAGGGTATTAAATTAGAATGATGAATTGTTTAATATCACAAAGAATCTTTAGTGATAAACATAATCAAATCCAATTTTCTCTTGAGAAAAAATGGATAAATTATTTTAAAAAAAATATAATCTTAATTCCTATTTTGACTGATGAAATAAATCTAAAAGATTATTTTAACTATTTTAAACCAAGATTTGTAATTATATCAGGTGGAGACAATAATATATTTAACAGAAATAAAGAAAACTTATTAAGAAAAAAAATTGATAACAAAATAATTGCATTATGCAAAAAAAAAAAAATTCCAATATTAGCGGTTTGCTATGGATTCCAGTTTATTGCAAAAAAGTATAACTCAAAAATACAAAGTTATAGAAACAAGCAAGGAAAAGAACATTTCATATATTTAAAAAATAAAAAAAAAATTAAGGTAAACTCATATCACAATTACTTTGTTAAATCTTTACCAAAAGAATTTAAAGTTCTTGCTAAACATCAAGATGGATCTATAGAAATTGCATACTCAAAAAAATCAAAAATTTTATGCACTATGTTTCATCCGGAGAGAAAGAATAAGTCTCAAAAGTATATCTATAACTTAATCAAAAAATATTTGAATATATGAGACATATTTTTTTAGCCGCAGGCAAGAGTTCTAGAATTTATAAAAAAATAAAAAAGAACAAATGTCTCATAGAAATAAATAACAAACCTCTACTATTAGTTTTAATAAACGAATTACAAAAAATTAATATTACAAATATATCTGTTGTTACTGGTTTCAAATCTTCTAATCTGAAAAACGCACTTAAAAATCTACCAAATATTGATTTTATTTTTAATAAAAAATATAAAAGTACAGAAATGTTAAGTTCCTTAATTTTAGCTTTAAAGAGATATGATACTGATTTATTGATAAGTTATTCAGATATTATTTTTAACTCGTCTATAATAACAAAGGTCATAAATTTAAATGAAAAAAATATAACAATTCCAATTTTAAGTAATTGGAAAAAAATATGGAAAATAAGAAAAAAAAATCTCCTAGAGGATGGGGAAACACTCAGAATAAATAAAGGTGGATTTTTAAATGAAATAGGTAATAATATTAATCGCTTACAGGATGTAAAATATCAGTTTATGGGTATAATATTCATACCAAAAAAGTTTAGAAAAAAGATTCTTCTAGAATACAACAAAGTTTCATATAATAAAAAATTGCACACAACACAATTTCTCAACATGCTATTAAAAAAAAAATATAAAATTAATACCGTAAAAATCAAAAACGGGTGGTATGAGTTTGATGATTACGAAGATTATAAAAATTATAAAAGATATTATATTTGATAAGTTTTATTTTAGATATTTTTAATTTCATTATTTTTTTTACTAAAAAATATGAAACAGGTTTTTTTGTTGAGAATAAAAATATATTTGAATATTTAAAACCATATTTATTAAAAAAATCAAAAAAAAAAAAAATAGCCGTAATTACTTTTGAGAAATTAGACAAAATTAACTTTAATGTAGACATTTACTAT
>MDTG01309179.1_pt1 | contig 13464 bp, 8 predicted proteins | sample 811421 | NCBI WGS metagenome assembly MDTG01 (sample SAMN05326645, study PRJNA326480) | marine metagenome | isolation source: seawater | place: Pacific Ocean: South East | collected 2011 | reverse complement strand
TAATAGACTTTAGACGTTTAGATTTTATTCATTTGCAGTTATACTATCACTACATTTCACTTTGCATGCGACGATCAGGATGATTTACTTTAATCCTAAGCTACCGAAATCTAACGCATCGAGCGGGTCGACTTTCGTGTTTCTATTGTTCTTATTAGTTGTGGTACTAGAAAATTGATTGATTTTCGGCGGCGGCGCTTTGGCGGACGACGACGCGAAATCGGAAAACGGATCCATCTGCTGTTGCTGCTTCGGCATCACAGCAGGTTGCGCTATTGACGCTGTTGGCGTCGTTTCCATTCCAAAAAAGAGGTCATCTATCGCAACAGTTCCTGTGGGCACTGCGGGTGCGCGCGGTCGTTGTTGCGCTGGCTTCGATACGTTTGCCTCGAAACCGAACAAATCCTCTGCGCTTTGGTAAGGCGTTCCCGAGGAAGAAGACTGATTGGCGGTCCCTATTCCTCCTCCACCCCCCAAAAGATCATTGAGAGAGATTGTGGGAGAAGCTGTCGAGAGTTTGTTTCCAGCATTATTTGGTGGTCGACTTTCAAAGCCGGTGTTATTACCAGCGCTCACGAAGGCGTTGCCTCCTTTAGGAGGCGGCTTCAGCGTTGCACTGAATCCAGCCGAATTCGAAGGACGCTCAACAGGTGTGTCTCGAATAACAACTTTAGGCACAAACGATGGTGGTCCTTTGCTTTGCTGGTGACCGCCTCCACCCATGAACTCACCGTTATCGTCGCCATCATCATTGCCATCGTCGTCGTCTTCGAAAGCGTTAAGCACGTTGCTCATAGCGCTCGTTCCAGAAGAAGCGTTAGGTTGCGGTGCCGTTGTTGCTGCTGCTGTCGTCGCTATCTTCGTTGTCGAACTTACGCTATCGTTAGTACTTTTCAGTCCAGTATTACTATTTGCATCCGCGTTCTTCATCGTGTTATTCCAATTAAGACTCCCCGCCTTCAAATCCGCGTTGCTCATCCCCTTATATTTCCCTCTGTTCATCCTCGCCTTCTCTCTCACTTCTTTCACCCGTTCTTGGTCTTCTAACAACGCAATGATTTTCGACACTTTCTGTCTAATGTTAATCCCTTCGTCTCGCCCTTTCTCCGGATCTCGATGTTCAAATGTCTTCAACGGTTGCAAATCTCTTCCTATTCTTCTCTTAATCTCTCTCACAATGGTTTCGCTTCCATTGGCGATTAAAAAGTCAATCACGGTTAACGCTTTATAACACAAACGCCATTCGAGATCTCTTTTTTTCAGTCTGTTTTCGAACAACACGCGCAAGATAATTCGCGTGTCCGACTCTTCTCGCTGTTCTCTCGTTCTCCCTTCCTCCTCGTCCACAGTTTTCTGCGCAATCGATTTCAACTGTTCTCCGTGAGGTCCCCATTTTTCTTTATCCGTGGCTTCTAATATCAATTGTTCGGTTTCTGATAGACCTTTTAACGCGTACACGCCTTTGCGGACTTTTTGTTGCAACGCGGGCGGAATGAAATTCATTTTTTATGGTGCGTCGCGCGTGCGTCGCGGTGAGAAGACGCGTAACCGCTTCGTCGTCGTCGTCGTCGTCGTCGTCGTCTTTTTCCTTCCCTTCAAAGGACGCGATGAAATTTTTGACGACTTTTGTTTTTGCACCTTTCTTTCACCTTTTGAAAAGACGAAAGAAGAAGAAAAAGAAGAAGAAGAAGAAGATTAGCCCACACACACAAAAAAGATGAGAAATAACAAAAACAATCATCAAGCGCGAAGACAGCAGTTGTCCAAATGTATTCGCGCGGCTGGATTAATCGCGCTCGGGATGATTGTTTTGAGTATACAAGAGAGTTGGTACTATTCATCGAGCCCTTCGACGAATTTTGATAACGAGAGTGTGAACGGGGACCGGGCAACCGTGAAAACGTATTCTAACGAAGAAGAGAGCGAACACCCACACTCGTCGTTTCGATATCAGTTCATGCACAATCACCATCAAAAGAATAACTACCATCACTCGCACAGCAGCGACAGCGAGGATCCGCTAGACTTAAGGAAACGATTGAAGAGAGCCTTAACCGCACGCCCTCCGGCGTTTGAGAGAGCGTTGATGGAATACGTCGAGAAGCACAAGAGCGCGACGACGGTATCGAAGAAGGACAGCGAGAATCACAAGTACATTATATACGTGTCTGGAGGGAATGATGGGTACGGGAATAGGCTACCAGGCGTAGCGATGGCTTTTTTGTGGGCTCTATTGACGGATAGAGTGTTGTTGGTTCATTGGAGAGACACGTTTCCGAACCCGGCGAGTTGGGGGAAGTTGTTTCAACCGGGCTTGGAGATGGACGTGGATAAATTGAGAGACAGTTTGAGCGATAAGATTTTGCAATACGTCCCAGTAGGGTCATCCGCGTCGTGTGGTAATAGCAAGAAAGGAAGTAGTAGTAATAACGGTTGTGCGATGATTATTCGCGACGATTACGCGAAAATTGCATCAAAAGAATTAAATCAGCAGTATCCGGAGAAAGTGTTATTGTTCAAATCCGACGATTACGCCATGCCTTTGTTGGTGAACAACGAACATTACAAAGATCAGGTGAAATCGTTATTCAACAACAAGCATGCAAATGTTTTCGGCCACATCGCGAGATGGTTGCTCAATCCTTCACCAAAGATTCAAAAAACCGTCGATCGAACGTTTGAGAGTTTAGGGAAGTACAATTTCGGCATGCACTTGCGAATGCAGAAACCGATGCCAGCAGGCGGGGATAAAGGCGTGAAAGTTCCCGAACCAGAAGTGTTTTTCAAATTTGCGCGCATGCGCGCCGAGGCATTAGGTTTTCCGGCATCTGATACCGTGTTTTATTTGGCATCCGACGATGCGCGCGCGCGCGATCGAGCTACAGAGTATTTTAGCAGGAGAGGATTGACCGTACGGTTTATGGAAGGCATTAAATTTGGCAACGATGGCGATCGAACTTCGGTGGAATCATTACAAAATGCCATCGCAGAAATGCGCGTTTTGAGTATGTGCGACGAAATTGTTGGTTCCTACGGGTCTTCCTTTTCCGCCGTGGCTGCGAGCTGGGGAGCGATTACGAAGTACGACATCCGAGCGGACGGATCATATTGGAACACTGCCTGGAACGAACCATGCTGGAGATTCGCGAGTAGAGGACATAGCGCGGCAATTAGCGATGCGGCGTCGCTTCCTTACCACGAAGGATGTCATGAAGGCATGTCCACGTTTAAAGATTGGCAAAAATCGAATTGGAACAAAGGTAAAGGACTTTAGAAGAATTGTGAAAAAAAGCAAAAGTGCTCAATATTTTTAAACCCCTACTACAACTAAAACCTATTCTTTGTGCTCCCAAAGTTTGTCATAAAACTTTTCAAAGCTAAAATTTTCGCTACGCATTCTATCGCAATCTCTATTCTGGGACACGCCTTTTGGTTTTGTGAACCCGATTTCACATATTCGTCCAGTCGAACCGCCACTTTTGCAAAAATGACTTTCGGCTTCTAACCCGATCTGCATTTTACTATCAAATACCTTCGCTTTGCTTTCATCCTTGAACGTACAAAACGATTTACTCGCGGTTTGGAGAACTAGAACTCTCTTATCTGTTTTCCCACCTAATTGCTCTTTAATTTCCTCGTCCGTTAGGAACTGCCGAGACAACGAAACCGTTTCGATGCTCTCCTTAATCTTGTCGCTCGTTCGCGCGTTCGATAAAAACGAGTATTCGCGGAAATTTAAACCGGCACGCTCCAAATTTGGTAAGTTCGTCACGTGGTCCATTGGACACCTGCTATACGGAGGGTGAATGTCCGCACCTGGAATGTAACATTGTGGGAGAACGTTACCCCAGTATCGATCGCAAGAGCACGGAAATTCGGGAAGGATAGGAATGCGGTTCAATATTTCTGCATATGCGAACAAATTCCTCAATACCAATCGATACCAGGAGGAAACCTTCATATGGTTTTCTATACCGATCGATAACAACTCCTGCGGTGGTTTCTCTGACGTCGTTATAAAGTGTCCATAATTATGATACTCATGCGTATCGATCAACCATAACTGGTGTTCGCGCAAGCGTTGTCGTTTGCCCCTCGCTTGCGAAAACTGATACGTGGTGTGTACCACAAAAGGCTCGACATTCAAGTGCAAATGCATTTGCTGAATGAAGAAAACGTGACCGGAAGTAAACAAAGTGAGTGGCAAAGCGCCTAACTTCAAATCCTTCGATGCTAGCGCGACGTGCAATTCGTGTCGCCTTGCGCCTTCCTTTCTGTTCTCGACGTCTATTTCGTCCAACCGTTGCGGCGGTCGCAAACCAGCACCTTCGCGTAACAACCTGTTGAATATATCTTGGTCGTGCTCAAACTTATGCTTGGTTGTTTCTAACGCTACTTGCCAGTCTTTCAAAAACTCTTTCGTCTTTTCTGTTGGATTTAAGAACAAAATCCCGGTGTTGAATTGATCATGCCAACAACCCCTAACTTTCTCTTCGTTTGTATAGGACAAGCAGTCCGTGCTGACTGCCATGTCTACGTATTTTGCCATCTCGTTCGTCGCAAACCAATCTCGCGGGTCTTTCATCCACGCCGTGTCGCAATCTGAAACTAAAACTCTAAATCCTTTCTGCATCAACCGCAACAAAAAAGACGCCTTCAAAGCGCCAATTTGTTGAAACGCTTTCCCAACCATGGTCACTTTCGCGTTTTGATCGTGCAACGGCTGTCCACCGGTAGCGACGACGCCGTGCGTGTATCTCAACTCTTCGTCACCTAAATACGGTATGTTGTTTTCTTTACACACATTTTCTGTCTCTGTATCGAAAGCGGCGACGATGACGTTTCCGATGTTCAGCTTTTGCGTGTGCGCGTACCAGTTCAGCATAAACTCGTGAAACCCGGCTGAAGCGAAGGCGGCAAAAACTATACTGTTCTTGTTCAAAGAGTCCACGTGTTCTACTATTTCTTTCTCTCGTTCTTGTTGTTGGTCGTTACTGTTATTGACTTCGTGATGATGATGTTCAACGTTTGGTTCTTGATGTTCTTCTTTTCCTCTCCTCATCCGTTCTTCCATTCTTTGCTTTCTCAACTGTTCCTCTTCTTCGTAGGATAACTCTTTCAGCTTAAAAGGTTTACTCCTATTAATTATTGCACTCGTATCTGCTAAACTTCCATATTCTCCCTGGGTACGTCGTACTCTTCTCGTCGTCTCTCCCTTACTTCTATGTCGGTCGTTCTCTTCTTCTCGAAAATTGACGCGACGATTCGTTTGATTCTTCAATCGCAATTCAAATAGACCCGCACACGTTAAGAATAAGATGAAGAGACATTTCCATCGTCGAGAGTAGGAATACAAGAGTGGCACTTTCGAGTGTGGATTCGTGCGCATCATCGTCTCAAGGCCAACACGAGGGGAGTCATTGCGTTTTTTATGGTGAGGAGGTATTGGCGATACAAAAATTTTAAGGAAAAGGAAAGGCGAAGCTTCTTCTTCTTTCTTCCCTCCGAAATCCCTTACAAAAATCAACAAGCATTTTTGAAGAAAAGGGAATCACGAGAGAGAAAGAGAGAGAGAAAGAGATTCTGGCGCGCAGAGGAAGAACGGGTGCGTTCTCAGAACATGTCGTCGTTTTTATTCTTCTCGCCGCGTCCTAAAACGTGTGATCCTTTCGAATCCAAGCTTATAATCCTAAGAACACAAATGCTTTAAACGCCACGTTTGATTGCTTCTCTTGAAAGTCTTGGTACATCAAATTCCATCTTCTCTGTCTCAACGCGGCAATTCCTCGGTGTGGCGTCGAGGAAATCTCGATATATTATCTATTATATGTATTGAGTTGCGTTTTGGATGAGTTGAACATTGTATTTTTGTACGGAAGAGAGAGAAAGAAAGAGAAAAAGAAAGGGGAGTATTAGGTAGTTGACAAAAGCGTACACACCATAGACTCCTTCTCTTTCACTCTTATCTCTCTCTGTCTATCTATCTATCTATCTATCTATCTTTTGTTTTACATGTGGCATTGCGCGATTGGTACTAATGAACCATTTTCTTCACACTGCTCATAGGAAAGCAATTACACAGGAAGTCAGTCTCTCTCTTTCAAAATGACGGCGTCAACTTCATCCGTCTTTGCCGCGCCACCCGTCTTCGAGATGCCGCCGGCAAGAGAAGAAGAAGAAGAGTATGAAGAAGAATCAGACTATGAAAATGATGAAAAAATCGATCCTTCGTTGCGTTCGCAATGTTTACCGTTAGATACGCTACTCCCTGATTTTGAAACCGAAGAACCGGTGGATGGATTTGAGTATTTGCGAAGAGTGCGATACGAGGCAGCGAAGATTCCAAACGTCGTCGTCTCCGACGTAAATCCTCGAGATTACGATAATAAAAGATCACCGAAGATATTGGAAAAACATGGTTTTATTACAAGTAGTGCAAAAGCGCTAGGTAGGGCGAAAACCATGCGTATTCTCGAGCATGCGAGAGCGAACGCGGAGTGGACGAAACAGTTTTTAGCGTCATTTTCAAATTTACGCGTCTCGATGCGACATGTGTTAGACACCGAAGAGGAGAAGATAGAAAAAAACAAGCGTCAGCCGAAAATCAATAGAAAATACATAGCCCCGGAGAAACTCGAGGCGGTACCATTGATGAGCGATGTCGTGGCGTTGGATGACGTGACTGTGAGCGCATTGTTTCGAAAATATTGTTACGCCTTTACTGAAAAAGAAGAGGAAGATGAAAGAGAAAAAGAAAAATTGAAGCACGCGTGGTTTTTCGCGCTCGCTGTCCGTGTGAGCATGCCACTCGACGGGGAAACGCAAGCAGCGGTGAGAAGAGTCTCGAGAATGTTTGCCAAACAACTCTCGTCGTCGTTTAATGAAGAATCAAATGATGAGGACAATGACGAAGACGAAAATGCCGGTCGCATTGCTGCGTTGAACATTGGGTTAAGCATCGCATGGAAATACTTCAATCAACCACCATTCGATGACAACGAGAAAGAAGATGACGAGGACAAGGAATTAGATCATATAGATAGAAAATTAGGGCGCATATTGTAAAGTAATAAGTTATGTAGCTTTCATTTAGCATCACAAGAATGCGCTTTAACATCCCGGAGGCCAACTTAGTTGCTGCCCTCCAATCACGTGCAAATGTAAGTGATACACCGATTGGCATCCATCCACGCCGTCGTTAATTACCACACGAAATCCTTTCTCTAAATTCTCTTGTTTCGCGACCATTTGCGCGACGTACATGCAATGTCCTAACAACATCTTGTGGTCCTCTGTCGCTTTGCTCAGTTGCGAGAGACCAGCCTTGATTTTCGGAATGACTAAAAAGTGCGTTTTAGCGACTGGATTGACGTCTTTAAACGCCATGGTGAGATTATCTTCGTATAAAACAGTCGCCGGTATGTCTTTGCTGACTATTTTATCGAAAATAGTCGGCTCGGTGGAGTCTTGCATGCCTTTTAAAATCGCTTCTTGCGCGTTTAGTTGTTCATCGTTCGTTGAAGAAGCCATCGGTCTCGTTCTTTTAATGCGGTGAGTGTTCTCAGGAGCGCGTCGCGATGCTGGAGAAGAGAGCGAAGAGATTCGTTTCAAAGTTGTTGCTGTTGCTGTTTTCGTAGCGATGGGAGAAAGTAAAAGAACGCGCGAGACGATGCTCGACATATATAATTCTTTCTTTCTTTCTTTCTTTCTTTCTTTCTCTTTGACGTCTTTAAGCTTAAATTTTAATGCACAAAAAAGAATGCAATAAAATATAATTCTTCGTCGTCGTGTCGTCGTCGTCGTCACTTTTTTTCTCTGCTGCTCTTCTCTTTGTAATAGTAGTACCACGCACGCGCGCACACACAGACACATCATCATCGTCGTCGTCGTCGTCTTCGAAAGTGTGTGCGTGTGCGTGCGTGGTGCGTGTCTGAAAGAAAAGTAGAGAAGGAGACAATGGAGGAGGATAATTACGACGACGAACAACCTACTATCACGACCAATGACAATAATAATACCAAAGTTGCGCAGCAGCAACCGACCGTGCCTAAAGTGGAAATGACCAAAGTTGTTCTACCGACGATCGCGACAACGACGGGAGGAGGAGAAGACGTTTTAGTGCACCATCACCCGTCCATGCACCCTGGGAAGATTTTACGATTTACCGAACTGATGCACCCTCAGAAATCGTTAGAGGAAGAGAGAGAAATAGCGAGAGAGAAGCGAAGACAGAGAAAGAAAGAACGAGAGGAAGAAGAAGAAGAAGACGACGACGACGAAGAAAGTGGGCACGAAGAAGAAAACGACGCGAGAGAGGAAACGGACGAATCGGAAGAGGAAGAGGAAGAGGAAGAAGGAGATTACAACAAAGGTGGTTCCGACAACGAGGATTTGCATGGTTGTCATTACAGAGGCGAGAAGCTTCTCCCGAAAGTCAATCAAGTTATGCTCGATCAAGACTTGAACGACGATATCGATCGGAAATGGAAACCGGGTGGGAGGGTGGATCGAGACGACGTGTCGTTAGCTGCTAGAGTAGCTGGGATGTATGCGAGCGAGAAGGAGGCGATGCGAGAGGCGATGGAAGATGCGGCAGATATAGACGAGGTTAAGAAGATGGAGGTCGCGGAGTTGGAGAAAGAGAAGTTTCTTATCGGTGTGGAACAGAAAGACTGGGAAGACGACATCATGTGGGACGACGATACAGGAGTAGTTGAGGCGGAGAGAAGGATAGCTGTGGGCAGTGAAGCTCATACTACAGTACAACATGAAGAAAAGGATGGAGTAACAGCACTAGGAATAGCAAGGAAAGAAAAAGCTTCCAGCAAAGACGACGATAATGAAAGCAACGATGAAGATGGGGACGCAGAGAATGATAGTAAAAACCGGAAATCAGTCGTTTCTATGCAAAAGTTGGATAGTGCGACAATTCATGCAATCAAAAATTCTCGCGTTAAGAGATGGGGGGAGTATACAGAACAACCAGACGATGAAGATTCCAAATCGACGGCGTCTCTGGAATACTTTGAACCGCCGGACACAAATTCGTTTCAGACCTTGCGTCTATGGACAGAAATTGACAGGAATAACGACAAAAACAATAAAAAAGACGAGTCGCACAAATATTCAAATCCAAATGTGGCAGTGCAAGATCCAAATTCACTCGCGTCTGGTGGTTCAAAGGAAGATATCAGAGTTCTTGGACAAGCCGAAGCACGTGTGCAAAGCGGGGGCTCGCATCGATTAGCCGGTTTAGATAAACTCGTCGTTCGTTTAGTCGGTCAGAGCGATTTACCGCCAGAAGCAGCATTGTTTACTGCAGAGGAAGATGAAAAAGCGGATGCCGCTGCTAGGAAGAACAAACAAACGTATCAAGAGCACGTTTCGAGAGAGCTTCAGGAGCGCGGTGCGCTCGAAATGTTGAAACGAAAAAATCAGGAGTTGCTTTCTGGTGATTGGGTGGACGAAGTTTCATGGGACGGAAATCCTGTGCATACGGACGAAATCAGCGATCCTTCGAAGATGTTTAGTGAGCTGCGAATAAATCCAAACGATCCCGATCTCGATTTGTTCGCGGACGGTGATCTCGACGGCTCCGAGTTTACGAGAGCGACTGCAAAAGTTTGGAAAACGCGCGATTTACCGCCCGTGGCTGATTTTGAGAAAACTTTGAACATAAGTATAGACGAAGCGTACGCTCCGGAAGTCCCTGAGGAAGGCGATGTGCGCGAACGTACTCGGCCAGGGCGTTTGGAAGGAATCATACACTCCGATTTCGTGTACCAAAATCCTCCTTCTTTGAACAGAGATCCAATGGATTATCCACGACCTCCTCCAGTTTTAGAAGTGCAACCGCCACAGGCGACGAAGAAGAAAATCGGGTTTATGGGTATTCGCATAGCTGGACCTTCCGCAGACGAAACGTTTAAAATCAACGTGAAATCGTTGACGCTCGATAGCGCCGTCGCGACGTTGAAAGTAAAATCTTCGGAAGCAGTTGGTTCTATCATTCAACGCGTACGCAAACGTTGGCCAGAACTCGAAGGTGATTTGTCCTTATACTTTCCTAAAGTGGGAGTAGAAAAGCAAGAACCTCTGGATGAATCCATGACCTTGAAAGATTGTGGCGTCAAGCCTCAAGTTGGCGCCCCGATTTTATATATAGAGTCTACTAAAGTGCACATGATTTCGGAAGAAATTGCAACGATGCGCCCGATAGACGATCATGCTTTGGCACCTCCTGGAGCGTTTAAGAAACCCTCCGATCTTTCCATTCAAGATGGTCATATAATGCTTGTGAGTTACGCGGAAGCAGACCCTCCTCTAATCGCTAAACCGGGCATGGCAGCGAAGAAAGTGACGTATTACTTGAGAAAATCTGCCGGGGATCAGGGCGCGAGACCTTTAATGGGAAAGAGCGGGCAAGTGTTTGATTTAAAACCAAACGCACCGTCGCCTTTTCTCTCCGGTTTACCTCCTGGTGTCCCCGTCAACGTCTTAGAGACGTCCATGTACCGCGCTCCACTTTTTAATGGGACGCCAGATATGGACGATGACTCTCAACCTGCGTTGTATTTACTCGCCAGAGGACCAACGGGCAAATGGAGCATGCGCCAAGTGCCCCATTTCTTCATTGCCGGTCAAATGGAGCCGCACGTTGAAGTTCCAATGCCAAGATCGCAGGAGTGTATCGACATTGAGGAACGCATGGTCAACGCGACAGTTTTGAAACATTTCTTGGAACTCCAAAAGCGAAGCACTCCAGAAGATGCGCATCGTCCGAAACTTGTTAAAGTTTCGGATATCGCGTCCTCGTTGAACAACGTCTTGACTGAAGACCAAATTCGGTCTAAGTTACGCCTCAAAATATGTGCACCAGTTCGATCAAGCGAAGGGATCAGTAAAGAAGATTATGCGTTAAATCCGGAGTACCGGTTCGAGCACGAAAAAGAAATTCAAAAAATGTGCACACCGGAAGATATTTGCGCATACGAATCCATGCGTCACGCCATCACCGAACTCATGCAAGACCGAACGCCGGAACAAGTGAAACGAATGAACAAACTTTTAGCCGTTGATTTTCAATCGTTAACGAATGCCGTGACGATTTTGGTGCGACACTCGAAAGGAAAACGCGCGAGGGATTTGGAAAGAATTGAGCTTATGCTTCAGATGCAACCGTGGTCGGTCACTCGAGAGTTTCTCGCATATGCGGCTGGTAAAGGTGTTTTGCACATTGACAGCTCGAAGAAGATTCAAAAAGAAACCGGAAAGTTCTGGCACTACGTCAGAAGACTAACGAAACCGCCTCCACCAGAAGAACTTCGTCCAAAAGTACAACCAGGAACAGTAACGGGTACCGCAGCAGATTTAAGAAAACTTACCATGCCGCAGGCAGCACGCATATTGAAAAACTTTGGCATCGAAGACGAAGTCATTTTAAAACTCGAAAGATGGAAACGCATCGGTTTGATCCGCGAATTGTCCGGTGCTGCCACGGCGGATGGGAACGCGACGCATCAAAACATGTCCAGGTTTGCGAGAAGCATCAAACTTTCCGAAGTGCAACAAGTCGAGGAACTCAAGGAAACGTCCAATTTTCTCTTCAAACGGCAATGGAAAAGACTCGCCAGGCGAGATCGAAAGAAGAAATCGGACGGAAACGACGAAGAATCATCCTCTGGAGGTGATACGGACGATGGTTTGAACGCCTTATGTTCCGATACTGAAGATAGCGACGACGAGAGCGATGAAAACCAATCAGACTCAGACTCAGATTCTTTAGCGGCAGAACTAGAAGCAGAGTTGGCAATGAAAGCAAGAGGCCCAACTGAAGAGGAAGATGCCGCTGAATTGGATCAACTGCGCAACGAACTCGGTGGTGGTATTGGTACAGAAGACCCCAAAAAACTTCTCGAGCGCGGAATTATCCCAGAAGGGAAGAAATTACGTTTGAAACGAATTACCACGCATACGTTTCCGGATGGTCGACAAGCGACGGTAGAGGAAGACATCACCGACATTGCCGGCGAAGCCTGGATGCAAGTCAGAGCGCAAGGGAAGAAGGCTTCTGATGAAGCGGCTACGCAAGCGCTTGCGGCGGTGGGTAGAGCAAAGCCTCCCGATGCACCTGAAGAAGCACCGCCCGAAAAGAAGCCGGCTCCAAAACCATTAACGTTTGCAGATAAAGCAGATGCGGAAAGAGCAGAGTTGGTTCGACGTCGAAAACGCGCGAAAGAACGTGCGCGACGCGCTAAGGAAAGAATACAAAGGTTGCAAGCGCAAGGTTTACTCATCGATGGCGAGTTAGATGAGGATGAGATGCCGGATATGAAACCAGTTCCCGGCCAAGGCTTGAAACTCAGTTTGAACGCGTCGAGGATCAAAGCCGCGGCACAACGCACCCAGTCGACCCCAGGTGGCTCTCAGCCGAGGAAAAAGCAAGGGTATAAACCGAGACCAGGCAAGCCTTTATGGATGCTTCTTACGGATCTTACAGAAGCAATCATCAAGAACAAGGAGTTTGGTCAAATTTTCGGGACGCCGGTGCTTTTGGAAGATTACAGGGATTTTGTCGAAAAACCGGTGGATTTGAACACGATCCTCACGAAAGCGCGCGAAAACGCGTACGGTACCGTCATGGAATGGTTCGCAGATATTACCATGATCGAAACAAACGCAAAGTCGTACCACCAAGCCAAACAAGAAGTGAAGATGCGTATAGATTGGGTTCCTACGTTGGCGACGAAACTCGTCGGTTTCGTCCAAACACTCTTAAATCGACCATACACCAAACGAGACTTGAAGAAAGCCGATCACACGTACTCGCCGCAGGAGGAGGGAGGAGAAGACCGAGGAGAAGACGATCAAAAAAGTAGTGGGTTGACGCAAACGCAACCAAAGATGAAGATGAAGTTTTCGTTTAAGATGAAACCGAAAGTGGAAGAAAGTGATGGCGGGGGTGAAGCGACACCAGCGGAAACGAATACGGCGACGGAAACCGGCGCGACTGGTGTAGAAACGCCCACGACGGGTGGTGGCTTAAACAACGATGCCGACGACGAGAATGAAGCCGAGGGTGGTCACCAAGGCGATGGAACTGTTAATGCCGCCGGGAACTTAGACTAACTTGCAACACATACTTATAAAGGAGAACTTTCTCAGCATGCTTGTCGCAAAAAGTGGCAAAACGTTCCTCTCTCGTTAGCGCATCTTTTTCTTTCTCTCCACTTTCCACTGTCAGACAACTCACCAGACCAATTAACACCACCTTCATTTGTTTCACATTTTTATCAACTTAATTGCGTCTCACCATGACTGAAATGGTCCCACCGTCCGCGCCAGAACCTCCGAAAAAGAAGGACACGACTGGTTTAGAGTTCATGGAAGGCATATCTGTACGTTTATTGATACTTTTCTTCTTCTTTCTTCTTCTTTCTTCTTCTTCTTCTTCTTCTTCTTCTT
>MDTG01302928.1_pt1 | contig 13465 bp, 12 predicted proteins | sample 811421 | NCBI WGS metagenome assembly MDTG01 (sample SAMN05326645, study PRJNA326480) | marine metagenome | isolation source: seawater | place: Pacific Ocean: South East | collected 2011 | reverse complement strand
TTTTTTGGATCAATTTTGTAATTTTTTATTGTTTCTTTTTTTGACCAGTAACTTGTAAGAATAATCTTTTTTGCTTTATCTAATGCTAACTTTTCTAAATAATTAGCTTCTTGAAAAGATTTTTTGTGAAATTTTTTTTTATCGAAATAATGATTGTAATATGTTTTATATGTAACATCTAACCAAAGTATAATTGGTATATCTGTCTCTAAAAAACTCGTCAAGTAAGTATCTGAAGTAAATATTAAATCAATATTTCGATTTTTTAAAATAGTAATAATTCTTTTTGAGTACTTTTTTGATAAAGAGATTTTTCTTTCAGAGTCATATTTGATATTGATTTTTTTAAAAAACTCTCTTTTTAATACAAATGGTATTCTATTAACATTTCTTAATGGGCCAATCGGCAAAACATCATGCTTTAAACTTTTTAATGTTTTAAAAATATTTAATTTTAATCCTGACCATGAAATAAAATCTGTTGGATTATCTGCAGAAAGATATGCTATTTTCATTGTAAAATTATTTAATTAATATAGTTATCAAATATTTTATTATGTCTTTAAGTATTATTATTCCATCAAAAAATGAACAGGATATAATTATAGATACCATTGAAAGTATAAAAAAGTCAAAAATTTCAAAAATTAATTATGAAATATTAGTAATTAATGATTTTAGCATTGATAATACTTTATCAATTTTAAAAAATTATAGAAAATCAAAGAGAATAAAAATTTTAAATAATAAAATTTCTGGTTTAGGCGGGGCAATTAATTTAGGTATTAAAAACTCATCTAAAGATTATATATGTATTTATATGGCAGACAAATCTGACTCTTTAAATGATATGTACAGATATTACAAATTGATAACTAGTAGAAACTTAGATGCTGTTTTTGGAAGTAGATTTGTAAAAGGCTCGAAGCTAGAAGGCTATCCATTAAAAAAATTAATTTTTAATAGAATTTTCAATAATTTATGTATGCTGTTTTTCTTAAGTTCATTTAATGATTACACTAATGCATTTAAAATGTATAAAAAAAAAATGCTTATTAGTTTTTTTCCTATTGTATCTGAAAATTTTAATGTTTTTTTAGAGCTACCATTAAAAACTGTATCTAGAAATTATAATTTTAAAGTAATTCCAATTTCTTGGAATAACCGAAGTAAAGGTAACTCAAAATTTGTAATAAAAGAATTAACATCAAAATATTTTTTTACTTTTTTGTATTGTTTTCTTGAAAAAATATTACTTAAAAAAATTAAATGATTAAACCTAGCAATCTAATTTATATTTTAATTTTTTTTAATATTTTAACTTTTTTTTTTGGTTTCATATATTCTGAGGAGCATGGAGCATCTATTTTAGATGCAAATTTACATACATATCCAGCTATTGATGGACTAAAAAATAATTTCATCGAAAATATTATAACGTACGGAAAGTATGGAGAGAATTCATATCCACTTCATCATATAATTTACGCTTACACTAATCCATTTGAAGTCGGTTCAATCTATTATAGACTACAAAGTTCCATATTAAGTTTAATAGTTATTGTTTTTTTTTATTTAATTTTAAATTTAAGATTTAAAATAAAAATTGAAGAGGCATTATTTTTATCAAGTATTTTACTTTTAAGCCCATATTTTAGAACGTCAGCTTATTGGGGAATGACTGAAAACACAGGTTTAATATTTTTAGTAATAAGTATTTTTTTTTTTATAAAATTATTAAAAAGTGATGATAAAAAATTTACACAAATATTGGTAATATGTTTGTTTAGTGCTCTAGCTCTCTATGCGAGGCTCCAATATGTATTTTTATGCATTTTTTTTTTCTTTTATCTTTCTTATAAACTAAATTTAAATAGAGCTGTATTTGTAACAATAAATTACATAATCTACTCAATACCTGGGTTAATACTCATTTATATTTGGGGAGGTTTATTAGATGAACAATATTCGGGTGAATTTAATTATTTTATAAGTGCTAACTCAATACCACGAACTTTGTTAGTAATTTTTTCACTTATAGGATTTTATTCTTTACCTTTTATAATTATTTTAAACGATAAAATTCTTAATGTGCTAAGAAAGAATATAATTAACTTTTTTATTTCACTATTAATTTGCTCGTCGGTATACTTTTTTTTCGATGTGAATATTTTAGCTCTTGATGAGACTAATAGTTTTCCTTATGGCCAGGGTTTTGTTAGTCATATTTCATATAAATTTACAAGCATTAAGGAAAGTTATTTAATTTTTTGTGCATTAGGACTCCTGGTAACTTATAAAATTTTTAATTTTACAGGTCGAAATAAATTTTTAATTATTGCATTATTGAGTGTTTTTTCGCTAAGAGTACATTTTTTTTCAGAATATCTTGATCCTTTACTCTTCATATTGTTTTTTGCACTCATAGAATTTGATGAAAAAAAAATGTTAATGAATTTAAAAAATATTTTAATTTTAGAGCTATTTTTTTTAGGAATATTACTTGGAGCTATTTTGATTTAAAATTATTTATAATTAAAAAATAAATTGCAAGTATTAGTGATATTCCAATTAAATTTATGAAATCATTTCTTATATACAACGATAACATAGAGGCAGTTAATATTATGGTAGTAATTAATATATAAGATGAAAAATTATTAAATTTTTTCATTAAAATGTGATGTAGATGGTTCCTATCCGGTTCGAAAGCATGCTTTTTTTTTAATATTCTTGAAATAGCAACACGTAATAAGTCTATTCCAGGCAAAATCATTAGAATTATAATCTGATCAGCGAGGATTTTATCTTCATTATAAGATTTAATAAATATTAAAGCCAAAATAAATCCTAGTAAAAGTGAACCACTGTCACCTAGAAAAATTTTATTTTTAAAATTATAATATAAAAAGAAAATAGAACAGATAATTAAAATTATAAAAAATAAGTTCCATATAGAAATAAATAATAAATAAAAAGTACATATCAAAAAATATGAAATTGAGAGACCATTTATTCCATCAATCATATTGAATGCATTTAAAAAAACAAGAATACAGAAGATTGTAAAAGGTATTGAGAATTTATCTAGATTTATTTGTTTTTCATAAAATAAAAAATTTAAATCGTTAACTATAAACTTATTACTTAGAGATATGCTTATGAAAATTGCAAATATTGACAAAATTAATTTTGTATTGGGGTTTAGATTATTTTTATCATCATAAATCCCCATTAAAAAAAAAATTAAACCTCCAAAATAAATACTTATAATTTCTCTTTTATTAGAAAAATAAGTTTGATCCACTAATACAAAATTTTCTAAAATTAAATAAAAAGTTATATTAATAAAAAAATATATACCTCCAATCAGAGGTACTTTTGATTTATGGATTTTTCTATTATTGTCAGGATAATCATAAAGTTTTAAAAATTTTGATATCTTATTTATATATAAAAATAATATTAAATTTATTACAATAAAAAAGAGTATAAATATTATATTATTCATAATTGTTTTTTAAATAATTTAAGTAAAATCCCAATGGTAAATAAATTGATGCACATAAATAATTATTAAAAAAATTACCAGATGGTAAAATCAACATAAAGGTATTTATAAAAAAACATACATGTAAGATATAAATATTTATTTTTTTATTTGTTATTTTATCTTGTCTAAACTTGCTTGCATATAAGGTAAAAAAAATTTTATATAGAAGTAAAAAAAATATTAGCATATAAAATATTAAACCAATAACACCAGTTTCAGCTAAAATTTGAATTATAAAATTATGAGGATGCGTTGTACAACTCGATTGTTCAATAAAATATTTGGTATCGCTACATTTTACTCTAAACATATTCGGGCCCACTCCAGTTATTTTATTCTCTAAAAACATTTTAAAAGCTGTTGTATAATGAACTTCATGAGCCCTGGAATAGATATAAAATCCTCTTTTGGGTTTTTCGTCATAATATTTTTTCTCACCATCACTATCAGTATATGTTTTGAGAGCGAGACCTTGCATTGTTTGTTCTATAAATCTTTTTTTTAAATCTTTGTGTTGTAAAACAATAAAAGTGATTGAGGAAAAAAAAATCAAGAGGATTAAAAAAAAATATCTTAGCTTATATTTTAAAAATATATATGAGAATAGAAAGAATGTTATTAAAAATAATGACGTTCTCTCACCAGAAATAAGGACAGTAAATAAAGAAAATATTACAAAGATTACCAAATAATAATTTGATTTCTTATTAATTTTTAAGTTAATTGTAAAAAATAAAAATATTATTAAGGGTAAAAATCTTGACAAATAACTTCCTACTATTTGCCTATCTTCAAAAGGTCCTGTTAGTCTTAAATATGGCTTAGGATAACCTAAAATACTTACATTATTGAAAAATTGGTAAATTGAGTCAATCATTACGAATGAAAATGCAAGTACAAAACTTAAGAAAAAAAATTTTTTAAAATTTGGAAATCTATCTATTAAAAAACAAATAAAAGCTGAAAATATTATAAATCTTATGTAAAAAAAAGAACTCTTGAGTGAAAACAATATATTGTCAGACAATAATGACGATAATATTAAGTATAGCCAAAATAAAAATAAAATTTTTATAATAAAATTATTAAAATATATTATTAATTTTTTTTTAAAGCTTAGATAAATAAAAAAAAAAACAGATAAGAATATAGTCAAATCTGGAATAAATGGACCACTAATAAGAGAAAAAGGAAATATTATTATTAGAAGAAGTAAAAACTTACAAATAATACTATCAAAACTATTAATTTGAATTGTTTTTTCATCATCAAATAATTTTGATAAAATTTTATTCATTAAAGTTTAAGTTATAATTATGATATAAATTATACATCTAAATATATTTTTTATAAATGCAATCAAATTCAATAGGTTTTATATTTATTTCACTATTTCAAGTAGAACCCTCTTATCATGGCGCTTCGGACGTAAGTTTAAATTTTTTTAAATTATGGCCGACTAAAAATAAAAATTTAATACAAATATCCAGAGAAAAAAATGACAAAAGTAAAATTATTAGTATTAAAAAAAGGAAAGGTTTATTTGGAGTAATTTACAATTTATTATTAATTTCTTTTTATGCAAAAAAAAAGTTAAACAATTTTAAAAAAAAAGTTATAATTTTAGAGGGTGCAAGTTGGGCTGGATATTCATTTATTTTGATAAGTATTTTAAAATTTATAAGTAAGGATTATAAATTTATTTATCATGCTCATAATTTAGAGTTCGAAGTAAGAAAATATAAAAATTCAAAATTAATAAGATTTTTAACATTTTACTTTGAAAAATATTTATATAAGTATTCAATAGGCACAACAGTTTCTTTTAAAGACTGGAAATTTGTTAAAAAAAATTACAAATCTCAATCAATTTTATTTGAAAATGGTGTAAAAAAAGAAATTCCAAAAAAATTAAAAAAAGTAAAATTAGCAAAAAATAGTTTTATTTTATTTAGTGGCTCATACACTTATTGGCCAAATAAAATAGCTATTGATAAAATATTAAAAAATAAAAATTTAATTAAAAAAAAATTAAAAAATATTAAATTTGTTTTTACTGGAGAAGGATTTCCATATCAAAATGACAAAGATATAATTAATTTGAAAATTGTAAAAAAACAAGAGTTAATATGGTTAATAAAAAATTGTTTGTTTTTCTATGCACCTCTACCTAAAGCACCTGGGACGAAAATAAAGATTTTGGAAGCAATTTATTATGGTAGTACTTTGGTTTGCTCTAATTACTCACTAGTGGGTATAAGAAATTTAGATAAAATAAATTTTATATTTAAAGTTAAAAATAATAATATTTCTAAAATTATTGAGTATATTAAATCAAAAAAATATGAAGGTTTATTAAAAAATAACAAAAATTTTAAAAAATATTATAACTTTGAACTAAAAGTAAAAGAATTTTATGATAAATTATTTAAAAAAAAATATTTATAAACTAATAATCTAAAAGTAATTTTAATCACAGCTTTATTATGGTTTTCTGTTGGTACAAAAATCAAACCTGATGCTAACTTTTTCAGTTTAGATTTTTTTAATAATATCAGGTTTTTTATACCATTTATAATTTTGATATTCTTTATTTATTAAAGAAAAATTACATTGAATTAAGATATTTAAAAACATTTATTTTTATAATATTTATTTCGTATTTATTGGGATATTCAAATTTTTACTTACTAAATGATGAATTAGTTGAAATATTTAAGAAAGATAATTTTTTAATCCAAAAAGGGTATGTTCCAAACAAATTAAGAGATTTATTAACTATATTTTATTTTATAGTAACATTTTTGATATTATCCAAATTAAATGAACATGATCTAAAGTTAGTGAATATTACTAACATTTTGTTGTTATTTTTACTTACATTATTAACTTTATTTTTTGCATATAAAGAATTTTTGTTGAGTGATAAAGCATATTTATACTATACATCATTTTTAGTTGATGGTGAAATCGCAAATGTTTCTACTATCAGATCACTTGGTCTTGGTAGGAATCTTTTAATTATAATAATACCTTTAATAATTTACTCATTTTTGAGTGAAAAAATAATTAAATTTAGGTTTGTTATTTATGTAATTTTAATATTTTTAATTTCAAATTTATTTCAATTACAATCTAGGGTATCAATTTACTCATTTTATTTATTTAGTATAGTTATTGTGTTTTTTCTTATTACCATTAAAGATTACAAAAATATTTTAATATTAATTTTATTATTTTTAATTGTTCCAAATATTATTAGCTTTTCAATTCCTTATATAAAAGGTTTATTTTATGATAAAAAAATAGATACAAGGGCTAGAGTATATACAATGAATCCAAATAATTTAAAAATTATAGAAGATAAAACTTTTTTAAATAAAAATTCAAGTGACGAAAGTAGTGGTGTTGTTCAACTTGATGAAAAGCCAGATAGGGAGTACGTATATTCAAATAGGGCGTATGTATATTCAAATATATATTCATCTGAAAGAATTGATTTATGGCATAATGCTATTGATATTTTTATTAAAACAAATAACTACAACAAAAAATTTTTTGGATTTGGACCATACTTAGATAGATATTTTATTAAAGAAAGCATGTCCAATGCCATCTTATATGTTCTACTATCTGGTGGTTTATTAGGGCTAATTGGAATAATTCTTTTATATTTTATAACTTTGAAAAAAATCGCATATGGATTGTTTAAAAATTATTTTAAAAATGATCATATTTCAATTTCATGTATCTTTATAATATTATTTTTATTTCTCAGGAGCTTAGTAGAGAACAGTTTTGTAATTTTTGGGACAGATCATATTATTTTTATATCTTGTGTAATTTATATATTTATTAAAAAACCTAAAAAAAAATTTAGCTAATAGATCTTATTTTATCATTAATTAGTTCTATCGATGACTTTATATCATAAATATTGATTGGAAATACTTTGTTTTCATTCTCAAGCTTTTTTTCGTATTCATTTTCATTATTAAAAAAGACTTTTGTTCCAGAATTAATACATTCTAAAGAAAATAAAGAATTAAAATTTTCTAGACTTAAAATTGTAAATTTAGAATTTTTGCATAACTTAATTACTTCATTTCTTGTAATCTGGCCATATTCTTTTATTCCAGCAATATTTGTTAGTTCACCAACTGTTACAATTTTATATTTTCTTTTTAATATCTCGATGTATTTTACAAGTGTTTCTGTGCCTTTGGATGGATAAAATCTAATATAAAATATAAAATCTATATCTCTTTCATTAAAATTTTTTATATTATTTTGATTAAAATTATTTTGAAAAACATTATATAAAAAGTTAAACTTGGATTTTTTAACAACTTTCTTTGATAAAAATTCTTTAAGGTTATTAGTTGTAAAAATTAAATTATTGTACCTCCAATTTAATATAAAGTTTGAAATTCTAAATTGAAAGGGCATACAATATTTTCTAAAAAATTTTTCAAAACCTTTTACGTTATCTTTGTTATATATTTTACTACCAGTTATTGGCCCCAATATTGTTCCTGGTGGTACTAGAGCAAATATAACAAAATTCCACAATGGTAAAAAATTTATGTACATAACTTTTTTTCCCAAAAAAAAATTAAACCATAAGTATAGAATACCTATAAATGGACTTAAATATTTTTGTGAAAAATTTAATTCACCATTAATTTCTGCTTCTTCATCTATTGATGTAAATAATTTTTTGTTATAAGTGTTTTGTAATAAGATTTCATTTCTTTGCATATTCATCTTATCAGAGTATTCCTCTAAGAACATTTTCGAAGCTACACCTTCACCATTAGATTGCCTGAAATCACATATCCAGCAAAAATATTTGTATTTAAATTTTTGTTTATCTTGTATTTTTACCCACTTATTTTTGTTTCTTGAATATCCTAAGTGACTAGAATTAAAAAAGCCAAATATAGAAGATAGATTTCTTCCAAGAAACCAAAATAATGAATCAAAAATTATTAAAATAAATGTTAAAATATTTTTTTTTTTGTAAATTTTGAGGCTTCTTCCAAATAAATATCAGTAGTTCCAGTTTCTTTAAAAGTGAGTTGATTTTCATGATATTTAAAACCTGATAAATATGAATAAACAACATTTAACTTATATTTTTCTGAAAATGTAAACCACAAATACATATCTCCACTTCTTTTTAAAGATTTAAAATATTCATAATTTAAATTTTTAATTAAATGAGTTCTCCAGAAAGTGGACTCTTGCTGAATGAAAGGCAAGTATTTTCCATATACACCCGATCTTATTAAACTTGATCTATATTTATATGGAAATTGAACATCTATAATTTCAGAGTTTTGATTATATAAAACTTTTAGACCAGTTACCCAATTAATTCTTTTATTTTTAAAAACTTTGTTTAACACAGAAAATGCTGTTTTGTTAAAAAAGTCTCCCGCATTTAAATACGCCATTATATCTCCACTGGCAATTTTAAAACCTTTCGCTAAACCATCATACAAACCTTCATCTTTTTCAATAATATGTTTAATTTCAGAATGCTTTTTTTTGTAATGTTCAATTATTGAATTTGTGTTATCACTAGAATTTCCATCAATAATTATGTATTCAAGTTCGCATTTAGAATTGAGAAACTCAGTCTGGGAAATCACAGATTCTATTGTTTCAGCGATATATTTTTCTGCATTAAAACATGATGTTATAATGGTAAATTTAGTCATAAAAATATAGATGATAATAAAAAATAAAATTCTTTCAAATGAAATAATAAAAAGAAAATTAGGAATAATTGATTCAAAAGATAAGTATTTATTTAAAAAAGATTTTAAAAAAAAAATTTGTGAATCATATGTATATCATCTCAAGAATAAAATTGTTTTTGGTGATGGAAAAATTGGAACCTTAAACCATGATATACTATCAGACTATCTAAGTTACAACAGCTTAAGTAAATTTATCTTTCTAAAGAAAATTATACTAAAGTGTAAGTACTTTATAGAGGTATTATATCAAAACGTTTTTTTAAAGCAAAAACACATTAAAAATAATTGTGTAATAATTTATAACAGAAACTCATACGGCTATTTTCACTGGGTTTTGGATACATTGCCGAAAATTTTATACGCAAAAAAAATAAATGCAAATTTTACTTTTATTTTTTCTGAAAGCTTAAAACAAAAATTTATAATTGATAGCTTAAAAAAATTTAATATTAAGTTTATTTTTATTAAAAGGGATTATAAATATTTATTTGAAAATATTACATATATCGGTGAACTTTATCCCTCAGGGAGTCCTAGAAAAGAAGTATTAGAAAATTTAAGAAAAAATATAAAATTTAAGAAAAAAAATATTGAAAGAATATACATTAGTAGAAATAAAACTGATAGACGAAAAATAATAAATGAAAATGCTTTAATTGAAGTTTTAAAAAAATACAAATTTAGAATTTTATATACTGAAAAAATCAACTTTAAAAAACAAATTGAAATATTTTCAAAAGCTGCAATTGTAACTGGATTACATGGTGCAGGAATAACAAATATTGTTTGGATGAAAAAGAATTCTAAACTGTTTGAAATTAAACCAGAGAAAGACTTATTCTTAAACTGCTACTTTAATTTAGCAAGTGCTTTGAAAATTAACTATCATTACTTAATATGTAAAAAATATAATTATCTCTCCTCAAGTAAAAATGCAGATTATGAGGTAAATATTAGTTATTTTGAGAAAAAATTAAAAAAAATTATCAATGAAAAATAATATAAGACTTAAGTTAGTTTCAAATTTTAGTTCAATCGACATAAAAAAAAATTTTACTTTTAGTGCATTAAATCTTGCTTTTTTAAGTTTCCTTTTTTCTGGGTCAATTAAAATACCTAAAAATTTATTTTTATGGTGTGACGGTATAACTGGTAAATTCTTATATAAAGTTGAAAAAATTGCTGGAAATGAATTTTTAAAAAAATTTTATAATTTTAAATTTTCAAAAGTTATAGTTCTAGGCAATTATACTAATAAACAATTAAGTTATTTAAACCGAAAGTTTAATACTAAAGTTTCTGGAATTTCTATTCCTAAAGTAAAAAATAAAGATATTAAAAAATTTGTGCCTAAAATTGAGAGAAATACTTTAGTATTAATAACCTTGCCAACTCCAAAGCAGGAAATTCTATCTAATGAAATAATAAAAAAATCAAAATATTACAAAATTTTATGTATCGGTGGTGGTTTGAGTATAGCTACGGGTGAAATAAGAAAATGTCCAAAGTTTTTATATAACTTAGGATTAGAATTTCTATGGAGACTTCGCACAGATACAATTAGAAGATTAAAAAGATTAATTGTGACTTTATTAATATTTACGTTTTATTTATTAATCGGTAAATTAAGTAAGTTAAAGGTGATAGTCATCTAAATATGTTTCTTAATTGATAAATAAAGCTTCTTGAGAAATTTATTATTTTATAAATGTCTCTTGTGTCGGTCCATTTTAAATATAAAATTTTTCTATCTGAAATCAAAGTTGCTGTTAGTGGCACATTTCCTCCGGTAGAAGAAATTATAATATTACATTTTGACATAACAAAGAGATCTATTATGAATTGTTCACCACTTGTTTGTCTTAATTTATTTTTTTTAAATATAGGTTTATCTCCAATTATTTTAAAGTTAGTCTCTAAATTTTTAATTAATTTTTTTCTTGAAAATTCTTCGTCAGACGCTACATAAATGTTTCTTATTTTTTTTGGTATAAATTTGAAAACGTTTTTATAAAAATCATTTATTTGATAAGAGAATATTACATCTTTATTAGGAATTTCTAATAAAAAGCTAAAAAAACCCAAATGTTTGTCTGTTATTCTCGAGTGAATGCAAGCTAAATTTTTTTTTTTTGAGATTTTATTAATTTTTTTTTTAAACTTTTTTTTAGGTATTAAAATTTTATAAGTACTTTTCCACTCCTCTAAAAGTTTTGCATTATTTAAATTATCAGTATTATGTTTTTTACAAGTTTCAATAGAAATCGATGAATTGAAGGGATCCATTTTTATGTTTTGGTCTTTTGTTTTTTTTCTTTTTAAATTAAAGACTTTTAAACCTTTTAATTCCATTAAATCTGTAAAGTAATATGGACACTCTTTATTTTTTATTTCAAAGATTTTTATAATTTTACTATTTTTTTTTTTTAATCTATTGTATGCAATGCAAAAAGTTATTTGCCTTAGCCGGTCACAAAACCCTGACTTCATATGAGAGAGATCTATATACATTTGATTAAACTAATTTAAATTATTAAAAAATTTTTCATATTTGGATCTAACTTTTTTTTCGTTCCAATTTTTTTTTGCGAAAAGATATGCTTCTTTTTGAAATTTATTTCTTTTAATTTTATTTTTAATTAATATATTTAACTTACTGGCAAATTGTTTGTAATTAAAAGGACTGATTAAGTATCCATTAATACCATCTTTAACTATATCGGATAATCCACCAACGTTGTACGCAATTATAGGTTTTCCACATGATTGTGCTTCTAGGGCTACATTTGGCAAATTATCTAATCGTGAAGGTATTACAACAATGTCTGAAAGATTATAAATATTTGATAACTCTTGCTCACTTTTTATATAACTTATATATTCGATATTAAATTGTGAGATATTAATATTATTTTTACCCGCTACAATTAATTCAAAATTATTATTATCTATTCTTTTTAATGATTTTATTAATAGATCAAGACCTTTTCTTCTATCAGATGGATTTCCAAATACTGCAAAAAATATCTTTATTTTTTTATTTTTTTTTAAATTTAAATTTTCAATTTTATTAATTTTTTTTGGAAAAAAAATTTTTTGATTAATTGGGTAAGGTATATTAATAATTTTACTTCTTGAGTATATTTTGCTCTCTTTTGAAATTTGCATTAGCCATTTACTTGGACAAATAATTGCAATTGGCTTTAAGTTATATTTATCTTTAAATTTAATATTCGAAAGGAAATTATTAAACTCTCCCTTTTTCCAGCTATTATCTCCATATTCTAGGTAATTTTCTGTTCCACATAACCACCACATGTCATGCATTGTTATAATATAAGGTTTTTTTATTTTTTTTATATCGTTTATTGATATTGTTTCAGCATTAATCCAGTGCAAATTAATAATATCAAAATTAGACTTGTTGATAAATTCTAAAATAGGTGAGTCAAAAAAATTGTATGAAGTTGGATTTTTATTTCTATCAAATTTACTAATTATTATTCCGATATAATTTTTAATTTTAAAAGACAATTTTATTAAATTACTTTTAAATTGAATGATACGGTTATCGTTTGACTCTTTTTTTACAACTATCATTTTACTTTCAATTCCTTTTTTAATAAGATTTATTGATTTATGAATTCGGTACGAAGACTTTGCTGCTCCGCCAAATAAATCTGAATACGAAACATTTAAAATTTTCATTATTTAATTTATTAAATTTTGTTTAATTATAATTTCTGAAATAATTTGTTTTAATGAATATTGTATTTTCCATTTTGGATATTTTTTTTTAAATTTATTTAAATTTGTCACATACCAGATATGGTCTCCCAATCTATTTTTTTTTGAAATTTTAATTCTCATTTTTTTTTTTGTCATTATTTCTATTAAGTTTATAGCCTCCAAGATAGAACAGCTATTTTTTAAACCACCCCCAACATTATACACCTCTCCTTTAGAAGGTTTTTTAATAAATTCCCAAATCATGTTAACTAAATCCTCACTATGAATGTTATCTCTTACTTGTTTGCCTTTATAACCATAAATTGTGTAAATTTTATTTTTTAGACAGCATTTTACCAAATAAGAGAGAAAACCATGTAATTTTGCTCCAGAATGGGATGGTCCTGTTAAGCAT
>MDTG01202794.1_pt1 | contig 13465 bp, 16 predicted proteins | sample 811421 | NCBI WGS metagenome assembly MDTG01 (sample SAMN05326645, study PRJNA326480) | marine metagenome | isolation source: seawater | place: Pacific Ocean: South East | collected 2011 | reverse complement strand
TAAATGCATTTAAACTTAATTAACTTTCATCATGGAATTGGCAGCGTAGGCGACCTCCCTATTCCCTTTGAAACTGTTTTAAATATTTCTGCGTGGGTAATTGTTCTAACATTTGTATTCTTAAAAGTCTCCTGGAGACAATCTGTGTTGATAGAAAAAGAAATTGTTAAACCTAGGAAGCAAAGCATCTCTGGAAAAGTTTTAGGTCTATTTGTTTTATCTTTACTAATTTTTCCAGGATTAATTGGTAATGAAGAAGCAAAAACATCTATTACTCCCCTTGTTATTTGGGTATTTCTCTGGATAGGTGTTCCAGTGTTAGGTCTTATTTTCGGAGATATTTATGCAAAATTTAACCCTCTATCAATAATTCCATCAGATGAAAAAAAAGCCACAACAGTATGGTTTGCATCTGCATTATTTCTAGGGCTTACTTGGTTTGAACTTGTGTGGAGAAAGCCAGGAAATCCATCACATATTGGAGTTGTTTTCATCTTATTATTTGCAATAACAACAGGTGTGCGAATTCTTTTTGGTAAGGCTTCTATTGAAGTTGACCCTCTTCACCTGCTTCACCATTTATACGCAAAGTTAAGAATCACCGTTTCCAGGCCATTTTATAGGAATATGCTTGAGAATATTGCTAATCTTTCAAACTTCAAAGGCATGGAGTATTTCATATTATTGATGATTGGTACTGTAACCTATGATGGACTAAGAGGAACGACTTTTTGGTATAACCTATTTGGATCATCCACTTTAGATATTGGTTTCTCAACACTTTCATTTCTTGTGATAAATATTATCATCATCGGTTCCTATAGGTTCGCCTGTTGGTTCGCATTAAAAGTTAGTGGTGAAAAAAAAGATTTAAACGATGTTTCCCTTTTGTTTGCACATACAATGCTTCCTATCGCCTTTGCTTATCATGTAACTCATTATTTGAGTTTGCTTTTATATGAATCTCAAACTATTTTTTATCGACTTAACGACCCCTATGGTCTTGGTTGGAATCTTTTTGGCGTTGAGGACATAACTATTAATTATTTTTTAACTCCAGTTGCTTTATGGGGCATCCAAGTGTTCCTTACTTTAGCTGGACACATGTTAAGCGTTATTCTTGCTCATGATTTATCGATTAAACTTTTTGGACATCAACAAAGTGATAAAACTCAGTATATATTTTTGTTAATTACTGTAGGTCTCACTCTTCAGGCTTTGTTTGTTTTAAGCGTTCCTTAAGTTTTTTTGTCCTCTAAGCTTTTCACACGCTCAGCAATTGGAGGGTGTGAGTAGTAGTAAGAACTATACAAACTGTCGGGTGTTAAATTTGAAGAATTGTCTTTGCTTAATTTAAGAAGTCCTGAAATCATACTCTCGACCTCTGTGTATTGAATGGAGAAATCATCAGCAGCAAATTCTCTTTGTCTGGAAATATAAGAAGAAATTGGTTTTGTGAAAAAGGTGTAAGAACCAATAACTAAATAAAATAATAAAAATTTGGAGTATAGAGTTATCTCATCTAGCCCGTGTCCATAAAAGAATTGATCAGCCATGAAAGCTTGCCCTAAAATGTAAAACCCAAAAAAACCAAAAAATATGGAGCTAACAAGAGTTCTTCTTATGTGTCCCAATTTATAATGCCCTAGCTCATGACCTAAAATCGATTCCATTTCAGTAGGAGTAATTGTTTCTAAAAGTGTATCGTAAAAGACTATTCTTTTATTGTTTCCAAATCCTGTAAAAAATGCGTTTCCATGTGAACTTCTTAGACTTCCATCCATAACAAACAATCCCTTAGCTTTGAAATTAATTTTATTAAGAAGTTTTTCAATAGGTTCTTTAAATTTCTCGTCAGTGATTGGCTCTAGTTTGTTAAAGAGAGGAAGAATTAAAACAGGATAGAGATAAAAGATTACAGCTTGAAATAAAAATACCGCTAGAAAAGCATATACCCACCAATTGTCTCCTAATTGTTCAATTATTGAAACTACTACCGCGTATAAAGTAGAGGAGAAAGTAACAGTAATTAGCAAGTTTTTTATCAAGTCTTGTATAAATGTTTTGGTAGTTGTTTTATTAAATCCATATTTTTCCTCAAGGATAAATGTAGAGTATATAGCAAGAGGAATTCCTATTATTTCATCAATTAAAACAATAAACAGCCCCAATAAAATGATCCCAAGAACATTTGATTGAGTGACGTCTTGAACTATTTTTGTCAGAGAGTTAAGTAACCCGCCTGTTGTAAACAATAAAAGAACTCCTACAGATAAAAAAGCTGTAAACATTGAAAATCTAATTCTGTCAGTATTGTAATTAATTGATTTTTTGTATTCCTCTTCTGTAACAACATTTACAAATCGTTCAGGAATTTTGTTTTTATTTTTTTCCATTGACTGGATGTTTCTCTGTTTTAGATAAGTTTCAAGTAAAAACTTGATTCCAATAAATACTGGAAAAAGTACTTTGAAATTTAAATCATTGATTATGTCAACTAGATTCATATTCGTTTATATTACCTTTGTTTAAGTTGTAAGAAAGAAGGAATAAATAATCTATTTACCAAATCTTCTCTCTCGTTGAACATATTCTCTCAAACAACGTAGAAAATCAATTTTTCTAAATTCAGGCCAGAAAACATCTTGAAAAATAAATTCTGAGTATGCACTTTGCCAAAGAAGAAATCCAGAAAGTCTAGCTTCTCCGCTTGTTCTGATAACAAGATCTATATCTGGAACTCCCGGTGAGTATAAATGTTCCCTTAAGTCTTCGTCCGTCATATTTTCAATGAGATCGTCTATATCCTCTTCTTTATTGTTTTTTAGGAGACTTTTTATTGCATCTACAATTTCTTGGCGTCCACCGTATCCAAGTGCAATGGTCAGTGTTTTTTCTCCACCGCCCCTGACTTCTTGAAGTTTATCAATAGTGTCTTGAAGATATTGTGGGAGTTGGTCAAAACTACCAATAAATTGAATTTTAAAATTATCTACAATGTCATCAATAATTAGTTCTTCAAATAGCTCATTGACTACTTTGTAGTATGGCTCTAGTTCCTCTTGTGGTCTAGATAGATTTTCTTTCGACAAAAGCCAACTTGTAATATGTTTAATCCCAAGTTCATCACACCATGAAACGCATTCTTTAAATCGAACCATTCCAATTCTATATGAGACCTCATAGCTTAATAATTTTTCCCTACGTGCATACCTTCTGTGTCCATCGTGGATGAGGCCAATATGTTTAGGTAGTTGTTTTGTTTGTAGATTTTTTTGAAGTCGTGATTCATAGATTCCATAAACAAACTTTGGTGAAACCATAATTAACTACAGATATTTTCTATTTCTTCTAAGTTTCTTGGTAATGCCTTTGTCAAATTTACAGATTCACTTTCTGTACATAAAATATTATCCTCAATTCTGATTCCAATACCCAGTAATTCCTCTGGAATTTCATGGGTAATTGTTTTTGCTTCTTGCATCTCTTTTTGCTCTAACTTAGTGGCTGCTTCCATACCAATTTCTTTTCTTCTAATCTTTATCTTTTCAGGATCACGTTCTAGGAGTGGAAAGCTAATTACAGGTTTTGATGGCCTTATATAAATTCCTGGCTCAATAGTAGTCACCATACCTGGAGAAAATTTTCTTGGTTCGTTGTTTAACTCATTACTTCCAGCATCATGTACGTCTAAACCTAACCAGTGACCCGTACCATGCATAAAAAACTGAAAATAATGCATCATTGAGATTGTATCGTCTAAGTTTTGAGGAACTAATCCAAGATTTACTAATGACTCCGAAATAGAAGCTATTGTAGACTTGTGAACATCCTGCATAGTGAAATTGGTAGTTACCATTTCAATACCTAAATTTTGTGCCTTTAACACCTCCTCATACACTGCTTTTTGCTCTGATGAAAAACTTCCATTTACAGGAAATGTTCTTGTAATGTCTGATGAATACATGCCATATTCTGCTGCAGCATCAATAAGAAGAAGTGTTCCATCTTTAAGTTTTTCTCTATTGGTGGAGTAGTGCAGTATGCATGAATTGTCCCCACCTGCAACAATTGAGTTGTAACCAAGTCTTTCAGAGCCTAGGTCAAAAAACGTCTTTTCCATCTCGGCTGCAACTTGATATTCATACATACCTGGTTTAGTAACTTTCATAGCAGCTAGGTGTCCTTCGATACTAATGTCACATGCCCGTTGGAGTAGCTCCAGTTCTCCAGATTGTTTTATTAATCTAAGTTCAGAGAGGATGGGTTGTAAAGCAAACATGTTTGCTTTACTAAAATCTCCACCTCTTTGGTCATAGGGGATGGCAAGACTTAATGCTTGTTGGTCATATTTTTGGAATAAGTTTGAAGAATAATCACAATAGATATTCTGGTAACCCTTTAATAAATTAATTAATTCTTTTTTGTAATCTCCGGTTGAGTAAGCTTTATGAGCACCATATTCAGCGATTGCACCTTCTTGACCGATTCTTTTTCCATCCCAAGTCTCCATCTCTTCATTTTTGTCTAATACAAAGAGATGTAATTCTGGCTCAGAATCTTTTATAAGAATTACAGCATGAGCATCTGGTTCTGGCCACTCTGTTAAGTAGTGAAAATCAGAGAATTGGCGAAATTGATAGTTTGCATCATTATTCCTATATACAATCTCGTTTCCATGTAACAATACTGCACCATTTTTGATTACTTTTGCAATTCTCTCTCTAGCTTGTTTTGATAAATTCATAACCTCAATAAGGATAATGTATTAGTGGGTTGTTTTACCAATACTATTTATAAAGAAAAAAGGAGCGACTAGCGCTCCTTTTTAAAAAACCAGTTTAACTGGAACTTACTTCAGATTTTCAGCTGAAGATTTACCGTTTTTTTCTACAATCTCGAATTCGACCTCTTGATCTTCTTCAAGATTATTCATTCCAGCATTGCGTACTGCGGTGATGTGAACAAACACATCTTTATCACCATCTTCAGGTGCTATGAAGCCATAGCCCTTGGTTTGGTTGAACCATTTTACTTTGCCCTTCGGCATATTTCTCCTTAATAGTCTGTGTCTTTCGACTAGGTCACTTTAGTATTGGTGATTATTTAAATATAATTTTTATTTTGACTTTTTATAACTAAAACTGAACGACATCTACAGATTTTTAGAAAAATACCTGTATAACTCTTTTCTCCAAAAAATTTCATTGTGCGTACCTGCTTCTTCTATAAAGTATTCAAAATCTAACTCATTTTCTTTTAGTTTTTTTGCAATTAAATCTACTCCTGAGAGGTAGAAATTGTTATTTGATGAAAAGTCAAGGTTCCACTCTTCTGGGAATATGTTTTCTGCTTCATCCCCAAAAATACTTCCTTCTTTTTTTCCTGTATAGAGATGTAAGAATGTATTTTTGTTTAAATTATTTATGTCTTCATTAACGCCTGGAAACCCGTACCAAAAAGCAGGTGAAAGACATATCACATTGTTGAATTCAGGATAAGTTATTGAAAACTTAATAGCCATCAGTCCCCCCATAGATGCTCCCAAAACATGTTTCTTTGACTCGGCAATGTTGAGATTAAAACTATCTAAAACTGATGGAATAAAAACTGTATAGATATCTTTTAAGTGTTGAATAGATGCTTCAGAATTATTGCGTGGATAAGGATTGTATTGTATTTGTCTGTTTTTGTTTGAAGTTGTTGCAATTACTAAAATATTTTTATCCTGTGTGGTTTCAAAATTAATTAGAAGATCTTCAAGGTCAAAAGTAGTTCCAAAATAACTAGTATTTTTATCAAAGAGGTTTTGTCCGTCGAAACTAAAAATTACATCTGTAATTCTTTTTTCTACATTTGGAAGACGCACTAAAATTTGGTTTGAATCTTCTAAGTTGGCACCAAGTATTTCATCGCTTGTGTAAAGATTTTTAAAACTTTTTTCTGATGAGTAAAGTGAGAATTTATGCACAGACTCAGGGTTTACCCAAGAACATTGTCGATGTTTTCAGCAATAGTTTTAGCTTTTTTCTCACTACCTGAAATAATGAGTACTACATTATCACCAGCAATAGAGGCCACAACATTATCTAGATACAAATTATCAATAGCTTCTGCTACCACCTGTGCAGCCGCAGTTGTGGTTTTAACGACTACCTGATTTAGTACTGACTCAACATCCAAGACAAAGTCATTCAAGGCCTTGATGGCAATTTTTTTATGTGCATCATTATCTTGATCTTTAGGTAATACATAGACAAGTAGTCCGTCTTTTTTTCTTTTTTTTATTGCACCAAGTTCATTAAGATCTCTGGATAGAGTTGCTTGGGTGATCATTAGATTCTTCTTTTTTAAAACACCTTTAAGCTGATTTTGAGATGATATATTGCCACCTTGTATTAAGTCTGCAATTATTTTTTGTCTTTGTAGTGTTGATTTAGCCATTGTATAAATATACATTAATATGAATATTTATACAATTACAAATTTTTAAAAATACTCTCTGCCAATTTGGTAGCGTCCTCTTTTGAAACTTCTCCATCATTTAGCCTTTGTTCATAAAGCGCTTTCATTATTTTTCCAACTATGGGTCCTGGCTCTAGTTCGAACATTTTCATTACATCATCTCCGGAGATAGGTGGTCTTAAGTTTGAGAGCTCCTCTTTCTCCTTGACTTCGGCTATTCTCTTTTCCATTTCATCAAGATATTTAATGATCTCATCATATTTTTTTTGGTTTTTAGTAGTTATATCTGCTCTAACTAATTCATTCAACTCATCTAATAAGTCTCCTGAGTCAACTATGTACCTTCTTACTGCTGAATCAGTCCAACCCATTTTGAAAGTATGAGGACGCAAATGATTCTCTACAAGTAAACATATATCTTTGATTTCTTTTTTACTAAATTTCAACCTCTTTAAAATTTGAGCTAACATTCGAGCTCCAACTACTTCGTGATGTCTAAAATGAACTTTTCCATTTTCAATCCCCTTTGTTTGAGGTTTGCCAATGTCGTGTAATAGTGCAGCAAATCTTGATACGACAGTTGGAGATACTCTTTCTACAACAATTAGGGTGTGTTCGTAAACATCTTTGTGATGATGTTTAGGGTCTACTTCAATTTTTAACAAATCAAGTTCTGGTATTATCTTTTCACTTAAACCGCTTTCAACAAAAGCTCTAATTGCTAATGTTGGATTTTTACCAGTTAATAATTTTGATAATTCATCCCTCACTCTTTCATTACTAACAATTTCTATTCTCTCTACATTTTTTTTAATAGCTTCGAATGTTTCATTGTTTGGTGTAAATCCATGAGTACTAATAAACCTACAAGCTCTTAACATTCTTAAAGGATCATCTGAAAATGAAATGTCAGCAGAAAGTGGAGTAGTAATTATTCCCTGAGAGAGGTCTTTTAAACCTCCATATGGATCAATCAATTCATTTTCTAAAATATCGTACGCTATAGAGTTAATCGTAAAATCTCTCCTTTTTAGATCACTTTCGAGACTGGATGAATTTACAATTTCAGGTTTGCGAGAATTTTGGTCATAGGAGTCTTCACGAAAAGTCGTAACGTGAATAGAAAATTCTTTATAAATTGCTTCTATAGTTCCGAAATCTTTTCCAATTTCAGTAGTTTGATATTTGTTTTCTTTAAAAAGTTTTAATGATTGGTCAGTCGTTGCATTGGTGGTGAAATCAAAATCTGTAGTAGATATGTCAAGAATGCCATCTCTAACGGCTCCACCAACTAAATATAATTGAAAACCTGCATTTTTGTAAAGTGTTGCTACTTCAACTAAAAATGGGTTCTCCTTCAAAACTTTTAATAATGTTGTTGGTACCATATTGTTAGCTTAGAAGAAGATTGGAAACTATAAAGTATGAATTCGAAAGTTGATTTTGCCGCCGGTGGAATTGTTTTTTATAATGATCTAATACTTCTCGTGAAAAATAAAAGAAATGATGTAGGTAATGAGAAGAGTTTTTGGGGTTACCCAAAAGGGCATCTTGAAAATGGTGAAAAACCAGCAGATGCTGCAGTACGTGAGGTCTATGAAGAAACTGGTTTCAAGGTTGAAATTTGCAGTGAAACGCCTATTGCTGAATCTCGTTATGAAATCGAATTAGAGGATATTGTAATTAATAAAACGGTTTGGTTTTATGAAATGAAAACTATTAAGGCTTTCGATAGAGAACCAGATGATGAAATATCTGAACTTGCTATTGCAACTTTTGAGGAAGCACTAGAGTTGCTGACCTTTGAAGAGGATAAAAAGATTTTAAAATATGTATTTAACAAATGATAAAAAAATAAATTATTCATTAAATGGTTCTTTCTATACAAGAAAGTGGAATGACTATCTTCCTTATGTTTATTTTGAAAAAATTTATGGAGGACATGGACTGTTAAAAAAAGCTGCCAACATAGCAAAACAAAATAACATAGAATTTCACTCTTCAATGATTAAAGAGAATCAAGTAGAATCTTGGGAGTCAGCTGGTTGGAAAGTATATAAGAAATTATATGTTTGTGATCAGAACCTTAAACGATTTCCAAAAACTACAAATGAGAATTTAACTAACGTGAGCCAAAAAAAACTTGAAATAACGGACTTTCCCTATTTACTAGATTTAGACAAAAATATTTTTTCTGAATATTGGAGGAACTCAAATACCTCATTTTATGAAACCCTTAAAAGTTGTATAAATAACTATCTTTTTCTTCTTCAAGATAAAGATAAATTAATAGGATATGCAATTTTAGGAGAAACGAGAAACCTCTCATATTTACAACGAATAGGTGTAGATAAAAATTATCAAAAATTAGGACATGGTAGAAATTTACTTCATAATGTTTTAGCCTTTGCAAAAAAAAAGAGGTTTTACACAATGAAACTTAACACTCAAGAAACAAATGAATTGGCTTTAAATTTATATAAAAAAAGTGGCTTTATAGTACAGAAAAAAAAACTAATAATTATGTCTAGTTCGTGACACAAAATCTTGAAACATAAAGTTTTACAAAGAATAAACCTATATAGCTTATTATTAGATTATGGAAGAAGATAATTTTATTGAAACATTTGAAAGTCTTATTAAAACTATAAAAGATTTGATAGTAAAACCTGTAAAAAGATTCACAGGGTTTGCAAGCCTAGGATTACTTTTAATTGTTTTATTATTCACAGCTCTAGTTTTTCTATTTATGGGTGTTCTTAAAATCATGCAGGGGCTGGGAGTCCTGATTGGAGTAAACCCAACGGGATTTGCGCTATCTGCCTTAGGTATAGTTTTTTTAGTTTTATCATTAAACAATTACAGAAAGAAGAGTAAAAATGCATGAAATAGCAATCATAGGTTCAGGGCCAGCTGGGTACACTGCGGGGGTTTACGCTGGAAGAGCAAGTCTAAATCCAATTTTATTTGAAGGTCTTGAATCAGGTGGTCAGTTGATGTTAACAACTGATGTAGAAAACTATCCAGGTTTTGAAGAGGGCATTATGGGTCCTGAATTAATGCAGGTATTTAAAAAACAAGCACAAAGATTTGGAACAGAAATAAAAACTGAGACAATTGACTCAATTGAAAAAATTGATGGAGGTTTTCTATTAAAAAGCTCTAAAGAAAGTTATAAATTCAAAACAGTTGTAATAAGCACCGGCGCTTCAGCCAAATGGTTAGGGGTAAAAGGAGAAAAAGAACTTCAAGGATATGGTGTTTCTGCATGCGCAACATGTGATGGTTTCTTTTTTAAAGAATTAGAAGTTATGGTTGTAGGAGGAGGAGATTCAGCGATGGAAGAAGCTCTTTTCCTGACAAAGTTTGCAAAGAAAGTTCATGTAATTCATAGAAGAGATTCTTTTAGAGCAAGCAAAATAATGCAAGACAGAGTTTTAGCCCATGAAAAAATAAATGTCATTTGGAATAAAGAAATTACTGAAATTAAAGGCGATAAAAAAGTTTCTTCAGTAGCAATCAGAGACACAGAAAATGGTTCTGAGGATGAAGTTAATGTTGATGGTGTCTTTCTTGCAATAGGACATACTCCGAATGTTTCATTTCTTGATGGACTCGTTGAATTAGATGAAAAAGGATATATTAAAACTGGTTTCACAACAGATACAAGTACCTCTGTACCAGGTATTTTTGCAGCTGGAGATGTTGCTGATTCTGTGTATAGACAGGCAATAACGGCAGCTGGAACCGGTTGTCAAGCAGCAATAGATGCTGAAAGGTGGCTGGACAATTAGTCCTGATTTACTGCCTATATTAAAGGGTTTGTCTGACATTGAGCTAGAAGACCTTAGAAACAAATTAACATATGCTGGGTACACTTCATCTGAAGATTTTAATGAGCTGGTATCCGTCGTAATGCTCTTTGTTGATGATAAAAACATCACCAATTTACAAAGCAAAGAAGACTTGTGGACGGAGTTAGTAAATAATGGTTATAAGCTTGGAGATAGAATATTAAACTTTAACGATCCAAAATTATATGGTTCAGACATAGAAGAATTGCAAGAACTTTTATCAAGGCTTGGATTTTACTCAGACCCAATTAATGGTGTTTTTACAGAGTCAGTTGCTAATTCTGTTACAACGTTTCAAGAGAATAGAGGTTTGTCTGTTGATGGAAATGTTGGTTTGGGCACAGTACAGGAAATAAGAAAACTAATTAGACCAAATTTAAGTACCTCTTTAAATGAAGCTATAAAAACAATATCACCTAATTTACAAACATCGACAATAGGTTACTCAGTGTGTTTTAACTTCCCTAATGAAGGCGAGTATTCCCAGCAAATAGAAACATATGAAATAACAAAAGAAGTATGTATGACAAAAAATATCTTGGCATCATTTGCCTCTGAAGTTGGACAAGATGTTAAAGAAGAAAATATTGTAAATTATGTAAATAAATTACAACCTACTCTTTTTGTTTCATTCCAAAAAGCTGAAACAGAATCTGTCTCATATTTTAAGGGAAGTTTTTCAGAAAGTATTGTTGGAAAAAGGCTTGCAGAAAAACTGGAACAGGAAGTTGGGCTTAAAAGCTATGGAAAATCACATAATCTATTAAAAAATACTAAATCTGTATCATTAATTATTTTTGGTAATTATTACCAAAATATGAAAATAGAAAAAGTCTTATCTGAATTACTAAATACTCTAAATGGAAGCTTTGATTCTTAATTTATCTTTTCAACAAAATCTTTTATAGCATCTGGAGATGTAAAGTTTAAAACTACTTTATACTTTCCTTTTCTATATTGAACCTCTACCTTTGATCCTGTTTTATCCTCAAAATAGTTTTTATAAAAAAGAGTTGTCTCATCAGAACTTGTTTCAGAGGAGTTCAAATCTCTAATCTTGTTTTCAACTTGTCTTGAAGAAAGATTCAGGTGTATAATTTCATCTAAAATTTTTTCTTGTAGGTCGTTTGGCAAGTTAATTAGAGGTCTTACTTGTCCTAGTGAGACCTCATTAGACTTAAGAGCACTTATAACTTTTTCTGAAAGTTTAGATAAACGTAATGAGTTAGAAACATATGATCTACTTTTTCCAACTAAAAGGCCTATCTCTTTGGGGTCGAGGTTGTGTTTTTCTGATAGGTCTTTAAAGCCAATTGATTCATCTACAGCATTCAATTGAGCTCTTTGAATGTTTTCTACCAACCCAATTACAGCAGCATCTCTAGAACTTACGTCTCTAACTAAACATGGGATTTTGTCTAAATTAGCTAGTTTTGATGCTCGTAATCTTCTTTCACCTGCAATTAATTCATACTTATCATTAGAAATTTCTTGTACAATAAGCGGTTGCAATATACCATTTTTTCTAATTGAATCAGCAAGCTCTTCCAACTTTGAATCATCGAATTCTGTTCTTGCTTGAGATGAACTTTCTTTAATATTGACTATGTTAATTTCTATTGCTTTAAATTCTCTAACATTAGTATCTGTTATTAGAGTGCTCAGTGATCTCTTCATTCAACCCAACTTTCTTTAATATTTCCTTTGCCAATTCAAAATATTCTATTTTTGATTTACTCTCATCTTTAAAATCAACTACTGTTTTAGCATAAAATGGTCCATCTGCAATTTCAGCTGTTTGTGAAATTTTTGTTGATAATAATTTATCTGCGAGTAAATACTCAAGCTCAGAAACGAACTCTAAATAACTACTTCTTCTTTTATCAATCTGATTAAGTAATACTCCTAAAAATATTGGGTTAGAATTCTGAATTGAAGATACTGTTTTTTTAGCAAATTCCATAGCTTGTGCTACTCCTTCAACCGCTAAGAACTCAGGCTTTGCGGGGATAAGGTAATAATCCGAAATAGCTAAAGCCTCTTGTACAAGAGAACTCATTGTTGGAGGAGTATCTATCAAGATTATTTCATATTCCTTAAACTTTGTATTCCTTAGTGCATGTTGTAATTTGGAACCACCGACAATTTTTTCTTCATTAAATTTTGCAATTTCAACATTAGAACTTAATATATCAAGGTTTTTTGCTATTTTACCTGGATTTATCTCTTCTTTTTTTTGTAGTAAATCTATTGAATCTGAATACCTATCATTTAATTTGTCATAATTTAAATATGTTGAAACATTACCTTGTGGGTCTAAATCAATGATTAAGGTTTTATATCCTAGTTTTGCAAATACTGTACCAACGTTGACTACTGTTGTTGTTTTACCTACGCCGCCTTTTTGGCAAATTATGGATATTGTTTTCACTTAACTGTTATAACATCAATATATCTATATTCATTGTTATTAATTAAAAATTTTTCCTGTTTCACGTGAAACGAATTGTTTAAATCATTTCTAGTATCTGAATTTGATGAAACTATAAATGTATTGTTTTTATTGTTATCAATATTTTTTTCTAAAAGTTCAATCAAATTGCTGTGTGGGATATAACACCGCATTAAAAAAACCACGTTTTCTTTGTTTTTTAAAAGTAGCTCAGCATCTTTCTTTTGTGGGATTATGTTGGTGTGTCGATTAGATGATACAAACCTTTCTAATTCAAAAATTCTCTTTTGCTTGATGTCTATAAGTCTTACTTGCTGCTTTGAGACAATTCCTACAGGTATACCAGGAATGCCTCCACCAGTACCAAGATCAAAGATTTCTCTCTCATGTTTGTCTAAATCGGATATTATTTTATAAAAATAGAGGGAGTGAATTACAAATTCATCCCAAATAAATTGTTTACTTTTAGGACTAATTAAACCAGTTTTTACACCTGTTTTTAAAAGCCATTGATGATACGAAAGAAGGTCTTTTATATATTTTTCAGAAAAATCTTTACCCCAATTAGGTATTTGGGGATTAAAAGTCATTCTTCTTCTTTTTTACTTTCGACATCTCCACTTGGTGCAAAAACTACTGATCTATAAGGTTCTCTTCCTTCAGAATAAGATTGAATTCCTTCAATATCAGAAAC
>MDTG01078504.1_pt1 | contig 13465 bp, 12 predicted proteins | sample 811421 | NCBI WGS metagenome assembly MDTG01 (sample SAMN05326645, study PRJNA326480) | marine metagenome | isolation source: seawater | place: Pacific Ocean: South East | collected 2011 | reverse complement strand
GTTAAAAGAGTTATTGATTACAACGTTCAAATTAGAGTTAAAGAGGATGGATCAGGTGTTCATACTGATAATGTTAAAATGTCAACTAACCCACCAGATGATAATGCCGTTGAAGAGTCGGTAAAACTTAAAGAGTCTGGAAAAGTAAAAGAAGTTGTTGCAGTTACAATTGGAGAAGAAAAAGCACAAGAAACAGTTCGAAAAGCTTTAGCAGTTGGTGCTGACAAAGGAATTCACGTTAAATCAGATAACTATATCGAACCACTAGGTATAGCAAAAATTTTAAAAAAAATTGTAGAAAAGGAAAAACCAGATATGGTTTTTTTAGGTAAACAAGCAATCGATGATGACTGCAATCAAACAGGCCAAATGTTAGCTGCAATGCTTAATTGGCCACAAGCTACTTTTAGTTCAAAGGTGACTTTAAAAGATAAAAGCATGGAGATAGTTAGAGAAATTGATGAAGGTTTAGAAACTATCGAAGTTAATTTACCTGCAGTAGTAACATGTGATTTAAGGCTTAACGAACCTCGATATGCATCACTACCAAACATAATGAAGGCAAAGAAAAAACTAATTGAACAGATGGATGCGAAAGATCTAGGTGTAGACATCAAAAATAGGGTAGAACAATTAAAAGTAGAGGAGCCTCCAAAAAGAAAAGCAGGAATTAAAGTTGCAAACGTTGCTGAATTAGTTAGCAAACTTAAAAATGAAGCGAAGGTAATTTAATGCCAGTACTACTAATAGCAGAACATAATAATAAAAATCTTAAACCATTCACTTTAAATGCAATTACCGCAGCATCTAAAATTGATCCTGAAGTACATGTTTTAGTTGCTGGCAGTGGCTCTGAAAATGTGGCCAAAGAAGTTGCGGCTGTTCCTTTAGTAAAAAAAGTTTTGCACTGCGATTCTCCTAATTATCAAACTTATTTACCTGAAAATCTATCACCACTTGTTACAAAGCACTCAGAAAAATATGATTACATTGTTGCATCGGCGAATACTTTTGGAAAAAACTTTATGCCAAGAGTAGCAGCAGCACTAGATACTTCACAGGTAAGCGATATAATAAAAGTCAACTCACCCGATACTTTTGTTAGACCTATTTATGCAGGTAATGCTTTTGCTACAGTAAAAAGCAATGATAAAAAAAGATGCGTAACAATTAGACCAACATCATTTGATCCAGCTGCAAAAACCGGAGGTTCTGCACAAGTTGAAAAAGTCGAGGCAGCTGAAGTTCCGGATTTTTCGAAATTTGTTAAAAGAGAAGAAACAAAATCTGAAAGACCAGAGCTAGGGACCGCAAGAATAGTAGTGTCTGGTGGAAGAGGATTGGAAAGTGGAGAGAATTTTAAACTCATCACGGACATTGCAGATAAACTTAACGCTGCAGTTGGAGCTTCACGTGCTGCAGTTGATGCCGGTTATATAAGTAATGATCATCAAGTAGGTCAAACAGGCAAAGTGGTTGTTCCAGATTTATATATTGCTGTTGGAATTTCAGGAGCGATACAACACCTAGCCGGTATGAAAGAAAGCAAAATAATTGTGGCAATTAATAAAGACGGAGAAGCTCCAATATTTAGTATCGCAGATTATGGTTTAGAAGCAGACTTATTCAAAGCTCTTCCTGAATTTTTAGCAGAGCTTAATAAACTGAACACTATTCAAAAATAAGATTAACTGATTAAAATAAAATTAATTCTTTAGCTCTTTCAAACTCCTCATTTGTAAGTAATCCCTTTTTATACAAATCATTTAATTTTTCTAATTTACTGGCAATATCTTTTTTATTTGGCACTTTTAACTCAGAGTTATAAAGATAAGGACCCAAAACATCATAAGTTAATTTATCTAATTTTTCACAATTTTTTTTTGTAACACAAGTAGATGTAAAAATAAAAAAACTAGACTTATGTGGAAATAAAAAAAGCGTTCCTTTAGCTTTCAATCCGTACATTTTCTGATTAAAATCCAAATGAACTGCAAATTTACTATTTTTAATTTTTTTAAAAGAAACTGGTCCTGACTTAATACCTCTTGATTTAACTTCAAATGTTTCTGCTTGTTTATTAAACTCTTTGATTTCAGCAACTAACTTTTCATCAGCAAGATTTTCATCCATAGTATATGAATTGAGTTCATCTATACCATCTACTTTCAAACTACCAACCCCAGCAACTAGAACAAGATCATAATCAAGGAATTTTATAATACACATATTTTGTGATTTAACAGTTCTCTTTCTACCACATTTATTTATAATTTTTTTACCAGACTCTGTATCTTGAATATTGGGATAATTGATAGCATCCTCAATAAACTGTTTATAATTTTTTACAAATTTTTTTGTACCTATCAATATTATGCTATCACTTTTTTGAAATCCAATTTCCTTAGCAGACTCCAAACTTTTTTGGTAAGTCTCTGGTTCATGAATCTTAAAATGATCAATCCAGCTCGATTCTATATAGCCATAACCTTTAGGAATATTTAATTTAATATCAGATCCTATATTAACAACTTTCCCATACAATGGTTTAAATAGAATTAAATTTAACAATAGCAAATATGCCAACTTCTTCATTATTAAATTCTATGTTATAGTTTTTTTCATGTCTAGAGAAGCAATGCAATATGACGTAGTTATAGTTGGAGCCGGGCCAGCAGGTTTATCTACCGCAATCAAGCTAAAACAATTCGACTCTAAATTGAATGTTTGTATTCTAGAGAAAGGTTCAGAAGTCGGCGCACATATTTTAAGTGGAAACGTTTTTGAAACAAGAGCTCTTGATGAACTATTGCCGAAATGGAGAGAACTTGGCTCTCCAATTAAAACCAAAGTTTCAAAAGAAAAATTTTTATTTTTAGGAAAAAAATGGTCTCTAAGTTGGCCAACATGGCTTTTACCTGCGGTTCAAAAAAATCATAACAACTATATAGTAAGTCTTGCAAACCTTTGTCGTTGGTTAGCTGAGCAAGCTGAAAAATTGGGTGTTGAAATTTTCCCAGGATTTCCAGCAAGTGAAATTCTTTATAATGACGATGGTTCTATAAAAGGAGTGGCCACTTTAGATATGGGCTTAGATAAAGAAGGGAATAAAAAAGAAGGCTATCAAGAAGGAATGGAATTGCATGCCAAAGTAACAGTTTTCTCAGAGGGGTGCAGAGGACATTTAGGGAAACAATTAATTAAAAAATTTAATTTGGATGAGGGAAAGAATCCTCAGCAATACGGTATTGGTTTAAAAGAAATTTGGGAAGTGAATGATGAACAACATCAAGAAGGTTTGGTTATGCATACTGCTGGATGGCCATTAGATAACAAAACATATGGTGGTAGTTTTATTTATCATGCTGAAAAAAAACAAGTATATATTGGTTATGTTATTGGTCTTGATTATCAGAACCCACATCTTTCTCCTTTTGATGAATTTCAAAGATTTAAAACACATAAAGCAATAAGAAAAATGTTAGAGGGTGGTAAAAGAATTTCTTTTGGGGCAAGAGCTTTAATCGAGGGTGGAATTCAAAGCTTACCAAAAATGTATATGCCTGGCGGATTATTAATTGGTTGTAACGCAGGAACTTTAAATATGCCGAAAATTAAAGGTTCTCATACCGCAATGAAAAGTGGAATGATTGCTGCAGAAACAATTGTTGAACACATCAAAAACAAAAGAAAGCTCTCACTCTATGAAGACTTGTTTAAAAAAAGCTGGGTGTACCAGGAACTATATGCTGCAAGAAATGTGAAACCAAGTTTTAGCTGGGGTTTGGTTTTGGGAATTATTTTTACAGGCATTGATCAAATATTATTTAAAGGAAAGTTACCTTTTACTTTAAAACATAAGCATGCTGATCATGAGGCATTAAAACCAGCCAACCAAATGCCAAAAATAGAATACCCCAAACCTGATGGTAAACTTACTTTTGACAAAACTAGTTCTGTTTATTTAACAGGGACTAATCATACTGAAAATCAGCCAGTACATCTCAAATTGAAAGATCCAAACTTACCTACAAGATATACTTTAAAAGAATATGATGAACCTGCTCAAAGATACTGTCCAGTTGGTGTTTACGAAGTTCAACAAAATCAGTTTGTTATTAATTCTCAAAACTGCATCCATTGCAAAACTTGCGATATCAAGGAGCCTTCACAAAATATTACTTGGGTTGCCCCCGAAGGTGGTGGCGGGCCTAAATACGGAAACATGTGATGTCAAAAGATAAAGTTACCTCAGCTATGCTTATTGTTTTAATAGCTGGGTTAATCTGGTCTTTTGGACCATTAGTTGTTAGAAATATAGATAACGCTGAATTAATTCCTTGGCAGTATTCTTTTTTTAGAGGCTCTACAATTTTCTTAATTTTAAATCTTTATTTATTTCTTAACGAGGGAAAGGAATTTACCCAAAACTATAAAAGAATAGGTCTATCAGGGCTAATAGGTGGAGCGTGTTTAGGAGTTGCTAATATCACTTTTGTACTTTCAATAACAACAACTACAGCGGCTGTTACGATGATGATGTTAGGTGCAATGCCTTTTACGGCAGCAATTTTAGCATATATTTTTTTAAAGGAAAAAATTTCAACAACAACCTTTGTCGCTATGGTAATCGCAGCAGCTGGCATAATATTTATTTCCTTAGATAGCAAACAGAGCGGGACATTATTTGGTTTGATTAACGGCTTGATTTCTCAATTAGGTTTTGCAGGATTTACCGTTTCTCTCAGGTGGAGAAAGAAGACTCCAAAACTTACAACTGTATCTACAGGAGGAATTTTTGCTGCCTTAGTATCTATTTTAATTTTAATTTTTAACGAAAGTAGTGTCTTAATATCCTTAAAAAATACCTCGCTCTCAACATTACATGGATTCTTAGTATGTACAGCATTAGTTTTATATTCTTCAAAAGCAAAATATTTACCTGCTGCAGATTTAACACTTCTTTCACTTACAGAAGTTTTAGGAGGAATTCTTTGGGTTTGGATACCATGGTTTGGAATAAATGAAATTCCTAGTGTAAATACATTAATAGGCGGAGGAATAATTACTTTTGCAATAGTATTCTACGGTTTGAATGCTAGACGATTTAGATTTAGATATTAATTGAATATAGAAAAAGTATCGTAACTAATAAACATAACTAAAACAGACATAAAAACTATAATAAAACTATTTATATAATTCCAAGTATTTTTACTTTTAATAAAATTTGCAAACAAACTAGACATATACCCCAAAGAGTAAAAAAATATAATTGATGCTAACGAAGCTCCAATAGCAAAATAAAATTTGTTATCTAATTGAAAACTTTTAGATAGGTTACCTAAAATAAAAACAGTATCCGAATAAACATGTGGATTTAAATAAGTAAAACCAAGCGTTTTTAATATTATATTTTTTAAATTTTTTGATTTTTTTATATTTTTAATCTTATGACTTGTTTTAAATTCATTGATTTTTTCCTTAATAAATCTCATTAAAAATAAAATTAGAATGATGTTCAAAATAACTTCCACTTCTAAGGAAATAGTATCGAAAATGTGATAAATAAATATTCCAAGGAAAATTAATAATATATCAGAAACGGCACAAATTGTTGTTACAGTGAATACAAAATTTCTTTTTAACCCCTGTTCAATTACAAAAATATTTTGAGGACCAATTGCAAAAATTAGGCTACCGCCCGTTAAGAAACCTAAAATAAAGTTTTCCATCTAAGATAGATCTACTGCAAATTTTTTCAATTTATCGATAGGAATAAGATCTAAAGTTTTTTCATGGGTTCCTTTTAGGTATACCGGACAAGCTTTTCCAGCCTCAAGGGCTCCCGCATAAAAACTTGCGCAGACGCACCACTTATCTCCATTTTTAAGTCCTGGAAAACCTAATTCTGGATGAGGTGTAATCAAATCATTACCAGACTCCTTGCACCATTTTAAAAACTCATCATTAACTTTTACACAAACAGTGTGAAGCCCACGGTCATTTTCATCTGTGTTGCAACAACCATCCCTGAACCAACCGGTCATAGGTTCAGTCGAGCAGCTCTCTAAAGTTTCTCCTAATACATTTTTTTGTTTAGACATTATAAATTTATCGCATCTTGTAAACGATTTTTAAAGTAATCCTCGAAAGAACTATGACAGGTAACAAGATATTTATCTTCCAGACGGTATATGCAGCAATCAATTCTAGCTATTAAAGTTTGAGCCACCGTTGATACCGGAAATCTTTTTGGACGTAAGTCAAAGTGAGTTAGTTTGCTTAAATAGTGGTCTTTATTTTCACCAGTAAATTCATAATAAAGTGTGTGAGAATAGTCTGAGGCTAGTATTTCAACATTCTTGTTCATAGCAGACACCAAACTTATTATTTCTTTATCTGATTTTTTTTCTAAACAGACTAAGCTCCACTGATCGAAAGATTGTTTTGCGAAGAGAAACTTATCATTATTCACCATTCTTAAATTGTCTGATGGAGGAAGAAGTGATATTTCTTTATTAACTGTTTCGGCAAAGTTTCCATCCCCTTTACCTCTGATTAAAATTTGTTGAAAATCCTGCTGTTCAATAAGCATTCCTTTGGCAGAAAAAGTTCTCATCATGATATTAGCCTCTCATTTTTTGGATCGATAAAATTTGGCTTAACAACTTCTACTGCTATTGTATTAAGATTGCTGGTAGAAACAAAAAGTTGACTCCCAATTTTTCTGTTTCCCCCTTTGATTAGTGCCATAGCAAAAGAATGCTTTAGTGTTGGGCTAAAATAACTTGAGGTAACTTGGCCCAGCATTTTGACCGGCTCTTTTATTGGGGTTAAGAGCTTCTCTTCTTCTATAACGTGCTGTCCTTCTTCAATTCCATAGGATTTATTTATTGGGACAAGACCTACTAACTGCTTTCTATCAGATCTTATAATATCACTTCTGCTTAAAGATCTTTTCCCGATGAAATCGTTTTTCTTTTTCCCGATCATCCAATTAAGATTAAGATCTATTGGTGTCACCGTACCATCGGTATCCTGACCAACAATAATGTAGCCTTTTTCTGCTCTTAATAGATGCATAGTTTCTGTTCCATAAGGAACTAATTCTACATCTCTGCTAAAATAAAATATTCTTTCCCAAAGCTTTAAAGCATATTTGGGGGGAACATATATTTCATAACCGATCTCCCCGGTAAAACTAGCTCTAAGAATTCTAATTTGAGTATCTAAGTAATCAACAAATTTAAAATTCATAAATGGAAAATTCTCATTACTAAAATTTATGTCTGGAAAAACTCTTTGCATAATTATTCTAGATTTTGGCCCACTAAGATTAAAAGTTGAAAACTGTTCAGTGATCGAATTCATATAGACATTCATATGTGGCCACTCAGTTTGAGCGTACTCTTCCATATGAGATAATACATTTGCAGCTCCACCTGTTGTAGTGGTAGCTATAAAGTGCTGGTCATTTATTTTACAAATTATACCGTCATCTTTAACCATTCCATCCTCACCTAGCATTAGACCGTACCTTCCCGACATTGGTTTCATTTTTGTAAAACTGTTTGTGTACATCAAATTAATAAATTGAAGAGCATCTTTTCCCTTAATTTCTATTTTTCCTAGAGTACTACCATCTAAAATTCCAGCAGACTCTCGTACCTTTTTAGATTCTCTTTGCACTGCATCATGCATGGTTTCATTTTCATATTTTTTAAAATACCAAGGTCTTTTCCACTGCCCCACATCTTCAAACACAGCATTATGTTTTTCATGCCATGCATGAATAGGAGTCTTTCTTTTAGGATCATAAAATTCATAAGTACTTCTCCCAGCAATTGCAGAAAAGCTTACGGGACTGTAAGGCGGTCTGTAAGTTGTTGTCCCAACCTCAGACACACTTTTTTTTAATAACTTTGATGCAATACCAAGAGCATTGATACTACTTATTTTCCCTTGATCTGTTCCCATGCTATTTGTTGTAAATCTTTTTAGATGCTCTATTCGATCAAAACCTTCTCGAATAGCCTGCCTTAAATCTTTTGTTGTAACATCATTTTGAAGATCTATAAAAGATTTTGACCACAAAGATTTTTTTAAGTTTTTCGTTTCCCAAATTTCTTTAATGTAAAATTCTTTAGGTCCTAGAATTTCTATATCTGTGTTAACATTATTACATCCATCTATAAAACCTAGTTTTTTATTTACTTCTTCAACAAGTTTTTCAAAATGGAAATTTCCACTCACTGAACCCAAAGTAATTGTATTTTGAAAAGACTTTTCTGGTTTAAAGGTTAAAATTTTTTCATCCCATTTGACTAATCCTTTAGATTGGGTGAATAGATGTATATCTGGATTTAGTCCTCCTGATATACAGAGCATTGATGTTTTGATTTTTAGAGTTTTATCTTTTTTTGTCCTTATAAATATTTTTTCAATTTGATTTTTTCCTTCACAACCCTCTATTTCGGATTTTGGATAGAAAGGAATGTTATAATTATTTATTAAATCCAATGTTTCTTTTTCAATTTTTTTAGGATCTCTTATATCCACATATGCTTTTGGTTTATGATCCATATCAACTAATGTTTTAAGAAGACTAAAGGTTGAAGAATTGTTTGTAAAAATTACTGGGCTTGTATCGGCGACGACATTATATCTATGAATATATTTTTCAAAAGATGCAGCAAGCATTATTCCCGGTAGGTCGTTATTTCTGAACGATAAAAATCTCTCTATATGTCCATTAGCAAGCACTGTGTGCTTCGTTCTAATCTTATGCATAACAAGTTCCGGCTTACTATTATCGGGTGGAGCACCAACCGATTTATCCTCTATTGCGACTAGATGATCTTTATAATTGTATGTTGTAACTGTAGTATTTTTTAATATTTTTATATTGTTTGCTCCTTTTAAAAGCCAATCTGTTTTCTCGATCCAATTACTGCTATTCTGACCATCTATAGATTTAATTTTATTTGAATTTCTTAAAATACCTCCAAGATTGTCGTCTCTTTCTATCAGCAACACATCTTGATCTGTTCCGGCTAATTTTTTTGCGGCTAAAAGACCAGCAAGACCACCACCTACAATTAAAATGTCGACGTTATGATGAAGATGAATACTTTTGGATTTAAACTCCCTAGGCGGTTTCCCTAATCCTGCTGTTCTTCTTATTAAAGGTTCATAAACGTTTTTCCAAAAACCCTTAGGACCCATAAAAGTTTTATAGTAAAAACCAGCAGAAAATATCGGTGATAAAAGATTATTGATTGATCCAAAGTCTCTTTTAAGTGATGGCCAACGGTTTTGACTTTTAACAACCATCCCATCATAAATTTTTTTTACTGTTGCTCTGACGTTTGGTTCGTTGTGTTCATTTAAGATTTGTACAAGAGCATTTGGTTCCTCTATACCACAAGTATATATTCCTCTAGGTCTATGATATTTAAAGCTTCTACCAACAAGCTTTACTTCATTTCTTAGCAGCGCAGAAGCGATGGTATCACCCTGATTTCCACCATAAGTTTTCCCGTCAAATTTAAAATAAATTTTATTTTCACTCATGGTTTTTTCACAGTGAAATTTCCAGATCCTACATCTGGCTCACCAGATGGAGATTTGAGTGTGTTTTTAAATCCTTTAACCGGAGGTGGAGACTCTCCTATTTTATAAACTTTTAACATTTCGTCTGTAGATGTATTCCTTATTGCATTAAACCATTTTTTACACCCATGAGAATGAACCCATCTTTCATAATAAATCCCTTTGGGGTTTGCACGGATAAAAACATACTCCGACCATTCTCTATCATTTACATTTCCAGGATTTTTTGGGCGAACAACATGAGCTTCACCACCATTAGTAAATTCTGACTGATCTCTTTCACCGCAATAAGGACAATTTATTAAAAGCATTTTAGTGAGCTACAGCCGCCGCTCCATGTTCGTCTACTAATCTACCGCTCACAAATCTTTCTAGAGTGAAAGGAGCATTAATAGAGTGAGGTTTATCTTTCGCTATAGTATGAGCAAAAACATTTGCACTTCCTGGTGTTGCTTTAAATCCTCCGGTACCCCAACCACAATTAAAATACAATCCTTCAATATCACATTTGCTAATTATAGGACTAGCGTCCGGGCAAATATCAACGATACCTCCCCACTGACGAAGCATTTTCATTTTTCCAAAGATCGGATAAAGTTCAATGATAGCTCTAATAGTGTCTTCAACAATATTATAACCACCTCTTTGAGTGAAAGAATTGTAACCATCTGTTCCAGCTCCAATCACTAGTTCACCTTTATCCGATTGACTTACATAGGCATGAACCGCGTTCGACATTACTACAGTATTTATAACTGGTTTTATTGGTTCTGAAACTAACGCTTGAAGAGGTTTACTTTGAAGTGGTAATTTTATTCCCGCGGTTTCTGCCAGAACGCTTGTATGTCCTGATGCAACAACACCAATTCTTTTAGCTCTAATAATTCCTTTTGAGGTTTCAACGCCCTGAACTTTCCCATTTTTTGTTCTAATTTTTTTAACCTCACAATTTTGTATTATATCTACACCTAATTCATCTGCTCTCATTGCATATGCCCATGCAACAGCATCGTGACGTGCGGTGCCAGCCCTTGGTTGGTAAGATGCTCCAAGAACAGGGTATCTACAATTTTCTATATTCATTATTGGAACAAGTTTTTTTATTTCTTTAGGGCTTACCCATTCAGAGTCTATTCCATTAAGTTTATTTGCACTAACCCTCCTTCTTATTTCTTTAATATCATGTTCGTTATGGGCTAAGTTTAAAACTCCCCGTTGACTGAACATTACATTGTAATTTAAATCCTGACTTAAGTTTTCCCAAAGTTTTAATGAGTGATCATAAAGATGAGCACTTTCATCCCAAAGGTAATTAGATCTTATGATGGTAGTATTACGACCGGTATTACCTCCACCTAACCAACCTTTTTCTATAACTGCAATATTTTTTAAACCATGTTCTTTTGCAAGGTAGTATGCAGTTCCAAGTCCATGTCCTCCGCCACCAACAATAATAATATCGTAAAATTTTCGAGGCTCAGGACTGCGCCACATCTTTTTCCAGTTCTCGTTATTTGAAAGAGAGTTTTTAATAATATTAAAGATGGAATATTTCTTTTTCACAATGAAAAATTAACAAAAAAAAATGATTTCATCTAGTATTTTTAAATTGAGGATCCAAGAGAAATCGGAGCTGAAACCATTGTGGTTAACCAACAATTTTGAAGAGGTCCTTTTTTCAAATATTTTTCCACTTGCCATTTGAACATATAATATTTTTTCTCACTATCCATCACAATTACCTCAAAAATTACTTTGTTTTCTTCTGAGAAAATCTCATTAATTTTATGATCTTTGTGGTTAAGAAGCATTTTGTAAGATTCTCCTTTTATCATCTCTTTAAATCTATCTAGCGGACCAGTGAAAATTTTATTAGTTGGATGAGCAAACTCCCATGTTTGCTCAATACCTTGGTCTTTATAAGCAAAGTCGTTTTTTTTTAGTCCATCTAATTGAATTTTAACAACTTTAATTGGAACAATAGCTTCATTTGGCTTCAAAATTTTTGAGGAAGCTGAAACCACCATTAAGAAAAATATTAAGATAAAAGAGTTAAAGATTTTAAACATTAAACCTTTTTAGAACATTAGGTTAATACGTCAAGTGCACTACTTGACGTATTAACAAAAATTTAACTTATGCAGCTAATGCTTGTTTAATATCAGAAATGATATCGTCAGGATGTTCGATACCAATAGAAAGCCTTACATAACCAGGTGTTACACCAGCCTCGGCTAATTGTTTTTCATTTAGCTGACTGTGAGTTGTAGAAGCTGGATGAATAGCTAAACTTCTAGCATCACCAATGTTTGCAACGTGGTAAAGTAGTTTTAAGTTATCAATAAACTTAGCACCCGCTTCTAAACTTCCTAAATCCATACCAACCAAAGATCCATAACCACCCTTCATATATCTTTTGGCTCTGTCTCTAATTTCTCCTTGGTGGTTTGTAGGATAAATAACATTTTTAACCTTCTTCTGAGACTCCAAGAATTTTACAACTTTCTCTGCGTTAGCACAGTGTTGTTTCATTCTTAAAGCTACAGTTTCCAAACCTTGTATTATTTGAAAGGCATTAAATGGAGACAATGGAGCTCCAAGGTCTCTCAATAAAACGACACGAGCTCTTACAGCAAAAGCAACGTTTGCACCTGTCATTTTTGGAACATCTCTTCCCCAAATCGCGCCATTATAACTTGGATCCGGAGAATTAAATAAAGGTTGTCTCTTAGGGTTTCTTACCCAATCAAAATTTCCCCCATCGACAATTATTCCTCCAATCGAAGTTCCGTGCCCACCAATATATTTTGTTAACGAATGCATAACTATTGCAGCACCATGTTCTAACGGTCTACATATAACTGGTGCAGCAGTATTGTCGATGATCAAAGGTATCCCATTTTTTTTACCAATCTCAGCAACTTCTTTAATTGGAAAGACTCTAAGATAAGGATTAGGACAAGACTCACCATAATAAGCTCTTGTTTTTTCATCGGTTAACTTTTCAAAATTTTTTGGGTCTTTTGGATCAGCAAATCTAACTTCGATACCCTGCATGCTTAAAGTATTTTTAAAAAGATTTACCGTTCCACCGTAAAGATCAGTAGACGAAACTATATTATCCCCTGCTTGACATACGTTTTGAACACAAAAAGCCGAAGCTGCCTGACCAGAACCAACTGCAACAGCAGCTAAACCACCCTCCAATGCAGCAACTCTTTTTTCAAGAATATCACAAGTTGGATTATTTATTCTTGTGTAAATGTTTCCAAATTCCTTTAGTCCAAATAAATTTGCAGCTGTCTTAGCATCTTTAAACTGATAAGAAGTCGTTTGGTAAATCGGAACAGCTACAGCAGTTGTTGCTGGATCGCTTCTGTACTCTCCGCCATGTAAACCAATTGTTTCTGGATTTTTTATTTTATCTGTCATTATTCCTCCTTTAAGCCTTATTGCCGTAATTTTTCATGTGCTTAGGTATATTTTTACCATACATGAAATGATTTTCCATCTTTTCTCCATATTTACTTGCCGGAACCTTTAAACCGACTGCATGTGCAACTTCCCTTACGAGCACTGGGTTGCCTAAACAACACACACCTAGGTAATTAATGTCTAATTTGTGAGCATCTTTAGCAAACTGACCGATCTCATATCTATTACACAAAAGAGGTTCTAGCGCAGTAGGAAAGGTTCTTCCATGTGGCGCTGGACAAGAACAATCTTTTCTGTCTGGTAAGTTAAACCAAGTAGTATGCTTTTTATTTGTTCTTACTGGTATCGGAAGAGCACCTACATGGCATTTAACTTTTTTTCTGATTTCTTTTAAATACGGCAACATAGTTGCTGG
>MDTG01435219.1_pt1 | contig 13467 bp, 9 predicted proteins | sample 811421 | NCBI WGS metagenome assembly MDTG01 (sample SAMN05326645, study PRJNA326480) | marine metagenome | isolation source: seawater | place: Pacific Ocean: South East | collected 2011 | reverse complement strand
TATGAAATATGTAGAGAAATTCCTTGAAAGCGCTCATCTTCTTCTAAAAATGAGACATACTGTTCTATATCTTCATGAGTTCCGGCAACAAAGAAATTTATTCCATTTGGACTAAGTAATACTGTACCTTTTAGTTCAAGTTCTAGACAAATTTCCAAGAATGGTGCTCTCAATTTATCTCTGTCAGGGAGATCAATGAAGCGGTATCCCGCAATGTTGACGTAAGTTTCCGTTTCTAGCATGCCCGATGCTACCATACTTTCCACCTCAACCGGCTATTGGGTACAGTCGGTTATTCTTCAATGGAACGGAAAGTGATGAGGATTGTTGACATTTGGTTCAAATTTTCTTTTACTAGATTTTCTAAGTTTACTTTCACTTGTTCTACTGTCTCTCTCTCTTTGAAATTATTATTTCTATATTACAATGAGAATAGGTTCCTATGGGAAGAACGGCACGTACATGGAGGAACAGGTTAGAGCAGAAGGTCGATTACTGGCGTGATTTTAAGAGAACTCTTCGACCTAGAGAAAGAGAATCTATGGAGAAGTTGGAAGCAGCAGTTAGGAGAAGATCTTCAGCCTGTGGTATGCTTCCTCTATCTGATGAGTTCGAGCCGATTGTATTAGCCATGTTGATTGATATTGAGATGCGTCTATCTGCATTGGAGGAGATGATTATCAAAGATGGTTGAAGGGTGGATTTTAGATGTTCATCTGAGACCGAATTCAGATTTGGTCACTGTTTGGATTAAAGAAGACTCAGGTGTTGTTTCAGAAAATATCTTCCAATGGTCTCCAGTGATTCACGTATCAGGTAGTCCAGATGCTCTTTCCGATTTAGAGAAATACCTCACTGGGAGTATATTTCAATCTCTCTTTGGTAGTGTAAGTGTGAAGCACAGCCATCATTTATTGAGTCATGATTCTACTTCTACTAGCCAGGTTTTGTGTGTTAAAATTCCTCGTGCATCAGACATAATATCAATCTCGAGAGCTATAGCAGATAGGGGTGAATGGAATGATTATGAGATATTCTCTGTAGACCCAAAGCCAGCCCAGAAGTTTCTGTATGATATGGGTACTCATCCATTTGGTAGGGTCAGGTTAAGAAATGGGAGAATAGAGGCACTTGATTCAAGGTTGGATAAAGAATGGGGTTTACCAAAGGTCAAGATAGCGTCTCTTACAGTAGAATTGAGTGATGAGAATAGTATCAACAGTCAGGCGATCAGGAGCGTTACCGTTTCGGATATAACTCCGAAAGGTGATGCTAGATCTGGTGATATAATAAGGATAAAAATGGACTCTGTAAGAAGTGTGGCAAGCTTCGTCAGCGAGATAGAAAGATCAATCAGTTGGCTAGATCCGGACATATTGGTAACGACGGGAGGAGATATTATTGGATTCCCTGCCATTATTTCGATGGCATCATCTGCTGGATTAAAGGTAAGAATTGGAAGGAAAAAAAAAGAATTAGTGATAAGAAGAGAGGCTGTTACAAATTGGAGTTACGGTAGAATAGTTAGGTCAGAAGCATACCATGCCATTGAGGGTAGAGTACATATTGACTCATCATCATCATTCATATTTAAGGAAGGAGGAATTGAAGGACTGTTCGAGTTATCTAGGATGTCAGGAATACCATGCCAAGATCTGTCAAGACTCTCCCCAGGATCTGCAATATCTGCAATACAAGTTAGGCAATCGATGGAAGATGGCGTTCTAGTACCTTGGAAGAAGAATCGCCCTGAGGATATGAAGACTGGGAGGCAGATGTTGCTAGCTGATAGGGGTGGGCTATACTTGGACCCTATTCCTGGTGTTCATGAATGTGTGTATGAATTGGATTTTTCTAGCCTTTTTCCAAGTATCATAGCCACCAGAAATATCAGTCCTGAGACAATCAATTGTGACTGCTGCATACCTAATAATATCGAGGGTTTATCAGTATCTTTTCTCCCCCTATGCTCAGAAGAGGCGTCTAAGGAGATTCAGAGTAAGAAGGGTAAGCAACAGGCACTAAAAGTTCCAGAGTTAGATTATCACACCTGTATGTCTAGACATGGTTTCCTAGGTAGAGTAGTGTCGCCGATAATAAAATTGAGATCTGAGATGAAGCAGAGAATAGTTGCCAAAGGAGACTCTTGGGATAAGAGACAAAACGCTTTGAAATGGCTTCTAGTTACCTGTTTTGGTTATACTGGGTACCGAAACGCTAGATTCGGTCGAATAGAATGCCATGAGGCAATCTGTTCATGGTCTAGAGAGATCTTACTAGAGGCCAAGAATGCAGCTGAGGAGGAAGGATGGGAGTGTCTTCACGCAATAGTGGATTCAATATGGTTGAAGGATAGAATGGAAAGAGGAGAATTTGAGCAGAGGGATTCCATTGAAAGGCTAATGTGTAGGATTACGAAAGATTCTGGTATACCGATAGATTTGGAGGACAGGTATGAGTGGCTTGCTTTTGTACCTAATAGAACAACAGGTTCATCCTCTCTAACTAAGTATTTCGCGTATGGGAGGAAAGGGTGGAAGATTAGGGGTATTGAGACTAGGCAACATTCTACTTGTGAATGGATAAAGAATCTGCAGATGAGAATGCTGTCGGAAATCAATGAGAGGGGATATAGAGAAGGAGTCATCATATCTATAGAACACTACCGAGAGGAAATGATCAGAATGAAAAAGGGTTTGGTGCCTCTCTCTGATTTGATAATCTCAAGGAGGGTAAGTAACGTATTACAGGATTATCGAGTTCTGAATCTTACTGCTGCTGCTCTCATGAGAGAAGCGGCGTTAAAATCTGTTACCCCACCTGGAAGGAAGGTGCGTTTCGCAGTTGTTGGAAGAAAGAGGAGAAGGCCCCAAGACCGTGTCAGAATGTGTGCCGAGATTATCGCCAAAAGTCCTTCGATACAAGGGGAAAGCGGTGACATTGTCTACTATATCGGTCTTGCTTCACGTGCTGTCTTCTCAATCCTCGCTCCTTTTGGCGTGTCTATGGATGATCTTCAGGATAATGGTAGCACGCAGACTCAAATTGATGCATGGTATTTAGTGAAAGCCTTTCACTGAATCTTTCTCAAAGGTTTGAACTGAGTAGTATGTATTCATCGGTGTAATCTCTCATTATTCGATTGATATTTCTCGGTGTAGGAGGATTGTTGTGTTTATTGATTGTTATCAGAACTGTGAGATTTCTATCTTTGGATATTGTCTTTATTCTATGAAGAGTATTGGTAAGTAGCATCATCCCTTCTGTTTTACTTAGTTGATTATCCAAGAACATCGAATGAAGCTCAGTTATTATCATGAGACTATCTTCTTCCAACCTTTTTGTTCCTTTGTTACCCTCTTCTATTCGTTTGAATATCTCTGCCATTTGGTGTGCTGTAAAGGCCCTGCAAGCATACAGATTGTTTAGACTTCCTTGCGAGATTTTAGCATTAAATCCAGAGGATATCATGCGAGATGGGTCGAGCAATGCTCCTCCATCAATCCAGTATACAGTATGTCCATTTTGGATGTCTTCAAAGGCAAGCTGATAAGCAATTCTTGTAGTCTGTTTCTTTTTACCTTCCAAGCAAACTAATCCAGATTTAGTGTTCAAGTCCAGTTCAGTGGGCATAGAATCATGTTCAAGAGAATCATAATTATTCTTTCAGAGGGACTCACTCCTTACTGAAAGTGAAGTCTTATTTCGTCTGAACTTTTTTTGTTTGAAAATGCGTCAAGTCTAACAATTCAGCCTTGTTAGGTTATTTGTTATGACTACAATTCAACGGTTCCGAGTGGTCTCGGTTTTGTTGTTGTTCTCAAGTATGGCAGTACCTGTATACCTAAATGGTCCTAGATATCTCTATCTTTACATTACTCAATGGTCAATAGAGTTGGCAACAATTGCATTTTTGATTGGATATTTATCGGAGAAATACCCTCAATTGAATCTAAGTAAAGTTGCGAGTGCAATATTTGGGGCTGCATTATACCTTGCAATGGGAACAATGGTTGGCTTTTGGTTTGCATTTGCACGAGTCTATTTCCCAGTAATAAGTACATACTGGATTGTTGCTCTCACATGGAGTCATATCATGCCACAGGCACTCTTGGTGATTAATTTACGATATTCTGAAATCGAAATAAGATTATGGCACGGTTTGCTAGGTGCTGCTATAGCCACATTGTACCTGCTTATTGATTGGTACAGGGTTGTGATCAATTCTACTCCTACTACCTATGAATTTTTGATTTGGGAAGGCAGCGAATCAATGGTCAAATCTACGGCTTTTGTTTTTGGTTCCTTAATTGTATACATGTTAGTAATGTGGATTAATTCACGGTTTCCAGCCAGGTAAATTTTCGTTATCTTCTATTCTTAGAATACTGGTTCCAGGAATACATTTCACTTGTTTTCTTTTTGCAAATTCTCCGGGCTCAGCGTTAATAATTGCAATAATATCTCCTCTGTTCACTCCTGATGATGTATCCGGTACGTTCATTTTGAATCCAATTACATTGATTACTCCAGATTTGTCTATCATCGTGATTGACCATCTGTCAGAGTATGTTCCATCTGGGAGAGGTCCTTTTTGAGATTCTACAGACCAAACTCTACCAATTACGTTAACCCTGGGGTGAATATCAATGATATCTGAATCGGTTGATTCCGGTCCTTTTGAGATTTCAATACTCGCATATTGGTCAATTGAGATCTCTGTTTTCCCTCTCCAGAGACTCGGTAGGCCACCACGGACTCTAACTCTTGCGCCTTTTCGTAGAGATCTTGTTATATTCGTAGGAGCGGTATTCCAAGCATTTTTTACGGTAACATTATCCAGCCCTTGCCTAAGTTCAAACTGAAAGACAACTCCTCCATTTTGCAGTTTAGGTTCTCTTGGAACAGAGAAAATTTCCCCTTCTAAATCAACTCTAGTCACAACATCGGAGATTGGAGTTAGAAGCAAATCTCTTCCTTTCACATTAGCAGTTTTGTTATCTGGAAGGAATGCATTGTGTTCGCCATTAGGGCATAATGCGACATATTGACATGTTTTACATCGTTCATTGGAATCATTTGATCTCCCTACAAGAATCCCTCCATCTTCAAAATAAGATATAGGAGCAGGATTTGGCAGAGCGTCATCTTCTGAATATAAATTACCAAGGATAAGTCGCATTTCCTCCATTTTTTTCCCTATGTCGATTAATCCATTTTCGTCAGGTGTCTCTACTATTTTTCGAACTCCTGTCCCTAAATACCATATTTCGAGAGCTTCAACCACTTCGTTTCTTTCATGTGTTTCCCACCAAAGCCAAGAATACATTCGTAATTGTTCAGAATAAAGTCTAGAACGATCGTTATTTCCCATAGATGCCTTCAAATCAATAATGCGGATTTTACCATTCCATCGATACACTAAATCATATTCTCCTTGGAACCATTGTTCAGGATGTATCGCTTGCATCGAGAAGGAAGGTGCATCTGGGTTAACAAACCATGGCCTTGCTATGGCCCATGCTTCACTCCAAGTTATCAAACCAGAACTTGATTCTGGAGGCTGAAATGTTCCTGTGTTTGGAAACCCATCGGGTGCAGGATAATCTTCTCTTTCTCTAACTTCTCTCCATTCATTCAACTTATCATTCCCGAGTGATGAAAAGCAATTCTCAACCTCTTTCAGATGTAGGTCCATTCCATTATGAGCCATTTTGATGATTTCATCCCGATCTAAGTCCTCACTTCCTCCAATTCTGTGAGGACTCATTAGCCATGCCATTAATGCTTCATCTGTGCACTGGCCAACATGAGCATCTATCCTTGCATGAGCCCATTCTGATAGGGTTTCAAGGTCCTTAGGTCGTTTTTCTTCTGAAATCACATTCAAAGTAGGTCCTATCCAACCATCTGTACCTTCGTTCAAATCGCCTTGTTGATTTAATGGTGATATCAGTATTCTATCGGGAGAATTAGCAGGAATCAATGCAGGGCTTTCTCTCATGACTCTAGAAATACAGGCTTCTACTGCGTTTCCTCTTACTATTGCTACTGGTAAAGGCTCCTTAATTTTGAGATGATATTGCATCCAGTATTGCCGTGGGCAACTATCCCATCTTCCAATTTTTGATGCCGAGAGGCGATCCCATCCTTGGACCACGACATCTTCCGGGGCTAGTCTAGTCACCGGCATAGACGCCCTTTGGTACGAGGGGTATTGAAGTCAACTATCAGAATCAATTAGTTCTATACGTGTTTGTTTGTTGATTTGAATTTGAGGATTACCTTCCCTCCAACCTAATTCGCCGTGGTGAACGTTCAATTGATTACCAATTTTTAAGGATTCAAAGGTCCTAGATCGATTAGATCCAAATGCTGCAATTTCCACAACTCCAGTTCCATCCCAAAGATGAACAGTCCTTATTGTCCATGGGCGTCCATTGTTCGAAATTCCATGGTTACTTCCCATTGAAACAACTTGCCCTGAAACAGTAGCTTTAGTTGGGATTAAACCCAACCTAGTCCAGTCGTTATTTTCGTTGTAGTCAACCAATTTTGTTTTACTGTCTAAGAATAGACGTGGTCCTCCTCTAAAAATACCTGGATTCACGTTTATTATTCCTACTTCTCCCTTCCATTTATTTGGATCTACTACTCCTTCTTCTGTTTCTTCAATTGTGATGATTGTGTTCCCTGCTCTGAGCGATGCAACTTTCACCAATTCGCCATAGGAATTTTCCATTTCACGCCATGAATTATCTATAGAACCTCTTACTGATAGTCTTGAAGGCAGTTCTTTTATTGGAATTGAAACCTCGGGAATTGCGAAATTTAATGTTGGAAGGAATTCTCTAACCGCACGGTTTTCAGGATCCGTAGAATATCCACAAATTTCGAGACCTCTACAGTGGGGGCAATGAAGGGGGTGTCCGACCGGTGTCCCATCAAGAGATAACCAACTCCAATCTTGCTCTTGCACCTTTTCCATTTGGTCTCTAATATTACTCAGTCGTTCTTTCTCGTTATCCATCTCTGTGCTTGGTATCGCTGAAATTTCATGCACATGCCCATCCAGAAGAAACCAACCAGATAACAAGTCCACTCCTTGTTCATCAACTGATCGTGTTTCATGCCAAAGCCAACGATAGAAACTAATTTGTGTCTCTAAATTTTTCTGTGGTTTGTCCTTTCCTGAGCCCGACTTAATGTCAACTATGGTAGCGTTTTTTCTCCATCTATGAACTACATCCATCTCACCTGATGCCCAACCTTCCGGGTGATGAATACGTTGGGCAGAGGAAATTCTTGGATCCTTCATCCATGGTCTAGAAATCTCCCATGCTTCCCACCAAGAAACGATTTCTCCCGAGTTGAGAAATCCGGAGTTCGATTCAACCCTTCCTGGCGGAGAATCCCATCTTGGGGATGCTGGACGAAATGGGTCTCCATTTAATCTAAACTTCTCCAGATGCGGTCCTCCTCCTGCATCTAGGCATTTTTTTGCTTCTTTAATTTGCATTTTCAACGCTGCTTTGATTTGTTTTTGAATTATTGAAATTTTAATATCATCTGGTCCAGTACCATCCATTTTCCAAGGAGTATTGTGCCATTTAACCAAGAAATCGTCGTATACGTGTTTAGAGATTGCAGGAATTAGGGCCGTTAACCATCGTTCTATTCCATCTATTGAATCGATAATTTGTGTTTCAACTTCTTCATGATCATCATCCTCGTGATACTTCAAGAAAGATGCAATTCCATGAGGTGGGGAACCATCGTATGGAGGACTCTCCATGAGTAATCCTACAACCGCATCTTCCAATAATATTCCAAGAATCATACTAGGCCTTACAGGTCCTCTCAATCCTATTCTACGCTTTACCATCCATGAGCGTGGGCATCTTTCCCAATTCACTAATGAACTCCCACTTAGCCGATTTCTTCTTCTCCTTCCGGCTCCTCCGAATGGGGGCACATTTACCGGCATTTTCTTCCTCCTATGATGAATAAAAATATTCTCCTGATGATTTCTGTTCCCTATCTTTTCTACTATCTTGTTTGTTGATTCTAGGTCTTTTTGAGTCTTGATCTCTTCTGAATGTAATTCCTACATTTTTTAGAAATCGATTCATTCCATTTCTAAGATGCAGTGGACCAAATGCCTCTCCTTTGACTCCACCTTCTCCCTCAAATACAAGTAGAGAATCACTAACAATGTCAATGAAATATATATCATGGTCAATAACCATTGCAGCTTTCTCTTTGGTAACCATCGTTCGTCGAATTGCTTTTGCTGCTTCCATTCTGGCATTTGCATCTAGATGTGCTGATGGTTCGTCTAAAAGGTAAATGTCTGCATCTTTACCCAGGCACAGCACAATCCAAACTGCTTGCAATTCTCCTCCTGATAATTTTCTTGCTTGCAATTCAAGAAGTTGATGAACATTAAGGGGTCTTACCACTTTGGTTTGAAATTCTCCTGAATGCCATGCTCGGCCCAATTCAGTATCTAACCATTCTCTCACGGTTCCATCGAAATTAGCTTTGACATGTTGCGGTTTGTATGAGACCTTAGCATCCATAGTTGTCCACCCACCATCTGGTTCAATTTCTCCTGCAAGCATCTTGACAAGAGTAGTTTTTCCTGTAGCGTTTGGTCCTACGACGCCTACAACTTCTGCTGAGTGTACAGTTCCTTTTTCAGAATTTAATGTGAATTCTCCCAAAGTTTTTGTCAAATCACCCCATTGAAGAATAGGGTCCCCGATCTCTTCTGAACGAATTCTACCAGTATGGAATTTGATTGGCTTATCTCTTATTCTCATATTTTGTTCTACTAAATGGCCATCTAGGTAGGCATTTATTGCAACCCTGGTGGCTCTTGAGGGAGTAAAAATACCGTATCCTGCTCGCTCTCCGTAAACAATGTGAACCTGGTCACATAGGACGTCTAAGATTGCTAAATCGTGTTCCACAACAAGAACTCTTCGACCCATTTCAGCTAACGATTGAATAATTCTTGTAACTCTCATTCTTTCATGAATATCTAGATATGATGTTGCTTCATCAAAGAAATAGACGTCTGCTTCTTTGAGCAAAGTGGCACAAATTGCAACCCGTTGAAGTTCCCCCCCTGAAAGAGCGCCAAGTTTACGATCCATTAAGTGGACTATTCCCATTTCCTCTGACCACTTCTCTACTTCATTACGCTCATCCACTCGCTCCAAAAGTTCACGAACAATGCCATCAAATATCTTTGGAAGTTTGTCTACATATTGGGGTTTAACTGCTACTTTTACCCCAGAATCTGCCACTTGTTCAAGGTAGTCTCTAAGTTCTCCCTTTGGATAACTATCGATAATTTCTCCCCATCCTTTTTCTTCGCCCCAATCACCTAGGTTTGGTTTGAGTGCTCCTGAAAGAATCTGGACAGCAGTTGATTTTCCCATCCCATTTTGACCTAGAATACCAATTACAGCTTCTTCTCTGGGAGTTGGTAGACGGAAAACTCGGAACCCATTTTCTCCAAAACAGTGGGTCATTTCGCTATCAAGTTCTTGAGGGAGGTTGATGAGAATCACTGCATCTCCGGGGCAATGTTTTGCCCTATTCAAGCATACAGGACATGCAGTCTCCAGTATCTTGCATTTTTTGTCTATAACTTGAATACATTCGCTTCCACACATACCTGCATATTTCTGAAGATATGCAAATGCAGGCATATTTGGAGCACATCTGTCTTCAAGCAGGACTGCAACTCGCATCTTTTCACATCCTATGTCTTAACTAATGGTAATTACCTGCCAAACTGGGGGTTAGATGTTCAAAAGAACGTCAAGAATCTATGGCGGATATACAAGCTCAGAGCAAGCGTGATTTTTTCCGCTTTGTTTAATCTAATTCTTTCAGAGAAAACATCTCCATCGACTCTGTTGATCTTTCTTAGAATTGAACGATAAAGTCCCATCATAATCGCTGGACTGTATCTCATTTTTGGTTTAAGCATCGGCAAAAGACCTAATGATCTGTCCCTGTAAACCTCTATTCGTTCTATGAATTCTTTAACAAATGGGTTCCACCCTGGATGATTTTTCAGTCGACCTTCAAGAACATCTTCAGCACTAATTCCGTGCCTTGCTAAATCTTCTATTGGGAGATAAATGCGTCCTCTTTCAGCATCTTCTTGAACATCTCTCAAGATATTGACTAATTGCATGAAAACTCCCCAAGCTTCTGCATGTTCCCTTGCGGATGGGTCTTCGTATCCGTATATTTCGATACAGACCAGTCCAACCGTAGATGCTACTCTGTAACAGTATTTGTATAAATCATCGAATGTGTCATATCTATCTCTGAAAAAGTCATCCTCCATTCCAGTAATCAAGTCGTCCATGTGAATCTTAGGGATTCCGAATCGTTGCACTGTATCTTTTAGAGCAAGGAATATAGGGTCTGTAGAAGCAAGATCATTGTACGCCGTAGATAATTTCTTTCTAAAGAAATATAGTTGAGCCATCTTGTCCATAAAACTACTTCTGTCTACTACTGGTACGAGTTGAATCATTTCTTCTAGTCTACCAATGTATTCTTGAGCCTCAGGGTCTTCTGCTCCATTAGATCCAGGAAATAGGTCCCTGTAGTCGCCATCTGCTATATCATCTGCTCTTCGGCAAAATGCGTAGTAAGCGCACATCGCTCTTCTTTGTTCATCTGGAAGATACTTGAAAGAGTGATAGAAATTTGCAGCTTCTCGGATTGTCAGTGCTTCACAGTAATCGTAAGAGGTATTTACTAAGAACGGAGGGATTTCCTTTTCAGACCATACTGGTGCATCAATGCTATCAAAAGGGTTAGAGAGTTCTTCTCCTGATTTTGTTACTCCCATGAATTTTGCAGAAGCACGTAGTGCGTCAAATGCAGTAACACTCGCTGCACGAACTGCTTCGGATGTGAGTTCAACAGCGGATCTCAGTGAACGTATCCCCTGTTCATCTTGATTTCCATTGTTCAACGGGGTCTCAATAGTGGTTTTTGAAGCCTCCTGACGGACCGTCTCCCCCATGTCAATCAAAGCGAACAGACTCCTGCCCTATATCAAAGGGTGCGATTGTCGGTTGAGAAATGCCGATTAGAAAGAAATAAGTTATTTTCTTCGATTCTTGTTAAGAAGCCGTCGTGTTCCCCCGGGAATTATTGTCGATAGAATTGATCTTAACATCAGTCTTTTTACCGTTTTCCGTGGAACTTTTACGCGCTTGGAAGAATCAAGAACTTCACTTGTTCTCAATAAGTTCACGGTTCTCTGGCCGATCAGTACTGGTAAGAGACATGCAATTCTAAGCCTAAATTGCTTTGAGGGTAACATATGTATATATTTCTCAGCAGCATCAAGATGACCTTGTGTGATGTCCAGGAGAGATTGATAGATAGGATTGAATTTGTCATGATTAGAAGAGTTTCGTAAATCAACAGGTTTCATTCCTATTTTCTCTAATTCCTCATTGGGGATATAACAACGACCGAATGCCAAATCCTCAGGTATGTCTCTGAGAATATTGATCATTTGTAGGGCTTTGCCGAATCTTATTCCAAGTTTAAACATGTTATCGCCTGTTGGTCCATCTACTGAAACGATATGTGCCAAAGTCATGGAAGTCCAAAATTCTCCAACACTTCCAGCTACTCTGTATGCATAATCGTCTAGTTGTTTATGATTTTCGAGCGCCGAAACCTCATTTGAGTCATTTGCTGGGCCGAATCTTTCCAAGTCTAAAGTCTGCCCTCCGATGATAATTTTCAGACAACGCCGCATATGAATCTGATCGTTATCTGAGATTCTTGCAAAAGCAGTCAATGCAACATCTACATTTCTTAGTAATCGTTCTTCAGCAGGATTTGATTGTAAATCTGCAAGTTCAGAAAGATCATTCATCGTCACATTGTCTTGACTAGTTGCTCTGTCCCAAGATGATAAATTGTCTAACAGAATATTGACATCCCCAGTTTTCGAGTCAGCAATGGTATCCGCAACTCGTGCGAGAAGATACAGTAGTCCAACCTGTTTTCTAATCGAGCGAGGTAGTACCTTCAGAGTTAGAAAGAAGGAACGCGACGTTTCTTTGAGGAGAGTATCAGCAGATGGATCGATCAGCAATGCCTCACCTTCATTTAATCAGGAGTGGTATTTGTTATTGACACTGTAGGGTGATTTGGGTCGTGAAATTAACTTCATTTGGGGTCCAATTAATGAAGAAGTCTTCACTCCGAAGCCTGAGCGGTTGCCATGCAGTGCGGGTCCTGTGCCGAAGAGATTCCTAGTGACTCACTGTTTTGTCCAGAATGTGGGTCTCGTCAGAACGCTAGTGGTGGTGGTATGGCTCCTGTTCAATCCCCAGCTTCAGCACCTCCTCCAGCCCCCTACCCACTACCTGACCCGCAACCGATTTCAGATATTTCGACAGATCAAAACGCATTCCAGCAATCATCCAGTCCGCCCACAATGATGGGACAAAGGCAAATCCAATCAGACCAAGTTGATCCTCAAATGGGTGGTCAGAATTTCCTGTCCTCCCTTGCCGCAGATATGACCGGTCAATCTCCCGTTAACAATAACTTTCAGCCAGATCCTTCCCGCTCCGCGCAGGATATGGTCGTAGATGCGATGGCTGAAGCCGATCGCGAGAAAAAAGCCAATGCACGTTCAGCGTGGCTTTCTATGAATCAACAAAGTGCGTCTGATTTTCTTAATGCAGTTGGTGCTGTCCAAGGTTCACCGAATATAGATAGAAGCTCTACATCATTGGATGAAGTTGAACCATTCATTGCTCCACAACAAAACCGTCCACCATCTTCCCCATCTAATCTACCCTCTGATACATTAGTTCGAAGGATGGTCGAGGTCGCAGTTCGCCGGGTCGGTAGAAAGAGAGGAGTAGGTGTAGAAACTCCCCAAGTCAAAGCACAGGGTTCAGAGATTAGGGTAAATGTGACTTACATTGATGATGGTCGAGTTTTGGACAATCCACCGGAACTTCACGGAGCATTTGAGCATGCAATTGACACAGAAATCCGACTCAAGGGATATGATGTGGATTTATTTCTTGCATTATTTCGAAGTAAGGATGGTGAAATAGCATTTTCGTGGGGCGATGAACCAGGTACAAGTGAAGTTGCAGATGATGAAGAGATGTTTGAATGTGGAGCGTGCGGTGGTCTAGTCCGAGATAGTGACCCCTCATGTCCTTCCTGTGGCGCAGAATTCCTTGATGAAGAGGAATATGAACCCGAACAACCTACTCTCAGTCAAAGTGGTGGTAGTCCACCAGGTCCTAGTCGAGGAGGCCCACCGGGTGCTGGTCGCGGAGGTCCATCAGGTCCTAGCCGAGGAGGTCCATCAGGTCCTAGCCGAGGAGGTCCATCAGGCCCTAGCCGTGGAGGCCCACCTGGAGGTCCCATGAAGGGGGGTCC
>MDTG01300664.1_pt1 | contig 13467 bp, 11 predicted proteins | sample 811421 | NCBI WGS metagenome assembly MDTG01 (sample SAMN05326645, study PRJNA326480) | marine metagenome | isolation source: seawater | place: Pacific Ocean: South East | collected 2011 | reverse complement strand
ATAAAGTTGAATACTCAACTCAAGAAAATGATAATAGCATTCCTTTTGCATCAGTAACACACTCTGGTGAAGTTATCTCTTCCAAATTAATAGGCAATTATAACTGCACTAATATACAAGCTGCAATCTCCATTGGTAATTACTTTGGTGTTACTTTTAAAGATATAAAATCCGCCATCCAACATTATACACCTCAGAATAATCGTTCACAACTAGAAAAAACTTCAAAAGGTAATTCGTTAATCATAGACTATTATAATGCTAATCCAACTAGTATGATTAAGGCAATGCAATCGTTCTATATGCTAAGGAGCGATAAGAAACTCTTAATTTTAGGTGATATGCTGGAGCTTGGTGAATCATCAATTAATGAGCATCAAAAAATTATTAACGAATTAAATAAAGAGGAATCAGAAGCTATACTTATTGGTGCAGAATTTGGAAAATGCGAACATTCATTTAATCAATTTAAGGACGTAAACGAAGCCAAAGAATGGCTACAACAAAAAACTTACAGCGATTATTTTATCTTACTTAAAGGATCAAGAGGCATAAAACTGGAAGAAATAAAAGACTTACTGTAACTCGTCTCTAATTACTTGTCTGAAAATTAGATACAGACAAATGATAAACCCTCCCAAAATTGAAAAAAGGATAAAAGCTTTTACCACAGAAATCTTATCCCCCTCTAGAGGTAAATTAGGTCTATCAATAATATTTAATAGTGGCTTGTTATTTATTAATGTAAATTTGGAAAGCTCTAAGTTTTTGACAATCTCGCCGTACATTATATTTAAAATTTCTACATCACGCTTCAGTCTTATTTCATCTATTAAGCCTTTTGCGCGTTGAACACCAAAATTAGAATCTTTATGTGAGGCATATCTATACTCAGCATTTTTCAACTCACCCAACACTGAATCTGCTCTAATTGATAATAAGGATAATGTGCTTTCTGACTTTGCTGTCTGAAACTTGGTATAGTATTCTTCAATTTTTTGCGCTAGAGATTCTACTAATAACTTGGCAAATTGCTCATTTTTAGAAGAAGATGTTATTTTAAAAATACTACTTTCTTCTTCTAAATGAGTTGAAATATAGTTATTAATTAAATCTGAATATACAATCCCCATTATACTATCATGCTCAAAAGAAAATTCAGAAAGATTAGGAGGAAAACTAAAATCTGACATTTCATCAGCCCATGATTTTTTATACTCATTAATTTCTAAGAAATGATTAATTAATAAATCATCCTTGCTATCAATAGTTCCATTTTGCAAAATCGCTTGATAAACGACTCTCTTAGAAATTAATAACTCTTGAATATTAGCTTGACTAAAAGTTCCATTGGATGAGCCGCCAATATTGAAACCAAATTGGCTAGCTAATCCTGAAACCATCCCTAGACCAGATGGAGAGTCTTGACTTTCATCAACAACAAAGGTTAAATCTGCATCAAAAGATTCAGTTTTAAAAATCGAATAAACTACACCTAGAACTCCAAAAAGAAAAGTAACAGCTAGTATAACAACTATATTTCTTTTTAATAAATTCTTAAAATAAACTATTTTTAGAATAACATCTTTTAATCGTATTTCGTCAATATTTTCTTCCATCGAATTTATTATTGTCTAGATAAATATAGAATATACAAAGAAGTAATAGCCGATATCTTGGTAATTGTACCTTCTAGTATCCTTGTCCAATCAACAGGTTCGGGCTTTTGTCTTTTAATTTTCACATCTTCAGTAACTTTAATAATTGAGCCTCTTTCTACTCTAGGGTATAAAACAAATAGTCCAAAATCTTTGGCTTTTGTTACTGAGCCTGAGGGTGAAATAACTAAAGTATTGGATTTAATATTATGCTTTGTAAAGCCCCCAGCGAAATTATTAATATAAAAATTAGCCCTTCTTTCCATAAATGGTACAGAAATAGTGGTTTCCTCAAAGTTTGAAAGTGCTCCAGTGATAGAAATTAAGTCCTGAGTTTGAGGAATATTTATACTATCTAAATCATGTAAAACTATATTATACTTAGATTTTCTATACTTCATTCCTTTATCAAGATTAACGTGTACTGGTGTGTATTTACTTACATAACTCTTGTCAATTTTATTCACAGGCTCATCACTCTCTCCATTTACTGGAATAATCTGTACAAATTCACCTTCTGAAAAGAAGCCATTAACAATTTCTTCATCATCCTCATAATAGTCGATTTCATTTTTGGGCTTTTCTTCAATCTCCATCATTCGATACATTCTAACGGCATCGGCATCACCTGTACTTTTTATTCCGCCCGCTCTAAGAATTAAATCTACAATAGTCTCATCTTTTGATTTTAAAGAGTAAATTCCAGGGTACTCCACTTCTCCAGTTATTGCAACTGTTCTAACTGGCTCGTAATCTGGATTGATTCTTATTGCTACTTGATCATATGGCTCTAAGTTAAAGTTTGCAGCTTCATCATCTATCTTCCCGTCATTGGAAATTTTAAATGAACGAACAATTGTACGTTTAGCTTGTAAAACATTTGTTTCAGCATCGTAATTTGCTATCCTTGAGATATCAATTTTAGCTCCTGCTGATTTTTGAACTAAGCCACCTGACATTAATATTAAGTCAGATAGGTTCAATCCTTCTCCATAGGAAAACGTGTTAGGCAATCTTACCCCACCTGTAATTGAGACTTCAAATTCATCCATATAATCTCTTTTGGAAAGAAAGAATATTTCATCGTATTCTTCAATAGTGATATTTGATTCTGAATTAGGGTTTTCAACTATTCCAGCTATATCAAGTATTAGGTACTCTTTGGAATAATCATCTGAAGAAGTTCTTACTAAGTATGCCGATTCTAAGAACAAATCGTCTGAAAGAGAGTTTGATTTTAACAACATATCATATATTTTTTCTCCAATAGAAAACTGATATTCTCCACTTACTCCAGTTGAGGAATGAATGTAAACAAAATCCGAAGGAATTCCCTGAATACTATTCACCATTATTTCATCCCCATTTTTTAGTGATAAATTTTTAGAGCCTACTTCATCTACAGTAATAGTTTTGATGGAATTACCATCTATTCTATTAACCGCAATACCGTTTTTATAAGCTAACTTAGTAAAGCCTCCAGCATATTTTATAAGATCAATTAATTTATCGTCTTCCTTTGACTCATAAGTGTATGGTTTATTTACTTCTCCTTTTATCTCAATAAGATTCTGAGCAGAAGGAACATAAAGGTAATCGTTATTTTGCATGAATAAATCTTGTGAATAGTCGGCATCAAAGAGGAATTTATAAACATCTAAAGAGTCTACTATTTTGCCATCACGCTTAAGGTATATATTTCTAACCGAGCCTATTTGATTTGGTCCTCCCGCAGCGATTAATGCATTAAAAGCTGTATTTAAAGCTGGAATGGAATAAGATCCAGGATTAAAGACTTCACCAACAATATTCACACTTATCACTCTTGAGTAATTTAATGTCAAATCAAATTGAGATTTTCTTAAATCAAAAAACGAGTTCATTCTGTCTTTTACAAGAGATCTAACCGACTTCAACGTTTTAGATCCCACATAAATACGTCCTGCATGTTTCGTAGATATATATCCTTTTTCATTTACAGTTACAACTTCACTGTGCTCTGATAAACCCCAAATAGAAATGGTGATTTCATCACCCTCTCCTAAAAGATAGTTTTCTGGTGCTTGATTATCATATGACCGTGTAAAGAAATTAACTGAATTATTTCTGAAGAAGTTTTGTCCATAAATTTTCGCAACAGGATACTGAATTGAATCATTAAAAGGAAATAATGTATCGTTATCAAATGACTCATAAAAGTTCCTTGACTGAATTTGGTTAATATTAGACGATGAAGAATCTATAAAATTTGGATTGTATTCTCCTCTCTGAAATTTATAATTCATTGCCTCTTGGATTTCATCTTCACTTAAACCCATTTGCCTTAGAACTCCTTCGCTAGGAATATCCGATGGATTAATATCAGTTGCACCCATATTTGAGGGTGCAAACTTCATGTATTTTTGCATCTGCTGTATAGACTGCCCATAACTTAAAAGCCCTATTAAACACAATACAATAACAATTATTCTCTTCATAATAAAACTTAATTTTTTCTAAATATATAACAATTCGTTTATTTAAGAATTGACCTCGAAATTACTATACGCTGAATTTCCGATGTTCCTTCATAAATTTGAGTAATTTTGGCATCTCTCATTAATCTTTCTACATGGTACTCTTTCACAAAACCATAACCACCATGCACTTGAACGGCTTCAGTCGTTGTTTTCATAGCTACTTCAGAGGCAAAAACTTTTGCCATAGCACTTTCTTTATCAAAATTATTGCCGTTATCCTTTAGCCAAGCGGACTTAAAACATAATAATCGAGCCGCCTCAATTTCTGTAGCCATATCGGCTAATTTAAAAGCAATAGCTTGATGCTCATTAATAGCTTTACCGAAAGCTTTACGTTGCTTAGAGTATTCTAAAGACAACTCATATGCTCCCGAAGCTATTCCTAAAGCTTGTGCGGCAATACCAATACGACCACCTGAAAGTGTAGACATGGCAAACTTAAATCCAAAACCATCCTCTCCTATTCTATTTTCCTTTGGTACTTTCACGTCTGTAAATAATAAAGAGTGAGTATCTGAACCTCTAATTCCTAATTTATTTTCCTTTAAACCTACCTCAAAGCCAGGCATTCCTCTTTCTACAATCAATGCATTGATTCCTCTGTGTCCTTTTTCAGGATCAGTTTGAGCGATAACTAAATATACTGATGCCGAATTTCCATTTGTGATCCAATTTTTTGTGCCGTTCAGCAGATAATGGTCGCCCATATCTTCAGCTGTAGTTTGTTGAGAAGTTGCGTCGCTACCTGCCTCCGGTTCAGATAAACAAAAGGCTCCAATAATTTCACCTTTTGCTAAAGGCACAAGATATTTTTGCTTTTGCTCTTCAGTGCCATACTTTTCAAGACCCCAACACACTAATGAGTTGTTTACAGATACAACGACAGATGCAGAAGCATCAATCTTAGAAAGTTCCTCCATAGCTAGTACGTATGAAATAGTATCCATTCCAGCTCCACCATATTTTGGGTCTACCATCATTCCCATAAATCCCAATTCTCCAAGTTTTTTTATTTGTTCTGTTGGAAAAGTCTGATGCTCATCTCTTTCAATAACGCCAGATAAAAGTTCTGTCTGAGCAAAGTCTCTTGCCGCGTCGCGAATCATTTTATGTTCTTCAGTAAGTGAAAAATTCATATATGTGAGTTAGTTAGTTTAAATTTGACTTCAAAAATAGTCTTTTTAACTAATATGAAATACAGGGTAATAGGATTAATGTCGGGCACTTCCTTAGATGGGGTAGACTTGGCTTACGTCATCTTTAATTTTGATGGTAGTTGGCAATATGAATTGGGTATTTGCCAAACTTTTTCTTACGATCAAAATTGGATAAAAGAGTTAAAAGAATTACATCTAAAAGCCAAAGATTATATTAACCAAATTGATAATGAATACGCTAAATATCTATCAAATTTAATAAGTCTTTTTATCAAAAATAATAGCCTTGAAGTAGATTTGATTTGCTCTCATGGACACACCGTACTTCACGAACCAGAAAAAGGAATTACGCTACAAATAGGAAATGGAAAAATCATAAATGAATCATTAGATATACCAGTAGTTTGTGATTTTAGAAGTCTTGATGTAGAACTTGGTGGACAAGGAGCTCCCCTAGTTCCTATTGGAGATGAAATTCTATTCAAAGAATACAACTATTGTCTCAATTTAGGTGGATTTAGTAATTTCTCATATACGTACAATGGCGAACGTAAGGCATATGACATTTGCCCCGTTAATATTGCTTTAAATCACTATTCCAACAAGCTTGGTTATAAATACGATAAGAATGGTGATATTGCTAAAAATGGTAGTGTTAACAATCAACTTCTAGAAAAATTAAATGCTATTTATTACTATCATAAACCACCTCCAAAATCATTAGGAAAGGAATGGCTAGAAAAACATTTCATTCCATTAGTTGATATGGTCGAAGACACAGTAGAAAATAAACTTTGTACATTGGTTGAACATGCCGCCATTCAAATTGGAAAATGCATTAAGGAAGGTAATTGTTTAATTACTGGTGGAGGTACTTTTAATTCCTACTTAATAAATAAAATAAAAGACCACTCTGTTTCAAAATTTACGTTTAACAACAAGAAATTAATTGAATACAAAGAGGCAATGATATTCGGACTTTTGGGAGTGCTTCATAAAGAAAATAAGATTAATTGCTTAGCATCAGTAACAGGAGCTAAAAGGAATTCGAGTACTGGCAAATATTTTGGTTAATAATAATTACTTTTGCTAAAATTTACTTTCAATGAAAAAATTATTAGACCAATACGAAAACAAGAATCCTGAAATTGTATTTGAGTGGAGTGATAGCCAGACAGAAGCTCAAGGATGGGTAGTCATTAATTCCCTTAGAGGAGGTGCCGCAGGTGGCGGTACTCGAATGAGAATAGGTCTGAATAAACACGAAGTTGTTTCTTTAGCTAAAACAATGGAAGTTAAATTTACGGTTGCAGGCCCATCCATTGGCGGTGCTAAATCCGGTATAAATTTTGACCCAAAAGACCCTAGAAAAAAAGGTGTACTTAGACGCTGGTATGCCGCTATTACGCCTTTATTAAAAAACTATTATGGCACTGGTGGAGATCTTAATGTCGATGAAATCCATGAAGTTATTCCTATCACTAATGAATTAGGAGTGGAACACCCTCAAGAAGGTGTTTTTAATGGTTATTTTAAGCCAAGTCCAGAAGAAAAAAGTAAAATAATTTCTCAACTTCAAAAAGGCGTTTTATTATCTATTCAAAACACCTTATTAACTCCTAAAATTGAATACAACTATACAGTGGCAGATATGATAACTGGCTATGGTGTTTCAGTAGCAGTCGAGCACTTTTATAATTTACATAAAGAAAGTGTAAATGATAAAAGAATCATTATACAAGGTTGGGGGAATGTAGGCTCAGCAGCAGCATTTTATCAAGCACAATCTGGCGGTAAAATCGTTGGTATTATTGATCAAGAAGGAGGATTAATAAATGAAGATGGCTTTACTTTCGAAGAAATTCGTCAATTATTCCTCAATAAAAACGGTAATAAATTATCTTCTGATAAAATGAAATCATTTGATGAGATTAACTCTAAAATTTGGGATACTGGAGCGGAAGTATTCATTCCAGCAGCTGCCTCAAGATTAGTCACCCAAAATCAAGTTGAACGAATGATTGAAGGGGGACTAGAGGTTATTTCATGTGGAGCTAACGTTCCTTTTGCCGATAAAGAAACATTTTTTGGAAGTATAAGTGAGTTTACTGACAAACGACTAAGCGTGATTCCCGATTTTATTGCAAATTGCGGTATGGCAAGAGTATTTGCATATTTAATGAAAGCTGATGTTGATATGACAGATACAGCTATATTTGAAGACACATCAAACACGATAATGAACGCACTAAAAAAATCTCATGAGCTAAATTCAACACGAAAAAATATTTCTAAAACATCTTTTGAGATTGCACTTAACCAACTCATCTAAACATGACACTTAACGAACTTTCACAGTATCATTTTTTAAGTAATTCCGTAGAAAACTATGTTTGGTTTTTAGGATTTATTTTATTTGGATTAATATTCAAAAAACTTATTTCTAAATACTTAAGCCATATTCTTTTTAGATTACTAAATAGAGACGCTTCAATTAATCTTGAGAAGTTTAACGACTTATTAATAAGACCAATCTCTTTCGCTTTATTTCTATTATTCATCTATTTGGGAGCATTGAATATCAGTTTTCCAGCTGAACTGACTTTTGATAATGAAAATTTCAATTTAGAAAAGCTTTTTCACAAAATATTTTCAATAGTAATGCTCTTTTCATTTTTAAGAATAGGATTACGATTAGTTGACTATTTTGGAATAGTCTTCAAAAATAAAGCAGAAAATACCGAAAGTAAAATGGACGATCAATTAGTCCCATTTGTAATTGAAATTGGTAAAATAGCAGTTTATATTATTTTATTCTTTGTGCTTTTAGGCAGGGTATTTGATATTGATGTTACAGCATTAGCCGCAGGTGTTGGTATAGGTGGTATCGCTATTGCTATGGCTTCTAAAGAAAGTTTAGAGAATCTATTAGGCTCATTCGCCATATTTTTCGATAAACCTTTCTTGGTCGGCGATTTAGTGTCAACTGGAAGTATTACAGGAACAGTAGAAAAAGTGGGTTTTCGTTCTACTCGCATTAGAACCTTTGACAAAAGTATTGTTACCGTACCCAATAAAAATATGATTTCTGCCGAATTGGATAACCTAGGTAAAAGAAAAGTTAGACGAGCTAGGTTTTATATTGGTCTAACCTACGATACTTCTATTGACCAAATGAAAAAGGTCGTAAATGAAATTGAAATACTAATTAACGAACACACCAGAACTGACCAAGAAGGTAGAGTTAAATTTCAAGAGTTTGGAGCAAGCTCATTAGACATAATGGTATTATACTATGTAAGCTCTACAAAATGGGATGATTTTATAGATGTAAAAGAAGATATTAACTTTAAAATTATGGAAATAGTAAAGAATAACAATTGCGAGTTTGCATTTCCATCTACAACAGTATATTTGCAAAAATAAATTAATCAACAAATTAGTAAACAATGATTTACCTTTCTATGTTAATTGTTTTTGTTATTGGATATTTACTAATAGCCTTTGAACACCCCCTAAAAATTGACAAATCTGCTTCAGCACTAATCACCGGCACCTTGTGTTGGGCAATTTTTGCACTAGGTTTATTTGAAATTGACATCACCTCTGATAACTTTACTAATTTCTTAAATTACTTTCAAACGAAAGACTTAAGCTATACTACTGGTTACATATCTGAAAATATCGATTATGTAAAAAAGAATTTCGTTTTATATGAACTATCTCACCATCTTGCTGAAATAGGTCAAATATTATTTTTCCTCTTAGGCGCAATGACTATTGTGGAGCTGGTTGATGCTCACCAGGGATTTGCAGTCATTACTGACCGTATCAAAACAACTAATAAGGTAAAGTTAATGTGGATTTTGTGTGTATTATCTTTCTTCTTTTCAGCTACACTTGACAACTTAACAACAGCCATTGTAATGTCAGCACTATTAACTAAATTAATTGAAGATAAAAAAGACTTATGGGTATTTGCTGGTATGATTATCATTTCAGCTAATGCCGGTGGTGCATGGTCACCAATAGGAGATGTCACTACTATTATGTTATGGATTGGAGGTCAAATTACAGCAGCAAATATCATCACTTCTATAATTATTCCATCAATAGTTTGTATGCTTGTCCCTCTAATATACCTTTCATTTAAATTGAAAGGGAATATAACTAGACCATCTAATATAGAAGCAATAGAACACGTTACAAACCCTACAACTCCATTTGAAAGAAAATTCATTTTCTTTTTAGGTGGTGCCGGATTATTATTTGTTCCTGTTTTTAAAACTGTTACCCATCTTCCTCCTTACATAGGTATTTTGTTGAGTTTAGGAGTTATGTGGCTAACTACTGAATTACTACACAGAAGTAAAAATCATGAAGCTAAATCTGATCTAACGGTAATTGGAGTACTGAAGAAAGTAGATGTCCCAACTATATTTTTCTTTCTAGGCATTTTGTTAGCAGTTGCTTCTTTACAAAGTATGGGTCATCTAAATGATATGGCTGTAATACTTGATAACACATTCGATGGAAATATATACGTCATAAATATTATCATTGGACTTTTATCAGCTATTGTTGATAATGTTCCCCTAGTTGCTGGCGCAATGGGAATGTATGAAATTGGAACTGGTGTTTTTGCTGTTGATGGTATATTTTGGGAGTTTCTTGCTTATTGTGCAGGTACAGGCGGTAGCGTACTTATAATCGGTTCTGCAGCTGGTGTAGCCGTAATGGGTATTCTTAAAATTGACTTTATATGGTACATTAAGAAAATTAGTTTCTTAGCATTGATTGGCTATGTTGCTGGTGCAGCTACATATATACTAATGCAATAAGGACAAAAAAAAAGTCGTTTTAACTAAAAAAAAAATATGAAATCATTGCTTTTACAAATCAATACTATCGGCGATACACTTTCGCAAACATCTGTTGATGGGGAAATTGTTGAAGAAAAAACTCTTTCAATTCTTGAACTAATTACAAGTGGTGGTACTGGTGGTAATCTGATTATGATTACACTTGGTGTTTTATCAATTTTATCCGTCTACCTTTTTATTGAACGATACAATACTTTAAAAAAGGCAAGTAGGAAGGATGCTAGCTTTCTGAATAGTATTAAAAACTATATTCAAGATAATGATGTTAAAGCAGCGAAGACCCTTTGTAAAAATACAAATACATCAATTTCTAGAATGTTAGAAAAAGGCATTGACCGAATTGACAAGCCTATGACCGATATTTCTGCTGCCATAGAAAATCAAGGCAAACTCGAAGTCTATGTACTTGAAAATAATTTAGCCAATCTAGCCACAATTGCTGGCGCTGCACCAATGATTGGTTTTTTAGGAACAGTAATCGGAATGATTGTTGCCTTTCATGAAATGGCAAGTGCAGGTGGAAATATAGACATCGAAATGTTATCAAAAGGTATTTATACAGCTATGGTAACTACTGTAGCAGGTTTAGTTGTGGGTATTATCGCATACATTGCCTATAATGTATTGGTGACAAAGGTTGAAAAAGTTGTTTTTCTATTAGAAACAACTACAACTGATTTTATGGACTTATTGCACAATAAAAAATGAGTTTAAGAAGTAAAAATAAGGTAAGTGCTAACTTCAGTATGTCATCTATGACTGACATAGTTTTTCTATTACTTATCTTTTTTATGCTTACCTCAACATTAGTAAGTCCAAATGCTTTAAAATTACTTTTACCCAACAGTAAAGCAAGAACTCTCGAAAAGCAAACGGTTTCTGTATCTATAACAGCAGAAATAGAATATTACATCGAAGACCAAAAGGTTCCCGTTCAGGATTTAGAAAATCAACTCATTCAACTACTATCAAATGAAGTTGAGCCTGCAATAGTTCTTCATGCCGATAAAACGGTAGATATAGAATTTGTAGTAAAAGTAATGGATATAGCATACAGAAATAAGTATAAAGTAGTACTAGCTACAAACCCCAAATAAATATCAATGTCTAGTGCAAAAAACAATAAAATAAATGCAATAATCGGAACAGTTGTGTTTCATTTATTTCTTTTAGTTTGCTTTGTTTTTCTTGGATTAACCTACCGCATACCACCACCCCCAGAAGAAGGAATTACTATTAATTTTGGTTACGACGATTTTGGGAGTGGAGCTGAACAGCCAGAACAAATTATTGAAGAAAATGAAATCACACAGCAAGTGGTGGTAGAAAAAAATCCTGTAATCAAGGAAATAAGTACACAAGAAGTTGAAGAAACCCCTTTCGTAAAAGAGAGAATCAATGAAAAGAAAAAATCAGAAAATTTTGAAGAAGTCGAAGAAAAAAAACCTGAACTAGTAATAAACACTAAAGCCCTCTACCCTGGTAAAAAGCAAAACAACAGTACAAACCAAGGTATTAGAGAAGGAAGTGGTGAACAAGGAAATGAAGAAGGTGACCCAAAATCTAATACTTATATTGATGGTGGGATTGGCGCTAATGGTGTTGCCTACAATCTTGGTGGAAGAAATATAGAAAAAATCATTAAACCTAATAATGATTCTCAACAACAAGGGAAAGTCATTGTAACCATTCGAGTTAATAGAAACGGTAAAGTTATAAATGCAACACCAGGTGCTAAAGGATCTACAACTACTAATTCCTATCTATACAGTAAAGCTAAAGAGGCGGCTCTAAAAACTACTTTTGAAGCTAATAGCTCTGCCCCTGAAATTCAAATAGGTACTATCATTTACAACTTTATGTTGAACTAATGACTTATCAAAAATGTATTGATTGGCTATTTCAACAATTGCCAATGTATCAACGAACAGGAAGTGTAGCTTATAAAGCCGATATTGGCAATATTGTGTTGGCATGTAAAAAGCTCGAAAACCCACAAAACACGTTTAAATCTGTACATATTGCTGGCACAAATGGAAAAGGCTCTACCAGTCATATGATAGCTTCAGTTTTTCAAGAAGCAGGCTATAAAACTGGATTGTATACTTCCCCACATCTAAAAGACTTTAGGGAGCGTATTAGAATAAATGGTAAGATGATAAGTCAAGTCGAAGTAATTGAATTCGTAAAATCAAACAAAGAGTGGTTTACTGAAATAGGCATGTCATTTTTTGAAATGACAGTAGCTATGGCATTTCATCATTTCTCTAAGCATAAAGTAGATATCGCAATTATAGAAACTGGTTTAGGAGGGCGATTAGACAGTACCAATATCATCACTCCTGAATTATCAATTATTACAAATATTGGTCTTGACCATACTAATTTACTTGGTAATACTATTGAAAAAATAGCTATTGAAAAAGCTGGGATAATTAAAGAAAATACGCCTGTAGTCATTGGAAAAAATCAAGGAAATATATTACCTATTTTCAAAAAAATAGCAAAAGAGAAAAACACATCTTTAATCATCTCTAAAGCTAGTACTCTAAAAACCGATTTACTGGGAAAATATCAAGTGGAAAATGTGTCGACCACACACACAAGTATAAATATACTTATAAAAACAGGGTGGAATATCTCGGATAAAAATCTAAAAAAAGGACTACTGAATGTTCAGAAAAATACTTCCTTAAAAGGTAGATGGACTATACTAAATAATTCACCTCTCACTGTTTGTGATACTGGACATAATGTAGATAGTATTAAATGGATAAGCAAACAAATTAAAGAAATCCCACACAAAAAGTTACACTTTGTTTTAGGAATGGTCAGCGATAAATCCATAGATAACATCTTATCTCTTTTACCAAAAAATGCCACTTATTATTTTTGTAAGGCAAATATTCCAAGAGCATTGGACGAAAGTGAACTAAAAAAAATAGCATCGAAATTTTTTCTTAAAGGAACAACTTTTTCATCAGTAAAAAAGGCCTTTTCATCAGCTAAATTGAGAGCGAATAAAAAAGACTTAATTTTCATTGGAGGTAGTACATTTACAGTAGCCGAAATTTTATAACATAGTTTTGAAATGAAAATTTGTGATTGATATAAAATCGCTTATATTTGCCAACCATTTTGGGCGATTAACTCAGTTGGTTCAGAGTGCCTCCCTTACAAGGAGGAAGTCGGGGGTTCGAGTCCCTCATTGCCCACAATATTTAAATCCCTTACATATTGAGGGATTTTT
>MDTG01232015.1_pt1 | contig 13467 bp, 8 predicted proteins | sample 811421 | NCBI WGS metagenome assembly MDTG01 (sample SAMN05326645, study PRJNA326480) | marine metagenome | isolation source: seawater | place: Pacific Ocean: South East | collected 2011 | reverse complement strand
TCGGCATCACCCTGGTGATCAGCACAAGAGCGAGCGCGCCGGCAGTGCTGCCACCAGCGACAGCTCCAAGCACAGGGGTTCTGCGATACGCGGCGATGAGGCAACAAATACAGTCAACCAAGAGCAGCAGCGCGCCAAGGTAGAGCACTTCGAGTTCGGTTTCGATCACGATTTGCTGGCCTGTTGGCGATACTTGTAGAGGGTGCTTCGGCTGATCTTCAGCGCCTTGCATATCTCGTCGGGCGTACGATTCTGATCACCTGCCAGGACTTGTATCGCAGCAATCGTTTCTGGCGGCACACCAGGCCGCCCGCCTTGCCGCCCCCTGGCACGTGCCGCTTCAAGGCCGGCAAAGGTGCGTTCTCGAATCAGGTTTCTCTCGAACTCCGCCATCGCAGCGAAAACATGGAAAACCAGGCGGCCGGCAGCGCTGGTGGTGTCGATCTGCTCCTTCAGGCTTTCCAGGCCCACGCCAGTGGATTCGAAGTTGGCAGTGAGGCGTAGCAACTCGGACATGGATCGGCCGAGGCGGTCAAGCCTCCAGACAACCAGAACATCGTCAGGCCTGGCAAATGCCAGCGCCTCATCAAGACCGGGGCGCGATGCTTTGGCGCCACTCATCTTGTCGCTGAAGATCCGCTCACAACCGGCAGCAGTCAGCGCGTCATGCTGAAGATCGAGCTGCTGATCATCCCGTGATACTCGCGCGTACCCAATCTTCATTGTCCGAATTCTCGTCAGCATGATAGGTTTACGTATTTTGATTTAAAAACGAGTTTGAATCAATCGTGAGCGCTGACTATTGGGCGGCGAGAGAGGTAGCTGTACGTGTCCGTAAAACAACCGTTTTGGAGAGTCGGCGACGTCAGTCACAATTAGCGCTTGGCATAGTAGAGTTGCGGCCAGTTTGGCTAGAGCAAAAAATGCAGAACACGTCGTCGACGGGTATATGAATTCTTGCGAATGCAAACCTGGCACCGACATCAACTGCAGGGCATGTTTATTCGGCGTAGCACGACATGCCAATTGCCCAGAACAGTTGGCCGCGCCTCGATAGCGTGAGCCCATCCCACAAGGAAAGTTGGTAACAAGGACTTAGGTATGATTGACGAGCGTGCCGTGCTGGCTGCCAAGTTTTGGGGGGCGTTACGCCCACTGCGTGCTTTATCCGGTCTGAGAGAAGGCGAGTACGAACAGTTTGCGCTGATTGTGCTTGGCCTAACTTGTATGGCGGAGTTGTATGATTTTTGGTCAAGTGAGCCGTTTGAACACACGGCCAGTCGCGTGCGCAGGGTCTTTGACGACCTAAGGGAGGCAGAGACAAGTAGGGACGAAAATCGTTTCCAAAATGCGTGGTTCGAGGCCCACAAAGCTATGGCGGATGTTCTGCAGACCCGCGGCCAGATAGAGACTCAGTATAAGGCTAGGTCTTTAGAAGCATTCGGTGGCATCGTTAGGTTGCTCGATAACTATAGCTCCAAGGGGCCTCGGCGAGAGCTCCTACTGGATTGTTTCGATGAGGTGTTTCATCGGGTGGTCGGTCGGCTAGCTGCGATCGGATACCGGAGTGGTGATACCGCAGCAGCTTTGGCGGCGCATCTTTCAGCAGGTACTTATCGTATAGCGGAGTATTTTACTTCGACGGGTGAATTTGCCGTAGTTCGTCGATCCACTTTTAAGGTGGAAACTGCCGCGCAAATTGCTGTTATTGATAGCTTGCACTTCTTCGTTGATCTTCGACTCTATTTGCACGGCATTCATGTAGAGCATCAGTCGCATTATGATGCTCATGAATCCTTTGGTGCACATTGTTTTATGTTGGTTGACCACCCACTTCGAAACGTCGCAGGGCAACGGCCTCAGCCAAGAGAGTGGGCGGATCAGAAGAGCTCACTGGAAGCGCTAGATAATATGCTTCAGAGCCATTCGCTAACAGATATGAGTCTTGTGGTAGTTCCCGGTGTTGATCGATCAGCAGGGGGGTGGAGAAATGAACTGCGCATGCATCTTGTTAATAGCGGTTTATTGATTGCAGTAATTGACCTGCCTTTGGGGCGAGGTGAAAAGGGGCGCAAGCAGGTCTCAGCTTGGCTTCTATCGCGAAGGCAGCGCATCTCTAATAGTGTCCTTATGGTGAATGCCAAAGGTCTCATTGGTAGAGGTGAGCTTCGCGAGGTTAACCATTTAATGGCCTTCGTGGCCGCCATAGTGGCTGTTGGGGCAATAGAAGATGACGCTTTGTCGGAGTTCGAAAGGTATGGTCAATCAAACTCAGATGTTGTGGAGGCAATGTTGGCGGCCTACTTCAAGGGCGGATACCGCGACGTGGATGGTATCTGCAAGCGTGTTCGAGCGTTAGAGCTTGCCAATAACGGTTACAGGCTCGCAGCCTCCTTTTACGTTGGTCAGGTGGAGAAGGGGAAAAAGTTCAGGCCTTTGCTCAACAGCGATCCCATACTGGAGGCCTTGGGGCATGGCCATGAACACCGTACCCGTATCTATGTCATTGGTAACAATGGTGAAGGTAAGAGCATTTTACTCGGTGATCTGGCAGAGCGTCTGACTCAACAGGGGAAGCGCGTCGTTGGCATCTCGTTCGGACTTACGGACAGGTTTCCTTTTGAGCGTCCTCAGAGCGATGGACAGGCATTTATTTATGTTGGGGCTCGGACGTCAGAGCGCAGTATTGCGCTCGCTCGGACTTCAGCTGACCTTATACGCATGGTGCGCGATATCCACTTAAGTGCCAATCGGCTTGAGGTTTTTATTGCGCTCGTGGGATATCTCGGCTTCGGCGATCGTCGGTATTTAGTGCCGCTCGATCTTAAAAGCTCTCTCGATGATGACCGGGCTCGCTATGCCGAATTACAGCAACTTACTGAGAACGCCGATGAAAATGCTCTGATCTTCCAAGATTTGATGCCCAGCAAATATGTGCTGGGTCTCATGCGGAAGGATTCGGATAGCTCCATCACAACTTTTGGAGAGCTGAGCTCGGGTGAGCAGCAGCTGCTGACACTAGCCGTCAAACTCACAGCCTATGCCGGCGAAAATACCGTGATACTGGTTGACGAGCCTGAGTTAAGTCTTCATGTGAGCTGGCAACGCGCAATTCCTGTAATGCTTGAAATCGTTAGTTTGCGTTTGGATTGCTCCATCGTAGTAGCGACTCATTCGCCAGTAATCGTCGCCAGTGCGACCCATAATAACGACCGATGTTTTGTGGCTCGCCAACACACTCTGGTGGAGCTCAATCCGCGTCAACGTAGATCGGTTGAAACCGCACTATTCGATGGTTTCAGGACCTACACGGCCAACAATCGGCAAGTGCACGAAAGATGTGCCTCCATGGTGTCGCAAGCCATTCAGCGTCTTAACTCTCAGTCGCTTGGGCAGGAGGGAGATGCACCAACTGTGGAGGCGCTGCATAAAGAACTGGAGCTTATGGATCGGATCATCCGGTTGGCGGATTCGGCTCAGTTGTCGAATGCGCGCGAGGATCTTGATCTGGTTGCTCGAACCAAGGCGGCCCTTGAGGAGCTCGATGCGATTGAGCGAGGGAAGGTAGGGTGAGTTGGTTTAAGGGTGCACACCCTTTGCCCGCCGAAATGGGGCGCGAAGTCGAGCATTACCTAGGCGTGGCTCACGCCACTAAGAAGCATATACCACACACTCGAGTGTTGCTTGTTGGTCTCTGGATGCGGTCACGCAGGCGCCCGTATGCTGATCTGTGGCCTACTCTGGATTCGTTGTGTGAAACCACACCACGCGGAACTATTACGGGGGCAGCCATCAAGTCGGCCTTCAGACAAAGGTTATTGAAGTTGCAGGATGGGCGATGTTGCTATTGCCGCCGCTGGCTAGTTAGCACCGCGCACGCCAAGCCAATCGAGCATATCTTGCCGCGCCGACACTATCCGCAGTACTCGATTGAGTTCTGGAATCTTGCGGTTGCATGCAGAGACTGCAACGGAGCCAAGACTGATGACGTATGGGGTTCAATGTCGAAAACGCGGCGCCGATACCCGAGAGCGCAGGAGTTCACGGAGGCATTTCATCCGCGGTTTCACCGATACGATGATCATGTTCGCTATGTGAGAGTGGAGGCCAATCAAAGCGCTGTCGTGATGTTCAGTGGTCTGACAGTCCAAGGAAGGCATTTATGCCGATCCTTACTACACCGCATTGCAGCTAAGGAAACCTTGATCAAAAATAATCCTGCCTTAGGCCCGGCGATTGAACAAATTCATTGCTTCGAATCGAAGGCTGAAGGTATGCGTCTGACACGACTCAATGCATTCTGCGCAGCGCTGGATCAAACCATCGTGCGCCTGCTTGAGTAGGGGTCGTAACTCGTTAGCACGGACACTTCGAGTAAGCTCACGTCGAGATGAAGGAGTGTTCAAGTGCTATGCAATTTCGCAGGCTCTTTAATCGTCAATCTCTAACCCTTACGGGCATCCCGAGCATCTCCATTACCGTCTGAATAGACTGATTGCCGAAGCGCTTGTCGGGTTCCCGATCATGGTCTGGTTTGTATTGCGGTTTTTCTAGACGGTGCTTTAGCGGCTTGGCGCTGGGTACGAAGTTGCCTTGTTGAGCCAGCTCTACAAGTTTCCGAAGCAAGCCGATGGGATTGCGGACTTGGCCTGCTGCAATTCGGATAGAGATTTCGTTAATCACGAGTTGCCGCAATTCGATAGGGCATTGCTGCAGCAGCTTCTGGACGGCAGCTTGTTTCGATGCCGAAAATGCTTCGGAGGTCGTCGAAGTGCCATCTCCTTGGCCTGCTTTAGGTTCTTTTATGGTTCCTGGTGGTTGGGCTGACACTGGTGTCACCCTTTTTGTACCTCTGCTGTCATCCTTTTTGGGCTTATTTGTCAGGGTTTCATCTAGTTCTGTGGCAAAGGGTGCCAAATTGGCAGGGTTAGTTATCCACAGGGGATTTACCCGGTACTCCGTGGCAAAGCCGCGACCGCCATTGCCGTACTTGACTGTCAGTAGCCAGCCGCTCTCCCGCATCTGAGCAAGGTAGCGCCTGACGCTACGTTCGCTCTGGCGGGTTTTTCGGGCGATATACGCCACGCTTGGCCGGATGTTGGTGCCGTCATCGTGTGCGTGGTCGGCATAGGCCAAAGCGGTGAGCAGCTCGCAGCCGCCAGCAGGGTAGTGTTCCCACACCAAGCTTGAGATTTTAATGCTCATGATCGGACGCTTTTAATGAGTCTGGGCTGATTAGTCGTTGAGTCCTTGGTCGATCAATCTCGCAATGTCCGCCGTGCGGAAAAGCACTCGGCGCCCCCACTTGAGCTTGGCGGCGTTGATGCTTCGTGCCCAATCGGTTCTGTTGTCGGAGAGCGTGATCCGTAGTGCTTCAGGGCTGCGATGCATGATTTTGCCGAGCTGCTCGTAGGTCATCAGGATTCCGCAGCGCTCGGTCAGCATTTCTTGGGTTGTGGGCATGTTGGTGCTCCTAGGTTCAATTACGGCTAAATCCTAGAGGCATTGTTCATGCTGAATTAAGTTGTAAGATTTGCCACTTGAAAATTGGTATAAGCCTTATAGGCTGTGGCCTGCAGTGGTATTTCGCATTTATCTTGATTTCGCACTGAGGGCCATTCGGCATGAACCTAACTGGAGGGCGCAGGTGAATCGCCTCGTTTTTCATCTTTGCAAGGCGCATCGGTGGCGGCGTGTGAAGGGGTGGGTTCCGCTTGTTGTTGAGCTTTCGGAGCAGGCTGCCAAAGAAACGCTGCGCCCCGTGCATTTCAGACTCGCGCTTAAAAAGCATGTCAGCGCGCTGATAGTGAAGGTTGAGGCTCACGCCGAGCTTCCAGAACGGGCGCGATTGATCCATGAGTTGAGCTCTGCATGCAATTTCCTGAGTGGGCGGGAGCTGAGATGGGCGGCATTTGCCAAGCAAGGCCACTCCTTGAGCCGCTCGGCGTTAGCTCCGATCGCTTCGCTCGGCCAACTGATGGCGCTCGGGCCTGAGATCAAAGTTTTTTATGGGCATAAAGCATTACCGCCCTCCCGTAGGTTCTGCGCCATGTGTTGGCGTTATGTGTTGGGCGCAGGGAAACACTGCAGGGAGCACCGCGTGCCGGCTGGCGGTTCTGCTGGGCAGTCATCTCAAGCCCGAGATGGCTACTGGTTTTGCCGGAAGCTGTCACCACAGTTCAACGACCATATTCGAGTTCTCTCCAGTCATGCGCGCAGAGAAACGCTGCGTTCCCGGTGGAGGGAGGCCATTGAGATTGCCCGGGTTACTCCATGGATCGAGCGCTACAGGCCGCATGCATGGGGGGTTGTGGTTGGGCGGGTTGGGAGGCCTGACGAGGGCTCCGTGCTGCCGGCTATAGTCCGGGCTCTAGATGATCACGGCCCGGAGTTTGGTGAGATGCTCGAGCAAAGGGAGGCCCTCCACCGCGATCTAGTGGATGACCGCGCAGCTGTTTTCGATCTTCTGCTTCGGGCAGAGGCTTGGTTTGGAGCGGCAGCCGAGCGCCGAGCAGGCTGGGGTGGAGGGAGAGCTGGAGCAGGGCGGCCGGCAAGGGCGTCTACGTTTCCCGCCAGCCATGATCGCAATCGCGTCAGCTAAGAGGGTTACGTTCGCGCTCTAGCAGGTCTAGCTTGCTAACAAGATCCTCGGCCCGCAGGTGCGTGTAGCGCTTGAGCATCTGCATGGACCTGTGGCCGCTGATTGCTGAAACCTCTTGGTCAGACAGGCCGCCTTCGACCAGCCGGCTAACAGCCTCATGGCGCAGGTCGTGGAAGCGCAGATCGGGCATGCCGAGTTTGGTTTTCAGTAGCCCCCAAGTCTTGGTAAACGCATAGGGGCTGCGCTTGCCATTTCTGCCAGGTTCGCCAAAGAACACCAGATCGCAGTCGATAGGGCGTATCGGGTTGTTCAGGGCTGCCTGGAAGGTCTCCGTGGCCCATTTACTGAGTGGGACGGTGCGGGCGCTATCGTTTTTGGTGTCTGAGAGGCGCACCACGCGTTTTTTCATGTCGACCTGATGCCTGCGCAGGGATGTGATCTCGGATGAGCGCATGCCGGTTTCCAGGGCGATGCGGACAATCCAACCAAGCATGGGGTTGCTGTGATTGTTTACGGCGGTCAGCAGGCGGCGTTCTTCTTCTGCGGATAAGCGCCGGTCGCGGCCTTCGCCGGGGCTGGGTTTGCGGATGTTTAGCACTGGGTTGAAGCTCAGACCTAGGCCCCATTCCTGAATCGCTACAGTGAACAGGTGGCTGAGCAGGGCCAGTTCCAGGCGCACGGTGTTGTTGCTGGTGGGTTTGCCGCGATTGGTGATCGAGGCGAGGCGAGTGTCGCGATAGCTGGCGATGATCTCGGCCGACAGGGCGGCCATGGAGTATTTGCCCAGGTGGCTGATCAGCTGCTGGGCTTTGGTGGCTTCGGCGCGTTGGGTGGTCGGCTTCTTGGTCGGGCTGATTTCGCTAAGGTAGCGTTTCAGTGCCATTTCCAAAGTCATGCGTTCGGAGCCGCTGCGCTGGATGTAAACGCCCCTGACCATTTCATCTTCGGTACGACGTGCCCAGTCTTCGGCGTCGCGCTTGGTGCGGAAGGTTTTGGTATTGGTCGGCCAGCCGGTTTTGCGTACCAAGGCTTTCCATGTGCCGGCTTCCGTTTTGACGATGGTGGCCATCTTTTCCTACTCCCAAAGCGTACCGCTGTAGCGGCACTGTACTGAATTTGTACCTTTGGACTATAGGACTGTTCTTTCTGCTTTTCTAGCGGACATGAAAAAGCCGCACAGTGCGCGGCTTTGAAGTTGGTGGGCCCACACGGACTCGAACCGTGGACCAAAGGATTATGAGTCCTCTGCTCTAACCAACTGAGCTATGGGCCCTCAGAAGCGTGCGGATTATACCGGTGCCTTTCCTGTGGTGCCAAGGGTGGAGCGCGGATGAAGGAATTTATCTGCGAATTGTCCAGCGGTTAGTGCGGGGCTGACGATGTAACCTTGTATTTGCTCGCAGCCTTCCGAGGTGAGGAATTGCACCTGTGCGTCGGTCTCTACGCCTTCTGCGACGACGGTCAGGTTGAGGTTGCGGCCGAGGGTGATGATGGCGCGGCTGATGGCGGCATCGCTGAGATCGGCGGGGAGGCCGCTGACGAATGATTTGTCGATTTTGAGCACATCGAGCGGCAACTGCTTCAAGTAGCTGAGTGATGAGTAGCCGGTGCCGAAGTCGTCTATCGCCAGTTGCACGCCTAGTTTCTTGAGCTTGTGCAGGGCGCGCAAAGCGCCTTCGGTGCGGTTCATGATGAAGGTTTCTGTGATCTCCAGTTGCAGCAGGTTTGCGGGCAACTGGTAGCGTTCAAGCAGGGTGCTGATCGTTTCTGTCAGGTGCGGCTGGTGCAGTTGCAGGCTGGATAAGTTGACCGAAAGCGGGCCGAATTCTGCGTGGGTTTGTCGCCATTCATGCAACTGCCGGCAGGCTTCATTTAGAACCCATTCGCCCAGAGGCAGAATGAGCCCGGTGTCCTCGGCCAGCGGAATGAAACGGTCTGGGAGCATCGTGCCGTATTCGGGGTGATTCCAGCGTACCAGCGCTTCTGCGCCGATTATGCTTTGGCTGGCGAGGTCGAGCTTGGGTTGGTAGTGCAGCACCAGTTCGTTGCGTTCCAGTGCCTGGCGCAAATCGGTTTCCAGGTTGATGCGCGCACTGGATTTCGAGGTCAGGTCGACGGTGTAGCGCTCTACGCGATTGCGCCCTTTGGCTTTGGACTGGTACATCGCGGCATCGGCGTTTTTGACGATTGTGGCGACGTCTTCGCCGTTTACGGGGTAGAGGCTGATGCCGATGCTGGCGCTGATGTAGAACGTATGATCATGAATATTGAATGGCTCGGTGAAGCAGGCGAGCAGTTTGTTGGCGATGGTTTCGGCATCATGGCTGTGGTTGAGGCCGGGCAGCAGGATGATGAACTCATCACCGCCCAATCGTGAAACGGTGTCGAGATCGCGCAGTTGTTCTTTGAGGCGCTCAGCTATGACGACGAGTAACTGGTCGCCGACTGGATGACCAAGGCTGTCGTTGATGTGTTTGAAGCGGTCGAGGTCGAGGAACAAGACGGCGCCGTTTTGGTTATCCGCTTGGGCGTCACGCAAGGCGGCGCTGAGGCGCGTTTCAAATAGCAGGCGGTTGGGTAAGCCCGTGAGCGGGTCGTGGTGGGCCTGATAATCGAGACGCGCCTGCGCCTGCTTCAGTGGTGTGATGTCTGCTATCACGCCAACGTAATGGCTCAGGTTGCTCTCATTGTCGCGCACCTCGTTTATGGTCAGCCAGGCTGGGAAGCTTTCGTTGTTCAGGCGCCGGTTCCATACTTCGCCTTGCCAGTGGCCATGTTTATTCAGGCGCTGCCACATCTCGCTGAAGAACTCGCGGTCATGTTGGCCAGAGGCCAGAATACGTGGCGTTTGGCCCAATGCCTGGGCTTCGCTGTAGCCGGTTATTTCGCTGAATGCATGGTTGATGGCCGTAATGCGCTGCTGGGTGTCGGTGATGACCACGCCTTCAATCGTGCTTTCAAACACGGTGGCGGCCAGCTGCAACTTGGCCTGCATGCTCTCGCGTTCGGTGATGTCGCGAATAATGCTCAGCAGGCAACTCTGCTCTCCTATCTGGATCATCTGCGCGGAAATCTCACAGATGCACAGGTTGCCATTGCGATGGCGGATGCGTGATGTTTGCCGGCGTACGCTGCCGACGGTCTTGATCTGTTCGATCAGCTTGTCGCGGTCTGTGGGTTTCGCCCAGAGGCCAAGTTCCACGGTGGTTTTATGGCTGAGGACTTCGCGGTTGTAGCCGGTGATTTGTTCAAAACCCAGATTGGCGTCTATCAGCAGGCCATCTTCGAGGCGGGTGATGAGCATGCCGTCGGGTGAGGCGTGGAAGGCCTTGGCGAATTTCTCTTCCGAGGTTTGCAGCTGTTTCTGAGTACGCTTGAGTTGGGTGATGTCGCGTACGATGGCGATGAGTACCGGCACCTCGTCGAGCTGAAATGCCTGCACCGAGAGCAGGCCGGTGAGCTTGTTGCCGTTACGGAGCTGAAAGGGCATTTCGATGTTGCTCAGGCTTTCGCCGTTGTTCAGCCGGCGGATTAATTCCGGGCCGGTGTTGGGCAGGCTCCAGAGGTTCATCTCGGTTGCGGTTTTGCCCAGTGCCTCGCTGCGCGATATTCCCGTTTGCTGCTCGAAGGCGTAGTTGGCATCAATGATGCGGCCATCCTCGCGCTGGCTGATGATCATCACGTCCGGACAGTTCTGGAAGACCAGCGAGAACTTGAGTTCGGAGGTGCGCATGGCCTGTTCGATATGTTTGGCTTCGCTGATGTCGATCATCAAGCCGCGTAAGGCTGGCTGCTCTTGTGCGGTGTCGATGGTGACGATTTCTCGAATCCATACGATTTGGCCGTCGGCGGCAATCATTCGGTATTCGAGCGTGTGGTCCCGGCCGGCAGCAGTCTCTGTCCGGCGGGTTTGCGTGGTCTGTTGATGGTCTTGCGGGTGCAGTTTGAGGGGCCAGAAGTCGGCTTGGCGCCATTGCTCCAGTGAGTAGCCCAGTAGCTTTTCGGCGTGCGGTGAGACGTAGCGATAGGCCGTTTCGCCAATGGCCGCCTCCCAGGTTACGGCGGAGAGGTTTTCAACCAGCCGGCGGTAGTGCGCCTCGCTGCAGCGCAGTTCGTGTTCAAGCGTGGTCCGCCGTGCAATCTCGCCGCTCATGCGCCGGTTTATCATCAGCGTCAGCGCCAGAATCGCCAGCAATATCAGTAGCGCTGGCAGGCCGTAATCCAGCAGTGTTTGCCAGGTGTTGTTGTATTGCAGCTTGCCGCCGACCCAGGGCTCCTGAAGGGCGATCTGCTCGTCTGGGGTCAGGCTGGCAAAAAGCTTGTCGAGTATCTCGACGAAAATCGCATTCTGTTTTGGTACCGCCATCGCCAGTTGGTAGCGATAGGGCGTTTCGCCGCTGATGATCAGGTTGTCGATTTTCTGCTGATGCAGGCTCCAGGTACTTGATGCGATGTCACTGATCAGAACGTCGGCCCGGCCTGTAGCCAGCGCTTGAAGGCCAGCGTTAACGCTAGGCACTTGCAATAGGTTGAGGTCGGGATGTTGCTGGCGTAGCAACTCATCGGGCGCGTAGTTTTTAACGACCGCTACTTTTAACCCGTAAAGCGCGCGGATGCTGTCGGGGTGTGGGCCGTCCTCACGAGCAAGAATTACGATTGGAAAGTCGAGATAGGGGCGGGTAAAGGCCAGCGTCTTGATGCGATCGGGTGTTGCCATAACGCCAGGCAGCAAGTCGATCTTGGCGTTTTTAGCTTGCTCAAGCACGGCGCTCCAGTTGCCTGGCTCAACGTGCTCCAGCTTTATATTCAGGCGTTGCTCGATCAGGCGCACGTATTCCGCGGACAGGCCAAGGTAGCTATTGTTCGCGCCGGTAAACTCGAAAGGCGGCCAGCTTGGATCGGTGCCAAGACGCAGCGTGGGATGATGCGCAAGCCAGGCCTTTTCTTGTGCCGTGAGGCCCAGCTTCGCCAATGCGTCCTGCTGTGTATGGTCTGCGGCAGGCGACCCTGTGGCAGGCATTCCTGCGGCAGGCGACCCTGCGGCAGGCATTCCTGTGGCAGGCAAACCTGTGGCAGGCACTCCTGCGTCAGGCTCTTCCGAGAAAGTCCGCCCAGCAGCCGATCCCTCTTGCAGGGGCGTTTGTGTGGCCGATGCATCATTCGCGGCCAGAGCGAGGGGCGTCCAGGGCTGCGCTACAGAGCACGCCAAGTACAAAAGAATGGCAGCGGCAATTCGCGGCATGCGGTTCTCATTCTGCGTGGGCATAGCTTGATCTTAGCCGGATTGCGCAGTTGCACACCAGAAACTAAAAGCCCCCCGGTTTTGAGGCCGGAGGGCTGATAGATGATGCGGCTAAGCCTTACTCGTCGAGGAAGGAGCGCAGGTGCTCGCTTCTCGTCGGGTGGCGCAGCTTGCGCAGCGCTTTGGCTTCGATCTGACGAATACGCTCACGCGTTACATCGAACTGCTTACCGACTTCCTCAAGGGTGTGGTCGGTATTCATGTCGATGCCGAAACGCATGCGCAGTACCTTGGCTTCACGTGCTGTGAGGCCTGCGAGTACTTCGCGGGTAGCTTCTTTGAGACTTTCCACGGTCGCCACATCAATTGGCGATTGCATGGTGGCGTCTTCAATGAAATCGCCCAGATGCGAATCTTCGTCGTCACCAATCGGTGTTTCCATGGAGATCGGCTCTTTAGCGATCTTCAATACCTTGCGGATTTTGTCCTCAGGCATTTCCATGCGTTCGCCCAGCTCTTCCGGCGTCGGTTCACGACCCATCTCTTGCAACATCTGGCGCGAGATACGGTTGAGCTTGTTGATCGTCTCGATCATGTGCACAGGAATACGGATAGTCCGCGCCTGGTCAGCAATGGAGCGAGTGATCGCCTGACGAATCCACCAAGTGGCGTAGGTCGAAAACTTGTAACCGCGGCGGTATTCGAACTTGTCTACCGCTTTCATCAAACCGATGTTGCCTTCCTGGATCAGGTCGAGGAACTGCAAGCCACGGTTGGTGTACTTCTTGGCGATCGAGATAACCAGACGCAGGTTGGCCTCGACCATTTCCTTCTTGGCGCGACGAGCCTTGGCTTCACCGATCGACATGCGACGGTTGATGTCCTTGATCTCGGCCAGGGTGAGTTCACACTCTTCCTGCAGGGCAATCAGCTTCTGTTGGCAACGCTGAATATCAGCTTCGCGCTCGCCAATGGCTTCGGCGTATTTCGCCTTGCCTTTGGCCAGTCCGGCTGCCCAGGTCTCGTCAATTTCATTTCCTGGGAACAGGCGCAGGAAATCTGTACGAGGCATGCGAGCATCACGGACGCAGATTTGCATGATTGCGCGCTCTTGGCCGCGCAAACGGTCAAGCGCACCACGCAGACGAACAACCAGTGCTTCGTATTGCTTGGGCACGAGCTTGATCGGCATGAACAGCGTAGCCAGTTCTTTCAGCTCGGCGTTCGCCTGCTTACTGCCACGGCCATGCTTTTTCAGCGCTTGCTTGGCAATGTCGAGTTGCTCGCCGATAGCCGTGAAGCGGCGCAGTGCCTCTTCCGGATCCGGGCCGCCATCGCCTTCTTCTTCGTCTTCGCTATCGTCTGCGTCGTCATCGTCATTGTCGTCATCAGCCGCACCTTCCTTCGCAGGGATGGGTGCTGGAGCTTCTGCGGCAGGCGCGATGCCATCGTCCGGGTCGATATAGCCATTCAAGACTTCGACCAGACGTCCACCTTCGGTGGTAACGCGGTTGTATTCGGCAAGAATACTCTCGACGGTGCCAGGAAAATGAGCGATAGCGCCCATGACTTCCCGGATGCCTTCCTCTATGCGTTTAGCGATTTCGATCTCGCCTTCGCGGGT
>MDTG01147410.1_pt1 | contig 13467 bp, 12 predicted proteins | sample 811421 | NCBI WGS metagenome assembly MDTG01 (sample SAMN05326645, study PRJNA326480) | marine metagenome | isolation source: seawater | place: Pacific Ocean: South East | collected 2011 | reverse complement strand
ATGAGAAAAAAATATCTATCTGATTAATATTTTGTGTAAGTTTATAAATTTGAAAAGTATTTTCTTTTTCAAAATTTTTATTAGGTTTTAATTCAATATTTAAATTACCATTATTAGTAATACAATAATTAAGAATATCTTCTAATTTCGGAACAAATATATTTGTTTTTTTTTTTATAAAAAAATTTTCCTGCATCAAGTTTCTTTATGTATTCATAATCATAATCAATAGCAAGTCCACTACCATTAGTTGTTCTATCTAATGTATCATCGTGTAATAAAATAGGAAGTTTGTCCTTAGAAATCTTAACATCGATTTCTACAAATCTTAGACCTATTTCATATGCCCTAACAATAGATTCTAATGTATTTTCTGGACACAGATCTTTTACACCTCTGTGTCCAATTAATTTAGGTAAATTAAGATTTTTCTTCTGCGTCAACAGCTTTCATGGAAAGTTTTATTTTTCCTCTTGAATCGATGTCTAAAACTTTAACTTTGACCATATCTCCTTCACTAATAACATCTTGAACTCTCTCAACTCTTTCATTTTTTAATTGACTAATGTGAACAAGTCCATCTGTTGATCCCATAAAGTTAACAAATGCACCAAAATCCATTATCTTTATTACTTTACCTTCGTAAATTTTTCCAATTTCAGGTTCTTCAACTATGCCTTTTATCCATTCCAAAGCATGATTACCAGATTTTTGATCAACAGCTGCAATACTAACTAAACCTTCGTCATTAATTTCGATTTTAGCACCAGTTGTTTCAGATATTTCTCTAATAACTGCACCTCCTTTACCAATAACTTCTCTTATTTTATCTTTATTTATTTGCAGATTTGTTATTGTTGGAGCGTATTGCGAAATAGAATTATTTGGTTTATCAATTGCTTTTGCCATTTCATCTAATATGTGGAAACGGCCTTCTTTTGCTTGTGCTAAAGCTTTTTCCATTATCTCAGCTGTAATACTGGTTATCTTGATATCCATTTGTAGCGATGTTATTCCTTCAGAGGTTCCTGCAACTTTAAAGTCCATATCACCCAAATGATCTTCGTCGCCTAAAATATCAGATAAAATAACATATTTATCATTTTCTTTAATAAGTCCCATTGCAATACCTGCTACCGGTCTAGCAAGGGGTACTCCTGCATCCATCAATGACATTGATGTTCCACAAACAGTTGCCATCGAACTGGATCCATTAGATTCTGTTATTTCAGATACGACTCTATAAGTATAAGGAAACTTCTCTTTTGAGGGTAGCATTGGGTGAATAGCTCTCCAAGCAAGCTTTCCATGACCAATTTCCCTTCTACTTGTAGATCCTATTCTTCCAACTTCTCCAACAGAATAAGGTGGAAAATTATAATGAAGCATAAAATTCTCAGTATATTCGCCATCGATAGCATCGATTCTTTGTTCATCAAGCCCAGTCCCGAGAGTAGAAACTACAAGAGCTTGTGTTTCACCTCTTGTAAATAATGCAGAACCATGTGTTCTCTCTAAAATTCCAGTTTCACAAACTATTGGACGTACTTTTTCAGTATTTCTTCCATCAATTCTATTGCCAGTATTAATTAATTGACCTCTAACAATATCTTTCTCAACATTTTTAGTTGCATCAGCAACTAAGACAGGAGAAATTGTTTCACTTACAAATTTTTCTGATATTTCATTCCTTACAGTTGTCAACTTTTCTGATCTTTTTTGTTTTTCAGTTATTTTGTATGCTTCAATAAAATCCTTACCAAACTCGTTATTAATTTTAGATGGTAGATCTTTAAGTTCTTTGTCTTTCTCAATAATTGTCCAGGGAGATTTTGCGCCTTTTTTTGCAAGTGATATTATTGCATCTATTACTGGTTTATAGTTTTCTTGACCTAAAACGACTGCTTCCAGCATCTGTTTTTCAGATAACTCATGAGCTTCAGATTCAATCATCAGAACACCCTCTTTTGTACCAGCCACAACTAACTCTAGTTTTGAATTGGAAAGTTCATCTTTCGATGGATTTACAATAAATTTATTATCAATGTATCCAATTTTAGTAGCACCTAGAGGTCCTAAGAATGGAAGTCCAGATAAAGTTAAAGCTGCACTTGCTGCAATCATAGCCACTATATCTGAATCATTTTGTAAATCATGAGATAAAACAGTACAAGTAACTTGAGTTTCATTTTTAAAGTCTTTATGGAATAAGGGTCTAACTGGACGATCAATAAGCCTGGAAACCAGTGTTTCTTTTTCAGTTGGTCTAGCCTCTCTTTTAAAAAATCCTCCAGGGATTTTTCCAACGGAGTAGTACTTTTCTTGATAATTAACAGTCAAAGGAAAAAAATCCATATCAGGATTTGCTTCTTTTGCAGCAACAACATTAGACATAACAGTAGTCCCTCCATAAGTTGCAATTACTGTTGAATCTGCTTGTCTTGCAATCTTTCCAGTTTCTAATTTTAGTTTTTTACCTGCCCACTCTATTTCAATTTTTTTTACATCAAACATATTTATTTTTTTTCCTTTTTTATCCTCTGATTTTCAGTTTTTTAATTAATTCTAGATACTCTGATTTATTTTTTTTTGACAAATAATTTAATAATTTTTTTCTTTGATTAACTAAAGCCACTAAACCTCTTTTTGAATGATTGTCTTTATTGTGGGTTTTGAAATGCTCAGTCAAATTATTAATGCGCTCACTAATTACGGCTATTTGGATACCTGTTGATCCAGTATCTTTCTCATTTAATGAAAATTCATCAATTAGTTTTTTCTTTATATCTTTTCCTATCGACATCATCACTCCTATTTTAATATTTTGTATGGTATAAACAAATTACCGATTAATCTGCCTATTGAGACAATGTCTCCCTTACTTGATAAAAAAATATTTTTTTTATCGTTTTTTTTAGAGAATAAAGCTTTTGCAAAATCCTCTTTTATCTTAATTGATTTACCAAATGAAAGATCTACAATGTCTTTTCTGTCATTAATTTCATAAGCCAAGATGTCGTCCAGCATTGAAATAGAAGGTAAAATACAATTAAATAATTCGTGCCTTTCGCTTATTTTTAACAAATCGTCCAGTAAAATCGATCTTTCTTTTACAAAATTACCAACTTTTACTCTCTCTAAAGACAATATATGGCCATATGTTCCAAGCTGTATTGCAATATCTCTGGCAAAACTTCTTATGTAAAAACCCTTACCACACTCAATGTAAAAAGTGGTTGTGTGGCTGTGATGTCTTAAGAGTTGAATTTTTTTGACGTATACTTGCTTTTCTGGAATTTTAAAATCTTTGTTTCTTCTAGCTAATATGTATGCACGTTGTCCATTGATTTTTACTGCCGACACTTTAGGAGGAGTTTGAAAAATAAAACCAATAAACTTATTTATGTTATTTTTTATATCTTTTAAATTTGGAATTATATGAGATCTTCTTATTACATTTCCATCTGTGTCATCAGTAGAGGTCTGTGTTCCCCAATATACAGTAAATTTGTAACATTTAAGATCACTTTGAATAAATGGAATAAGTTTCGTTGTCTTGCCTATTGCAACTGGCAAAATACCCTCTGCTAAGGGGTCTAATGTGCCTGCATGACCAATTTTTTTAAACGAGAAATACTTTTTGATTTTATTTATTGCCTTGAATGAAGAAATATTTTTTGGTTTATATAAATTTATCCAGCCCTGAATTTCACTCATTCTTTGATATCTCTTAGAACTTTTTTGTTAAGTAAAAGATCTTCAATTTTTTTTGCTTCATCAAATGTATCGTCTAAAAAAAAAGATAATGTTGGTGTAAATTTTGATTGTATCTTAGCTTTTGATAAAAATTTTTGGAAAATATATTTTTTACTATTAAGGTTTTGTAAAATTTCATTTTTATATTTACCACCTAATGGCATAAAATATACATTAGCTATTTTTAAATCTTTAGACATTCTTACAAAAGATACAGTTATAGATGTTGTACTAATACTATCGTCATAAAAATCTTCTTTCAATAAACAATCACTTATCAAGGATCTTATCAACTCTCCGAATCTAATCTGTCTTTGACTTTCCATTATATTTTGAAAACATTAGAGTTTTCTATTAGTGGAAATTTCTTCAAATGTTTCGATAATATCCCCTACTTTAATATCGCTAAAATTATCTAACATCACTCCACACTCGAAACCTGTTTTAACTTCTGAAACTTCTTCTTTAAATCTTTTCAAACTACTAATTTTACCCTCATGAATTACAATATTGTCACGAAGAACTCTTATTTGAGATCTTCTTGATATGAAACCATCTTTTACCATACAGCCTGCTATATTGCCAATTTTTGAAATACTAAATATTTCCCTAATTTCAACATTACCTGTTATATTTTCTGAAATATCTGGTTTGAGTAATCCTGAAAGTAAATTTTTAACATCATCTATTAACTCATAAATAATTGAGAAGTATCTAATATCAACGCCGTCTCTTTTTGCTATATCTCTTGCGTGAGGTAAAGCTCTTACATTAAATCCAATTATAAACCCTTTGCTAGATCCAGCTAGAGTCACATCACTCTCAGTAATGGCACCAACACCTTTAAATACCACATCTACTTTTACTTCATCAGTTGAAAGTTTAGTAATTGAATTTTCAATAGCTTCGGCAGATCCTTGAACATCAGTTTTGATTACAACAGGAAGATTAGTTACTTCACCTTTATTAATTTGAGCAAACATTTCTTCTACATTAGTTTTCGAAACTGTGTTTTTCTGAATTTGGATTTTACTTGATCTATACTCAGCAATTTTTCGAGCAATTGATTCGCTATCTACAACAATGAAATCATCTCCGGCCATTGGATTAGAATCAAATCCAAGAACTTCAACAGGTGTTGAGGGGTCAGCTTCTTTAATGTTTTTTCCTTTATCATTAATCAATGCTTTAACTTTGCCCCATTCAGCTCCAGAAATAAATATATCACTTACTTTTAAAGTTCCCTTTTGTACTAAAACAGTTGCAACAGAGCCTCTTCCCTTTTCTAATTTTGATTCAATAATAACACCTCTTGCACTTCGTGAGGGGTTTGCCTTCAGATCTAATAGGTCAGCTTGTAATAAAATAGCTTCTTCTAACTTATCCAAGTTGGTGCCCTTTAAAGCAGAAACTTCAATATCAAGTACATCTCCACTTAACTTTTCAACTATTATTTCATGTAATAACAACTCATTTCTGACTTTATCAGGATCAGTATTATCTAAATCAATTTTATTAATTGCAACAATTATTGGAACTTTTGCAGATTTAGCATGAGCTATTGACTCAATTGTCTGGGGTTTTATACCATCATCTGCTGCAACAACTAAAATAATAATATCAGTTGTTTTAGCCCCTCTTGCTCTCATATTTGAAAATGCAGCGTGTCCAGGCGTATCTATAAATGTAATGATTTTATTATTATTATTTGTTTGATAAGCTCCAATGTGTTGAGTTATACCTCCAGCTTCACTAGAAACAACATTAGTTTTTCGAAATGCGTCTAAAAGGCTGGTTTTTCCATGATCTACATGACCCATTATAGTTACGACTGGAGGTCTAGTTTTTAAAAATTTCTCCTCATCAATTTCATCTTCAATTTCAGATAGAACATCATCATCTTTTACAACAGTAACTTTGTGACCAAGTTCTTCTGCAACAAGTTGGGCTGTATCAGCCTCAATTGATTTAGTAGCATTAGCCATTACGCCAAGTTTCATCAATGTTTTTACTACATCAGCTGTTTTTTCAGCAAGTCTATTAGCTAAATCTTGAACAGTTATTATGTCTGGTATAGAGACTTCTCTAGAAATTTTTGTGTCATCTAGCTCAGTAGATTTTAGTTTTTCTTTTTCTCTGGCTCTCTTAATCTTAGCAAGACTTGGAAATTTATCAAATTCTTGTTCCTCTTGTTCTAAAATCTTTTTCGCATCAAATTTGTTGAAATCATCATCAAGGGGTTTCAATGTAGATTTTTTTGGCTGATTTTTTTTTGCTTCTAAATTTTTTTTATTTTTATTTTCAAAATTTTTACTTTTAGTATTTGTACTAAAGTTTGGAACTGTTTGATTTAGCTGGGTACGAGGAGCTCTTAAACTTGATGAACCTCTAAAATTTGATTGAGTGGTTGAAGAACTTTTTTGTTGGTTATTTTTATTTTTAAAAACAATCTGAATTGTTTTTTTATTTCCATCAGCTCTTGATTTATCTCCTTTAGGCCCTAAGTTTTTTCTTATTTGTAATCTTCCAGAAGTAGAAAGTTTAAGCGGTTTTTTTTTGTTTCCTTTATCTTTTTCCAATTTTTATCCTTAATCTTTATCAACAAACCAATTTTCTCTTGCCTTCATTATCATTTTATTTACCATCTCTTCATCCAAATCTAATTTTCTTAATATGCCTTCTTCTTTGTCAATTAATTCAAATGTCGCTAAATCAGCAAAATTATCTAGGGTTACAATATTAGATTTTGCTAGTTCAGCTAAGATATTAGTGTTCATACCATCTAAATTTTTAAGATTATCATCTTTAATGTTATCATTGACTATTTTTTTATTTTCTTCTTCTTGATCTTTTATATAGTTCTTGGCTCTGTCTAAAATTTCAGTAGCTAAATCATTGTCAAAACCTTCAATTTTTTCAATATTTTCTAGAGTTTCTGAAGCAATAGAATCTACAGTAGTATAGCCATCTGTAACTAACAGTTGAGCAATAACATCTTCTACATCTAACAGTTCAGAAATAAGAATACTTTTTTCTTTAAATTCTTGTTGTCTTCTCTCTGATTCTTCTTCTTCTGTTAAAATATCAATTTCTAAGTTTGTCAAATTAGAAGCAAGTTTTACGTTTTGTCCTTTTCTTCCAATAGCCAAACTGAGTTGTTCATCAGGTATAACAACTTCAACTTTGTTTTTTTCTTCATATAAAAAAATTTTACTAACTTCAGCAGGAGCTAATGCATTAGCTAAAAATGTAGCTTGATTTTCAGACCAAGTAACAATATCTATTTTTTCGCCTTGCAATTCATTTACAACAGCTTGTACTCTTGAACCTCTCATACCTACGCATGCCCCAACTGGATCGATTGTTGAGTCATCGGTAAATACACTAATTTTTGCTCTTGATCCTGGATCCCTTGCGACACTTTTAACAATAATTACACCCTCATAAATTTCTGGTACTTCTTGATGAAATAGTTTGGAAAGAAATTGTGGATGGGTTCTAGACAAAAATACCTGATAACCCTTAACATCATTTTTTACATCATATATGTAAGCTCTTACTCTATCACCGTTTTTAAAAGTTTCTCTTGGTATAAGCTCTTCTCTTTTTATTATTGCTTCACTTTTTCCTAAGTCGATTATTAAGTTTCCAAATTCAACTCTTTTAACAATTCCGACAGCGATCTCACCAACTTTATCTTTATATTCTTCATACTGTTTTGATTTATCTGCTTCACGAACTTTTTGGATTATTACACCTTTAGCATTTTGTGCAGCAACTCTTCCTAATTCTATTGGGGGTAATTCTTTAATAATAAATTCACCTAAATTAATTTTAGAATTAATTTTTTTGGCATCTTCTAGAAGGATTTGCCTTGACTTAAAATCAGTATCGATTTGATTAACAACTTCTAAGTAAGAGTTTAATTTAATATCACCAGTTGATCTATCAATGGATATTCTTATATCAATTTCCTGTCCATATTTTACACGTGCTGATTTTTCCAAAGCTTGTTCCATTGCGAGGAATACTGAATCCTGATCAATATTTTTTTCTTGTGCAACAGTATTTGCTACTTGAAGCATTTCTTCTCGTATTACATTATATTTCTTTTTTACCATTTTTATAAAAAAAAGGTGGGATAACCCACCTTAATAATAGTTTACCTATATTAAAATTATTAAAAAATACAAGCTTATATTTTTTTTAAAATTAAAAAAATTGGCTCTACTCCTAATTTTGTAGCCTTATTATAGAATTTTGTCTTAAGATTGAAATAGTCCAGTAGCTTTAAATGAATTTGATTTTGATTAATCCATTTATATAAATTTTTGGTTTCGTAGATGTTTTTTAATATTTGCCTAGTATATGAAATTGAGTCAGTAGCTATAAAAACTTGACCATTTATAGATAAATTGTCGTGCAAAATTCTTAGAAAATTTTTTGTTATTAACCTTCTTTTAAAATGTTTTTTTTTTGGCCAAGGGTCTGGAAAGAGAATAAATGCAAATTCAAAAAATTTTTTTTTATTTGATTTTTCTAAGACGTCATAAACATTTCCTGAATGCAGCTTAATATTATCTATACATTGTTCATTAATATTTTTGATAAGATTCAAGTTACCATCAATATACTTTTCACAGGAAATAATTGTTTTTTTTTTGTTTTTTTTAGCTAAGTAGATGGTAGACTCACCATATCCTGTTCCAATATCCAGTATATATCCATTATTCTTTTTTAATTCTTTAAACTGATATTTCTCAATTATATTTTGATAATCTTTGAGTGTAATTTTTTTATTTGCTCTTCCACGAGTTCTTCCAAATAATTTATTTTTATTAGAATAGTAATTCATTTTTTAGTTTTAAGATTGAATAAAAATAAGATTAAACAAATTATGAAAAAATAAACATTTAAAAAATAATGTGTTTTATAAAAATTTTTACTATTATTTATAGTCATATTATATCTAATTACTTTATTCTCATTTAAATTAGTTCTAACTAGAACTTTACCATTTTGACTAATAATAGCTGATATTCCATTATTAGATACTCTAATTATAGGTTTATTAAATTCGGATGCTCGAATTTTTGTCAAATAAAAATGTTGATATGGTCCTAGAAATTTTCCAAACCAATTATCATTTGTAATATTAACTATAAATTCACTGTTTTGGTTTATTTTATTTATTATCTTCCAATAATAGATAATCTCATAGCATATGATTGGAATATATGTAAAATCACTTTTCAAAGATATAATTCTTTTTTTCTCTCCTTTAGAAAAATCAATTTTGCCAGCAATAGGCTCTAAAAAAGATAGATATTTCCTTAATGGTATAAATTCTCCAAACGGAACTAATATTTTTTTATCGAAGTAGAAAATATTTTCATTATCTAAATGTACTAGGGTATTAAAATAATTGTTATTTTCTTTCCTAGTTCCTCCAATTATTAAAGTTTGATTTGTTTTTAAATAACTTTTCAAGATATCTAATTTATTATCATCGATTAGATATGGGTAATCATTTTCTGCAAAAATCATAATATCAGCTTCACTATTTGATATATACTCAATAATTTTTTCATAGTTTTCATTGATATTTGTATAAGTAAAAAAATTTTTATTATTTAATTGAAAAATTTCTAAATCAATTTTTTCTTTGGCAATATCAATTCTTTCCTTAGATACAAAGTTATAAAGTATTACAAAAATAAAAGTTGCAATAATAAAAATAAAATAAAATAAACTGTTACGTTGTAAAAAACTACTTGTTAAAAATACATATGGTAGGCAGAATAATTGAATTATAATATAACTTGACATAAAAGTTCCAAAGTTCTTGAAGATAAAATTAAAATTTTCCTCAGCAGATAATATTAAAGAAAAAGTAATCCAAGGAAAGCCATAAAAAATCACTGATATTAAATATTCAAAAACAGAAAATATTAACGGAATATTTATAAAAATAGGCAAAATCTTATTGTGTTTAACAATTAAAGTAAAAACTGCACTGAAAATAAGTGATAAAAAAATAATAAATAAAATTGATAAATAAAATAAATTTTTTGTTTCTTCAAAAAAATAAAAAGGACTCTTCATCCAATAAAGAAAACTTAAAAAAAATGAGAATGCAAAACAAAAACTATATTGAAAAAGATTAATGTTATTAAGTTTATATTTGTTTTTTTCAAAAAAATAACAGAAATAAGTAAAAACTAAGAATCCTAATGGGACAAAAAAGTATGGAGGAAATAAAAGTGATGTTAAAAGTCCTAGGGTGAGAAATATTAAACTATTCAATTATCTTTTTTATTTCAACGGTTTCGATTTTTCTACTATTAGATTTAAGTATTTTAATTACTAAGTTTTCATCTGTTTTAATTATTTCATTACTCTTAGGTATCCTATTAATTATTGAATAAACTAAACCTCCAATTGTAAATACTTCGTCTTGTTCATTAATTGAAATTTTTATATTAAAAAATTTTTCTAAATCATCCACTCTATAATTAGCATTAACTATTATTGAATTCTTAGATTTGTTTAAAATTAACTCATCTTCGTCTTCAGCATCATGTTCATCTTCTATATCACCAACAATTTCTTCAACTAAATCTTCAATAGTAACTAAGCCATTAACTCCACCAACACCGTCAACAACAAGACCTAAATGAATTTTTGACGATCTCATTGTTTTTAAAAAATCTAATATTGGAGATTTTGGTGCAACGTATAACACCTCTCTAAGTATTAAATTTATATCAAACTTGTCTTGATCAGTTTTGATAAAGTCTTTTACATGTAGAAAACCAACAATACTATCCAAATTTTTTTTGAAAACTGGCATTCTTGAATGACTTTCTTCTTTTATGATATCTAATATTTGTGAGTAACTTTGACTATAATCAATTGCAACTATTTCACTTCTGGGTACCATTAAATCTTCAACACTTTTCTCATTTAACTGAAGGATATTTTTAATTAAACTTTTTTCATTATTATCATTTACATCTTTAATTTCATTTTCATTATCTTCATTTGCAATAAAATTTAGTATATCTTCTTTAGTTGATTCATTTGTTAATAATTTTTTTATTATCCAATTTTTCCAACTATAAGTTTTTTCTAAGTTATTTTTGTTCATTTTTATATGTATGGGTTTTTTAGTCCAAATTTATTGATAATTTTAATTTCTTCTTTTTTCATTTTATTAAACTGATTTAAATTTTTGTGATCATATCCATTTATATGTAGTATGCTATGTATTAATAAGTGATTAAAATGATCATATATGGTCAATTTTTTGGTTTTTACAAAACTTTCTATTGTATCAATCGAGAAAAAAATATCACAGTATAGCAATTTTCCAAGATTTTTATTGGTAGTTTGAGTAACGAAAGTTAGTACGTCAGTATCAGTTGCTTTTTTTTTATATTTTTCATTAAGTTTTTTTACTCTTTTTTTATGGGATAAAATTAAGTTTAAGATGATAGGATAATCTTTATGAAAATATGAATGCATTGTGCGAATAGTTTTTTGAGTAATTTCCTTAATTTTGGGCATTCTTCTTGGCCATTTTTTTGAATCAGAAAAAAAATTAACTTTTATTGTTTTTTTCATAAGCAATTATAATTTTTTTAACCAAGTCATGTCTTACAACATCATTTTCAAATAATTCAATAAAACCAATTTCGTCAATTTGTTTTAATTTTTTTACAGCATCTTTTAGTCCAGAGTCTTTTTCACTTACTAAATCTATTTGAGTGATATCTCCTACAATAACCATTTGGCTGTTTTTTCCCAATCTTGTCAAAAACATTTTCATTTGTGTTTTGGTTGTATTTTGGGCTTCATCTAAAATAATAAAACAATCTTCTAAAGTTCTACCTCTCATAAAAGCAATTGGTGCTATTTCAATTACATTATTTAATATTTTTTTTTCAACTTGCTCATATGGTAACATAGAATATAATGCGTCATATATAGGACGCAAATATGGATCTACCTTTTCTTTTAAATCGCCAGGTAAAAAACCTAATTTTTCACCAGCCTCAACAGCAGGTCGGGATAGTATTATTTTATTTACCTTGCCGTCTATCAATGAAGATAATGCCTTTGCAACTGCAACATAAGTTTTACCAGTACCAGCTGGCCCAATAGCGAATACAAGATTTTTGGTATTAAGTAGTTCAAAATACTTATTCTGATTTGGAGTTCTAGGTACAATTTTTCTTTTTTTTGTTTGTATGAATAAATCTAACTGTTTTTCCTCTTTGATATTCATTGAAACTATACTCTTACTATCTCTTATTTTATCTTCATCTATTTCTGCACCACTTTTTGCTTCTTTAAATAAATTCAAAATTGTTTTTTTTGTTTCAAAAATCGATTTTTTATTACCAGATATTTTAATTTTATTTCCTCTGTATTGAATTTTTACATCGTTGATTTTTTCGATTATGAATAAATTAGAATCATTAACACCAAATAAGTTACTTAAAATTGAATTATCATCTAACTCTAACTCCAGGTTATCAATTTTAGTTATATTTGACATTCTAAAGAAAATTTAGTTGAGTTAGTTATTTTTACATTCGAAATTTGATTAAGCATATTTTTTTTTGAATTTATAAATGTACTTTGGTTGTATATGGTTCTTCCAACATACTGATTTTCATATCTTCCTCTTTTTTCGAATAAAACTTCCATATTTTTATTCAAAAAAGATTTGTTGTAATCATTTTGTTGCTGGGTAAGTAAAGATTGCATAGCTGACAATCTGGCTTTTTTAATTGAGATTTGAACGTTATCTTTATACTGTGCAGGCGTTCCTGGTCTTGGACTATAAATAAATGAATATGCAATAACAAAATTTACTTTTTCAATAAACTTCATTGTGTTCTCAAAATCTTTATCCGTTTCTTCTGGAAAGCCAACTATAAAGTCTGATGAAAGAGCAATATCAGGCCGAACATTTTTTATTTTTTCAACTATTTTTAAATAATCCTCAACTGTATGTTTTCTGTTCATTTTTTTTAAAATTTTATCTGAGCCAGATTGAATAGGTAGATGAAGAAAAGGCATAAGTTTTGAATTATCCGCATGAGCATTTATAAGGGAGTCTCTCATATCTATAGGATGAGATGTCATATATCTAATCCTTTTTATTTCTTCAATTTCAGCTATTTTATTTATTAAATAAGCAAGATCTTTTGATTTGCCATCTGGAGCTATACCATGATAGGCATTAACATTTTGACCCAGCAAAATTATTTCTTTAATCCCATTAGTTACATATTTTTTTGTCTCTTCAACTATATCGTCAACTGGTCTCGAAAATTCAGGTCCTCTTGTGTATGGAACCACACAGAAAGAACAGAATTTATCACATCCTTCTTGAATAGATAAAAATTCAGAAGATAAATTAGAAGAATTGAAGATTAAGTTTTTAAATTTTTCATTTTGTAAAAAATCACTATTTTCAATTTCGTCTACTGTATCAATCATATCAGGTAATTTGTGATAAGATTGAGGGCCCACAACATAATCAACAGATGGAGATCTTTTTTTAATTTCAAGTCCTTCAGCTTGAGCCACACAACCTGCAACTACTAATTTCATATTCTTTTTTTTGTCTTTAATTTTTTTAACTCTACCAATATCAGAATAAACTTTTTCAACTGCCTTTTCTCTAATATGACAAGT
>MDTG01134950.1_pt1 | contig 13467 bp, 12 predicted proteins | sample 811421 | NCBI WGS metagenome assembly MDTG01 (sample SAMN05326645, study PRJNA326480) | marine metagenome | isolation source: seawater | place: Pacific Ocean: South East | collected 2011 | reverse complement strand
CTAGTTTAAAAACTGTTTGGATTCATAAAGGTAACAAAGCTTGGGGAGGTGGAAATGAAAATTTTCTCATTCATACTGGTAGGAGCAAGGAGTACATTTCTTTGAATATAGTTGAGGAAGTTTTTATTCATGAGGGAGGACATACTTCATTAGATTGGGATTGGGGAGGTGTAATCAATAAAACTCAATGGCAGAAAGCTAAAAGAAAAGACAAAGAATATATTTCAAGATATGCTAGAAGACATCCTGAAAGAGAAGACGTTGCAGAAAGTATTTTAACTTGGATCGCTGTACGTTATCGCTTAGACAGAATATCAAATAAAGATGCTGAAATTATTTTAAAAACAATACCTAATCGTTTGAAATTTTTTGATCAACAAAATTATGATATGTACCCATTAGTTGGTCGTTAATATGAATTATGATATTAATTAAATTATGAATCAAAAACCTATTGTAATTTATACAGATCACGAAATTAATAGAACATTGTGCTATAACTTTGCAAAAGGATCAAATTCTCTTATGTGTCATGTAAACAACTTCAAAGATTTTGATAAATCCATTGCTACATATGGTTATACAAGAGGAACAGGAGAGGTTATTAAGAAAGTTAAAAATTTTATATATATGGATCATGGTTATTTTAGACAATCTAAAAGGAAATTTGCTGGAGATAAAGTTCAAATAATAGATCTTGATGGATATTTTAGAATTGTAAAAAATAACTTTTGGCATGATGGATCTGGAACTAAACCAAATGATAGGTTTAATAAATTATCTATTGATATTAAAGATATTAAAAAAGGGGGCGATTACATAATCTTATCCGAGCCAGTTTTAGAAGCTATAAATTTTTATAATCTTCATAATTGGAAAGAAAATACAATAAAAAAAATTAAAAAATATTCTGATAGAAAAATAATATTACACAACAGAACATCTGAAGTTAAATTAGACGATTTATTAAAAAACGCATGGGCTTTTGTTAGTGACCACTCATCAGCAGGATTAAAAGCTATGTTAGAAGGAATACCATCATATTTTACAAACCCAACCTTAAGCAAGATTGGATCAATAGAGAATATTGAAAAACAGGAAATTAATTATAATGTTTTTAATAATTTAGCCTATGGTCAATGGACCTTAAAAGAGATAGAAAGTGGTGAAGCGTGGGAAAATTTATTATAAATAAAAAATGATTAGTAATAAACCAAAAATAAGATCAATAGGATTAATTCCAGTTAGATTAAATTCAAGTAGATTGTTTAGAAAAGCTCTATTAGAAATTGATAATCTACCAATGTTTGTTCATACCTATAGAAGATCATTACTTGCAAAAAAACTTGATGAAATTTTTATTTGCACTGATAGTAAAGAAATAATTAAAATATCAAAAAAACACAATTGTAAATTTATCAAAACAGGAAAAAATCAAACTGGAACAGATAGAATAAGCGAGGCTTCACAAAAAATTAAAAAAAAATATGATTTGTATATTGATATACAAGGAGATGAACCTTTAATAGATCCTAATCACATAGATAGAGTTGTGTCATGGCATTCAAAAAATATTGATTTTGATATTGTAGTACCTTCTCTTAAATCAAAAAACATTGAAACTCCTCATATTGTTAAAATTGTAAAATCTGGAAAAAAAATCCTTTATTTTTCTAGGGCATTAGTGCCCCATGGGTTTTCAAAAAAAAATGAATATTATTTAAAACACCTTTCAGTGATATCATTTAAACCACAAAGCCTTAAAAAGTTTAAAAAATTACCACAAAGTAATTTAGAAAAAATTGAAGGTATTGAGCTTATGAGAGCCTTAGAAAATAATATGAAAATTGGAACATTTAATCTTGAAGGTAAAAGTTTTTCAGTTGATACAAGAGATGATTTTTTAAAAGCAGTAAAGTTTATGAATATTGATACAGTAAGAAAAAAATATTGAAAAAATTAAAAAAAAAATTACTTATATTTGATCTTGATGGAGTGTTAATTGACTCTAAAGATAATATGAAATTTGCTTGGACAGAAGTTCAAAAAAAATATTTTTTAAATAATATAGCTTTTGAAAATTATTTTAAAGAAATAGGTAGACCATTTATTGAAATTCTTAAGATTATTGGTATTAAAAAAAATTTTAAAAATATAAGTTTAACTTATAAACTTGCGTCTATTAAATATTTAAACAAAATTAGATATTTTAATAATGTATTAGAAACTCTTAAATTACTAAAAGCAAAAAATTTTGAACTTAGCATTGTTACCTCAAAAGATTTAAAAAGAACTAAAAAGATTCTTGAAAAGAATATTAATTTATTTACGCACATTGAATGTGATGATGGTAAATCAAAAGGAAAACCACATCCAAACCAAATATTAAAAATTATAAAAAAAACCCAATTCCAAAAATCAAACGCATTATATGTGGGAGATACACATGTTGATTATCATACAGCGAAAAACTCAAATATTGATTTTATGTTTATTAAAAAAGGATATGGTAAAAATTTTAACTATAAATATAAGTGTAATACGGTCTCAGATTTAATTAAAAAGATACAGTTTGGTTAAATATTATTAAAAGTAAAATTTTGTTTATTTTCTTAATAAAGAAAGATTAAAACTTATAACTATTCTTTCTTCATTAGATAGGTTTTCATTTACTGAGTGATCTAAGTAACTAGGAAAAAGCACCAAACCACCTTCTGCAGGATTAATTGAATTTACCATTGCATTTAAAGAATTTGGTTTAGTTGAACTTGGATGCGAAAAAACTGGCGCAGGTCTTGGATCATAAAAAACTATTTCTCCGGAATTTTCAGGTGCACGAACATAATATGCAGCGCTAATATCGCTGTTACCATGATGATGTCTTGCATTAGATGCTCCTCCAGTATTAATAATGGACCACATAGATGTAATTTTGACGGTTTGACTATTGATATCCCATTGCATGTCTTTAATAACTTGATTTATATTAGGTGAAATTAAATTTATAAATTTTATTACTACTGAGTTTTTCAGATCAAAGTCTTTAGAGTGCCATCCCTTTACGTTACTTTTTATAATTCCGTCGTTATCTTCAGTTTGTAATTTTTTAATGTAATTATATATTTCTTCATTAGTTTCTTTATAATTTTCAGCTTTTGATGCCCATACTGGTGTTGAAAAAAAAAGATTTGGAGCTGACATAATAATATATATTTAATCAATAAAATATATTTAAAATACTTTAAGTAAATAGAAAATTTATAAAATGAACAAAAGTCAGAAAAATAATTATAGTTTTATTGTAAGTGAAGGAATTAGATTTGCAAAAGATGCAGATTTTGACAAATCAGAAAAAAATTTTCTAAAAGCAATAGATATAGAAAAAGATGAATATGAAGCGTACATAAATTTATCTAATATTTATATTTTACAAAACAAAAAAGATAAATGTATAAAATTATTAATTAATTATCTTCTTAAAAATAATTTTAATGAAAATATTGCAAACCATGCAGCAAAATTATTTTATAATTATAAATTTTATGATTCTTTATTAAGTTTATTTAAAATTACTAAACTTGATACGCCAAACTATTTTAAAGAAAAACGTTTACTTTATTTTATACAAGGTAATTTTTTTGAAAAAAATGAAGATTTTAAAAAAGCTAAATCATCTTATTTGAAATCTATTAACTGTGATAAATATTTTTTTAATAGCTATAAAAAGCTTTTAAATTTATTAGAGTCTACCAATGATTTAAAAAAACTACGAACCTTAATAGATGACGCTTTTAAAATTTTTGAAAACAAATATCAAATTGGGATACTTAATTTATATAAAAGCTTATTATTAAATAGAGAAAAAAAATTTAAAGATTCACAAAATATTATTTCTATTACTAATTTAAATATTAAACTTAAAAATGATAAATTTTTTTATAGTAAGCTTTTAGATCTAGAGTCAAAAAACTTAGAGAAATTAAAAAATTATAATGAAGCATACAAAAAAGTAGAAGAAAGAAATAATTTTATATTTAACCTAGATGAAAATAAAAAATACAGTGGTAACAAAATACTTGAAACAATGCAAAAGTATAAAAAATTTTACACAAAAAAAAATATAGCAAAAATTGTAAATAATTTAGAATATCAAAATGATGAAAGTTTAGTTTTTTTAGTTGGATTTCCAAGATCTGGAACAACATTACTAGATACTATATTGCGAACGCATTCTAAAATTAAAGTATTAGAAGAAAAACCATATCTTATAGACCTTCGTCATAATTATTTTAACAATAAAAATAACGATCTTTTAGAATTAATAAACATTACACAAAAAGAAAGAGATTATATAAGAAATGAATATTTTAAAAAAATTATTGAAAGCTCAGAAGATAAAAAAAAGATTATTATAGACAAACTTCCATTATCAATGATTGAATTAGGCTTTATTAAATGTATTTTTCCAAAATCTAAAATAATTTTAGCAATGAGACATCCATGTGATGTAATTATTAGCTGTTTTTTTAGCTCTTTTAAAATTAATGATGCAATGGTTAATTTTCTTAAATGGGAAGATGCTTTAACATTTTATGATAGGGTATTGGATTTATTTGAATTCTATGAAGATCAATTAGATTTAAATTACTTTACTATTAAATATGAAAATGTTGTAAATGATTTCAGTTTACAAATTAAAAACCTAATAAATTTTTTAGGGTTAGAATATGAAAACAAATTGGAAGAATTTTATATAACTGCAAAAAAAAGAACAAAAATATCAACACCCAGCTACAGTCAGGTTATTAATCCATTGTATAGTTCCTCAATTAATCGTTGGAAAAACTATAATAATTCTGAAAATTCAGAAAAATATTTAGAAAAGTGGATAAACAAATTCGACTATTAGTTTTTTTTAATATATTTTTTAATCAAATCTATAGTTTTTAATATCCTACCATGATGTTGAGAAAAGTTTTTTCTTCCACTAGTAATTTTTGGGAATTGTTTAACAAGATCTTTTAAATACTTAGGTTCTTTAATTTTTTTATTCAATGTTTAAACAATCTATTTTTAATAAAATATAATGAAATTTTCTTTTTATTAGCATACATAATATTTTCCCGATCATTAATTGAACCAGATGGTGTGGCAACTATTTTACATTTATTTTTTTTTAATAAGCTTAAACTATCAGTAAAAGGAAAAAATCCATCAGAGGTGCAAATAAACTTTTTATTTTTGAAATTTTTATTAAGTCCTTTAATTGCAATTTCTAATGCGCCTACCCTATTTGTTTGACCGTTACCTATACCCACAGTTTGCTCGTTTGCTACAAGCACAATAGCATTTGATTTTAAATGTTTAACTACTTTAATACCAAAAATTATATCATTCATAGAACTCACACTTGCTTGTTTATGAGCTACTAGTTTGCAAAAACTTTTATTTATTTTTGAATTATCTAAATTTTGATAAATTGTTCCAAATAATGTTGAACGACTTTCTTGTTTTTGAAGATTTATATTTCCTAATTTTAATAAGATTAATTTCTTTTTTTGAGATAAAACTTTAACAGCTTTTTTTTCAAAAGAAGGTGCAACAATTACTTCAAAAAAAAACTTGCTAATAAAATTAGAAAAACTTTCATCAATTTTTCTATTTAAAAGTACAACACCACCAAATGCACTTTTACTATCGCTTTCATAGGCTTTTTTAAAAGCTAAGTTAATATTATTAGATGATGCCACTCCACATGGATTGTTATGTTTAATAATTATACATGTAGGTTTTGTAAATTCCTTTAAGCATTTAATACCGCTATCTACATCAATAATGTTGTTATAGCCTATTTCCTTCCCACTAATTTGGTAATCAAATATAGAACTTGATGTGCTATTTAAAATAAAAGATTTTTGATTTGGATTTTCACCGTACCTTAATTTTTTTTTCTTATTTGATTGTCTTTTTATTTGCATCCATTCGTATATTAATTTGTCATATTCAGCAGTGTTCTTAAATGCGGAAGTTGCCATTTCTTTTCTAAAATTTAAATCTGTAAATCCTTTGTTGATTTTTAAATTTTGTATTAATAATTTGTATTCATATGTATTAGAAATAGTTGTGATATATTTGTAGTTTTTACTTGATGCTCGTAGCAAACTTGTTCCCCCTATATCAATCATTTCAATGGTTTTTTCATGATCTTTATTATTTAAAAATTTTTTGAATGGATAAAGATTAACAACCACTATATCTATTTTTGGAATTTGAAGTTTTTTAAATTCATTAATATGTTTTTTATTGTTTCTTTTAAAAAGAATTGATCCATAAATTTTAGGATTTAGAGTCTTTACCCTACCGTCTAATATTTCTTTAAACTTTGTAACTTTAGAAATTTCTATACAATTAAAGCCAAGTGACTTAATTTTTTTACAAGTTGATCCAGTTGAAATAAATTTATAATTATTTTTTTTAAGATTATTACATAAATATTTTAAATTAGATTTATCGTAAACTGATATTAATGCATAATTATTTTTCATATTTTCTCTAATGACCATTCTTTTATTAATTTATTTGTATTTATAACACCCTTCATCACTATTTGTTTTGTTGGAATTGTAGTGTTATTATCGACCAATATACTATCTTCTATAACAACTTCTGCGTCACATTTAAATAACCAAATATTCTCTAGCTTTGTTTTTAAAATAATATTCTTCATGCCATTTGTAAAATTGTAACTCATACCAGGAGCAAGATGAAATCTTATATGATAAATTATTCTATCATTATTATTTTTAACTGAGATAATTGTATCTTTACCAATAATTTTATTTTTATCATCTGATATTTCTATTTTTCTTTTAATAATTTTGTTAAATTTTTTCTGATATCCGTTATGAGAACCTTCAAAAAATGTATTTTTATTTGAAATATTTTTATGGAAAGAAACATATTGAGGATATTTAAGATGATGATTACCTTCTCTTATTTCACTAACATTTGTGTTTTGAACTATAATTGTTGAATGAGCAGCGCTATATCTTAAATATTCAGGATTCCTTCCAAGACTTTCTGATGCACCACAATTAGTAATAATTTTTTCACCTAAACAGCTAAATTCAAAAGCAAGTGTTCCAGCGCTTAGATTTTGCGAAATCTTGTTTTTTTTCGGTTGGACAACATCAAAAAATAATTTTTTGGTTTTACTGGAATAGAAAGCTAAACCATTTTTAGTTTCGGAAAAGCTTCTAGATTTTAAAAACTCTTCTTTGTTAAGAGATTCATATATATTTTTTGTATAATTATTATTGGCTCCATTAAATAATGGAATTGATCCATCAAAATGAAAATATTCGTTAAGCAAAGATTTCATTTTAAAAATGCTTTCTTCTAAATTATTAGAAATAGTATATTTAAAATATAAGCAAATATTTTTTAATTCAGAAATATTGTTTAAAAATTTAGCATGCTCCAAAATATTATAACTTTTGTGCATACCAAGACTATCAATTTGATTGTTAATTATAATATCTAAATAATTAATATTTCTATAATTGTTTTTATCTAATACAAAAATAGACAAAGTATGTGCAATTAAATCATAGGATGTAATTTCATCGATATTTTTATGTCTAAAATCAAACATTACTCTATTCATATGAAATAGTATAATTTTGTTTAAAAGTTTAGTTTCATTAACAGTTGAAGATGAATTTATGAATTCATAATTATATAATAAATTTATTAGTCTTTTTGATGAAAGATCTTCAGTCCAAGGATATCCAATTTTTTTTTTATTTATATCAAACCATTCCAAAATACTTACCTTAGATAGATTGATTCCCAGTTTACCACCTAAGTTTTTTGAAAAATTTAAAAATTCAAAACTTTGAACATATCTATTTTTTAATTCATGAAAATCTTTTTTAAAAATAAAAGATTTAATTTGTTTATAATTAGTAAAGTCTAATTTTTTAAAATTCAAATCATTGAAAGTTAAATGATTATTATATTTTAAAAGTTTTGATGATATATATACAAAAAATATTTTTCTTAAAATTTTCATTTAATTTTTTTTAAATATACCGCAAAGTAACCATCAATATTGTATCCACTAATCTTAGTAGGCAATGTAAACATTAAATTATCTTTTATTAAATTATCATAATATAAGCTTTTGTTATTATTAGAAAACTTATAAGTTGAAAAAGTACTATTTCTTTCTAGAAAGTTTTTTATTTGATTTGTTGTTTCAATCTGGAGGAATGAGCAAACCATATAGAGAATTATACCATTTTTTTTAGTAATGGCCGCAGCTTTATCAAGCATTTTTTTCTGAAGCTCGACTAGATAATTAAGCTTTGGTTCTTCAGATTTAAAAAATATTTCAGGATTTTTTCTTATTGTTCCAACGGCAGAACATGGTGCATCAAGTATAATTAAATTGTATTTTTCTTTGTCATTTAAACTTGTGACATCATTATTAATTATTTTAGCTTTGTATTTTAATCTTTTAAGATTTTCTTCAAGAAGTTTAATTCTTTCTTTATTTTTATCATTAAGAATAATACTTCCCCCCTTTGAAATAATTTGAAATGATTTTCCGCCAGGAGCTGCACATAAATCTATAGATTGTTTCTCAATTATTTTATTTTCTATACAAGTGAGAGGAAATGAAGATGAAAAATCTTGAATCCACCAATTACCTTTTTTAAAAGATGGAATATCAATAATTTTTTTTCTTTTTATTAAAAATCCTGAGCTTTCCGAAGTAGGAAAAATATCTTCTTTAAAACTAGATAAATATTTTTTATTCTTAAATACGATATGTAAATCTGGTTCGTGAAAAAAAGAATTTAAAAAATTTTCTTTATAAAATTTTGTTAAATTTTGTGTATTTTTTTGGAACCACAATGGTAAATCACTGTATTGAATATTAATATTTTTTAATTTACTTTTATCTGCTGATATTTTTTTTAAAACAGCATTAAAAAAACCATGAAATTTTTTTATTTTCTTTGCTACTTCTACTGTGCTATTTATAACTGCATAGCTTTTGAAATCTAAAAAAACAATTTGTGTTATAGCGCTGCATATTAATATCCTATCATTTAATCCAGGTCGTTTCTTAGTATAAATATCTAAAATTTTATTTGTATGAAAAAAGTATCTCATAGAATTCATAGAAACATTATTTATGAATGCAATATCTCTTTTATCGAGAGAATATACTTTATTCTTTATGAAAGAATTATCTATCGTTAGACTCAATTTGTGAACATCTAATAAAATATGATAAATCTTTATTCTTAATTTAATACCGTTATTCATAAAATATTAAAATCTATTTAATTACTTTTAATTTTAAATGTAATATAAATTGTTTAAATATTGCTAATTTAATGAGAGGAAATTTAGAAACTATAGTTGGGGCTATGTTTGCTGGTAAAACCAGTGAGCTACTCAAAAGAATATTGTGGGCAAAGCACCAAAATAAAAAAATTATTGTAATTAAACCAAGTATAGATAACAGATACTCTGACAACAAAATAATAACCCATAACGATTTAAGTCATGATTGTTATTCAATGGTTAATTGGCAGCAAACACTAAAAGATTTTAAATTTGAAAAAAATATCGTTGATGTAGTTTTTTTAGATGAAATTCAATTTATGAAAAATGATGAAACACTTGATAATGTTGAAAAAATTTTAAACAAGGGAATAGACGTAGTTTGTGCAGGTTTAGACCAAGATTCAAGAGGTAAGCCATGGGAAACATCTTCTATGTTGCTTGGTCTTTCTGATAAAATTTTAAAAATATACGGTTTTTGCAATGTCTGTGGTATTGAAGCTACAAAGACTTATAGAAAAAAAGAAGGCGGAGAGAGAACACAAGTAGGCGCTGCAAATATTTATGAACCAAGGTGTTTGAAGCATTGGGAGCCTCGGTGATCATTTATTTTCTCTTTCATCAATAAGGGTTTTAACTACAGAAGGATCTGCTAAAGTTGATGTATCACCTAAATTTTCAAAATCATTAGATGCTATTTTTCTAAGTATTCTTCTCATTATTTTGCCTGATCTTGTTTTAGGCAATCCGCTAGTTACGTGGATGAAGTCTGGTGAAGCTATAGGTCCAATTTTTTCTCTAATAGTTTGTTTTAATTCATCAACTAAACTTTTTGAACTATTTACTCCTACATTTAGAGAAATATAACAATATAATCCATTACCTTTAATTTCATGAGGATAACCAACCACTGCCGCTTCAGCAACTTTAGGATGTGATACAAAAGCACTTTCTATTTCTGCTGTTCCTAGATTGTGTCCAGATACTATTATAACATCATCGACTCTACCAGTAATCCAATAATAACCATCCTTATCCCTTTTACAACCATCTCCAGTAAAGTATTTACCATCAAACTGTGAAAAATATGTTTCAATGAATCTTTTATGATCTCCATATACAGTCCTCATTTGTCCAGGCCATGATCTTTTTAGACATAACATTCCTTCACACTCACCTTCAAGTTCTTGACCGTCTTTGTTGACAATACATGGTTCAATTCCAAAAAAAGGTTTAGAAGCAGAACCTGGTTTTAATTCAATTGCACCGGTTTGAGGAGAAATTAATATACCTCCTGTTTCAGTTTGCCACCATGTATCAACTATTGGACAATTTGAATTACCCGGTACCTCAAAATACCATTTCCAAGCTTCGGGATTAATTGGTTCACCTACAGTACCTAAAAGTTTTAGTGACTCTCTACTTGTTTTTGTAACATGATCATTACCTTCACGCATTAATGCTCTAATAGCTGTAGGAGCTGTATAAAAAATATTAACTTTATGTTTATCTACAATTTGCCAAAATCTTCCAAAATCTGGATAATTAGGAACGCCTTCAAACATTAATGTAGTAGCACCATTTGATAAAGGTCCATATATTATATAACTATGTCCAGTAATCCACCCGATGTCAGCTGTACACCAATATATATCTTCACTATTATAATTAAAAATATATTCATGTGTCATTGATGCATAAACAAGATAACCGCCAGATGTATGCATAACACCTTTTGGTTTACCGGTTGACCCAGATGTATATAAAATAAATAGAGGATCTTCAGCATTTAAAACTTCTGGCTCACAATAATCATCTACGTCATTAAAAAAATCTTCATAAAATAAATCTCTTTCTTTTTTTAATTCTATTTCTTTATTTGTCCTCTTAATAACCAGACATTTCTTAACATCTGGACATGACTCTAATGCTTTATCTGTTGTTAATTTTAAAGGGATAACTTTACCACCTCTAATTCCTTCATCAGCAGTTACAACATATTCTGATTGACAATCTTTTATTCTACCAGCAATTGAATCTGCAGAGAAACCCCCAAATATAATTGAATGAACAGCTCCAATTCTTGCACAGGCTAACATTATGTAAGCAAGCTCTGGTATCATAGTTAAATATATTGTGACTCTGTCACCTTTTTTAACTCCAATTTTTTTTAGGACATTAGCTGCTTTTGATACATTAAATAAAAGTTCTTTATAGGTAATTTTTTTTACATCATTAGGGTTATCACCCTCCCAAATAATTGCAATTTTATTTGGATTTTTTTCTGCATGTCTATCAATGCAATTGTATGATACATTAAGTTTTCCATCTTCATACCATTTTATGCTAACATCATTATTTGAATACTTCACATTTTTAATTTTTGTATATTTTTTATACCAATTTATTCTTTCACCCTGCCTACTCCAAAAAGCATCACCGTTTTCAATAGATTCTCTGTAAAGTGATAAATAATTTTCAGAATCTATTTTTCCTTCTGCTTTCCATTTTTCTTTAATATTCATCATCTATTTAAGATTAATTATAAAAATATAAAAATTCAACAATTAAATTAAATTAATTATTGAGTTTGTATTTTAATTTTTTCATTATTGATCCAAATTTACTTTCTATTATATTTATTTGATTTTTATCTAATCCAGTTTTCCATTGATCTTTTTCTCCGACTGAAAAAAATTTATTATTGTTAACACTTTCATTAAAACCCTGGTTAGTTTCTAATTTTTGTAAAGTATTGAATGAAGTGGTATTTATAATATTATTAATTTTTGTATCTTTATTAATTATTTTAATTTTGTAGTTTTTTTCAAAAAATTCTATTAATTTTTTTATTGTTTCTTTTTTATTATAAACTAATTCTTCGTATGTAAGTAATAAGAATGGACAAGTATAGGGTAAATCAATCCAAGATCTAACATGCTTTTCCCAACTAGATAAATAAACAGGTATGTTTTTATTATAGTTTTTAAATTTTTCTTGACCCATCCAATTAATTGATGCTGATTCATTCAATATAAAGTCTATACTTTCATTTTTTGAACAATTTGCATGTCTCGCCCATGATATACAGACATCTCTTGGATCTCTGTGAATATAAATTAACCCTCTTAAATATTCTTCAATACAAAAACTCTGACCATCAAAATTTTTTCTATTAAAATGTGTTTTTAAGAAAGCAAAATCTTCACTAAAACCTAAATTAATTTTTTTTTGAATATCTCTCATATTTTCAAAAATTAAAATATTTTTTTCTTTCCAATTTTTTTCATTAATATTTTCTGCTCTGGTATTGAAGCATTTACTCAATCTACTAATTTCATCAAAACCCACAATTTTTTTTAATAAGTCAAAGCTGAAAATACCGGTGTCAGAAAAAAATAATGATGAGATAATTGCTCTTAACAATGTATTTCCACTTTTAGGATAAGACGCTATCCAAAAAATATGTTTATTCATATTTTTTATTATATCAAATTGTTGATAATTTGATTATTTTATCCCATTCATTTTTTTTTATTGGCATAACAGAAAGTCTACTTTGTTTTACTAGAGCGATATTCTCTAATTTTTTATTTTGTTTAATTTGATCAAGAGAAACAGATTTTTTGAGTTTCTTTATTGCTTTAACATCAACAACTACAAACCTTTCTGTTTTATCTGTTGGATCAGGGTAATATTCTTTTACTACCTTAACAATGCCTACAATCTTTTTTTCTGTAACAGAATGATAAAAAAAACATAAATCATTTTTCTTCATTTCTTTTAAATTATTTCTAGCCTGATAATTTCGGACCCCATCCCACATTGATGGACCTTCCTTTACTTGGTTCTCCCATGACCAAGTGCCCGGTTCAGATTTTAATAACCAATATTTTTTTGACACAGGTAATAAATATCATCTACAAAACAAATACTCCACATAATCCTTATTAAATTGAATATTTTTCTTTATATTATTCATCTGTTTGTAATCTATTTTAAAATCATATTTTAGTAATTTATCTAATATTAGTTTATCTTCTTTTCTTTTTTCATTTATTTCTACTAATATTGATTTTAAATTCTTATTACCTAAAATTTTATCTG
>MDTG01076285.1_pt1 | contig 13467 bp, 10 predicted proteins | sample 811421 | NCBI WGS metagenome assembly MDTG01 (sample SAMN05326645, study PRJNA326480) | marine metagenome | isolation source: seawater | place: Pacific Ocean: South East | collected 2011 | reverse complement strand
CCCGCGTCAATGGTGGGCGCAACATCATCGCCAATCCAAATTGTTCAACCGCCCAACTTGTTGTGGCATTGAAGCCGTTGCATGAGGTTTATGGTGTTCGCCGGGTAGTCGTTTCGACCTATCAGGCGGTGTCGGGCGCCGGGCGTCCGGCAATGGATGAATTGTTCAACCAGACGCGCGGAATTTTTGTAAATGACTCCGTCCAGCCTGAGCAATTTACCAAACAGATTGCCTTTAACGCGATCCCGCATATTGACATCTTTCTAGAAGATGGATTCACCAAAGAAGAGTGGAAGATGGCAGCAGAGACGAAGAAGATCCTCGACCCGTCGATTGAGTTGGTGGCGCATTGCGTGCGTATTCCAGTTTTTATTGGTCACAGCGAAGCTGTTTTTATCGAGACCAAACGTCCTATTCCTGAAGACGACGCCCGCAAAATTCTGCAGGATGCTGAGGGCTGTATTGTAGTGGATCATCGGGCCAATGAGGGTTATGTAACGCCAAATGAGGCTGCCGGTGAGGACGCCGTCTACATCAGCCGGATTCGCAAGGACCCGACAGTTGATAATGGTCTGGTTTTTTGGTGTGTATCGGACAATTTACGCAAAGGGGCAGCGCTTAATTCAGTGCAAATTGCTGAATTGGTGGTCGCGCGCGGTATTTCTGGTCGTTAAAATTCCCTCAAATGATTGTTTTTTGCTTCTGCAACAGATGCAGCTGTTCCATCAGCGCTAGATCCCGCGTTCCTTCGCTTTTGGCGATGATACGGTGTGCCATCTGGCTGGCGTTGCCCGCCGCCTGAACCAGATCCATGCCGCTGGCAAGGTTGCCGGTCATGATGGATGTCAGAAGATCACCGCCGCCAGGAATATTTTTTGGCGATATTGGTCCACCGTCTAAGGTTGGCAGCCACAATGGCGCTTCATTTTCAGCAATTAGCAGATCGCCTATTTCACCATGCTTAGCTGCGTCGCGGTTGATGCCAGTGGCGAAAATAGCACTTAGCCTAGGGTGGGTGCTAAGTAGCCTTTGACTAGCATTTACGGCTGCATCGAGATCCGTAATTTCATCACCGGCCAGAAATCCAAGCTCAAATCTGTTGGGTGTTATAATATCGGCCAGTGGCAGCAGTTCGGTCTGTAGAGATGCGGCAATCTGAGGCTTGACATAGAGGCTGTTGGCATCGCCTAGAACTGGATCGAGGATATATATGCCATTTGAAACCTGCTGTTGCCAGGCGCTAATGGTCACCTGAATTGGTTCTACCTGATGAGCTGAGCCAATGTATCCTGAAATTATGAAATCAATTCCAGCAAGTGTATCAAAAAGCGAAAGCGCTTCCAGAATATCATTGAAAGTCTTATCTGTGGGAACACCGCCGATGCGGCTGCCATATCCGGGATGGGCGGCAAGCGTTATGGTATCAACTGCAAGCGGGTGATGCCCCATCGCGGTCAGCACAGGGACTGCAATGCTATTTCCGACAAAACCAAGTGTGACCGAAGATTGGATGGATAGAATTTGTTTCATTGCAGCGTTTTGCCGCCAAAATGTCAAAAAGGCAATCCGATAATGACAGAACTCACAATTGCGAGCTATGCGTTTGGGTGTTTCGCATTGACTATTGTTATTGGTTAAATCATAAACACAACAAGATCTCACAGTATTTTTGTCCAATGAGGTACGTCATGGCTAAGCCACGACCATTATCACCGCATTTGCAGGTCTATCGACCACAACTGACATCTGTCATGTCAATTATGCACCGGGCGAGTGGGGTAGTTCTGACAACGGGCACGATCGTTCTTGCTCTATGGTTGATTGCTGTTGCCAATGGTCCCAAAACCTTTGCTATAATGGCATCAATTGTCAGCCACCCATTGGGTCAATTTGTCCTATTCGGATATACAGTAGCATTATTCTATCATGCCTGTAATGGAATCCGACACTTGAGTTGGGATCTCGGTCTGGGTCTGACCATACCTGACGTTTATAGAGGCGGTTATTTTGTGCTTGGGGTGACCTGTGGTCTCACGGCGCTGCTATGGCTTTCTGTCTGGTTTTAGAAAAGGTGAAGTTGAGATGTCTGATCATCCCCCGGGTATTGACCATCGGCCCCGCATTTCCGGGGTCCAGCACTGGCGCTGGCAACGGATTAGTGCTCTGGCACTTTTTGTGATAATGGCATATTTCGTCTTCGCTGTCTCGCGTCTAAGCACTTTTGATTATGATCAGGCTATAACTTTTTTGGCGGCGCCGATAAATGCTTTTGGGCTCGCCTGCCTTGTCGTTGTTGGTCTTTTTCACGCATCGCTGGGGCTCGAAGTGGTGATTGAGGATTATGTGCCTTTGAATAAAGGGCGCCGCACACTTATTTATGTAATTAAGGCGGCAATCCTCGTCGTTGCTGGGGCCAGCCTTTGGTCTCTTTTCGTAACAGCTTTTTGAAATGGAAAGCGGAGTTAATGTCCTTATACGAAATTACTGATCACCATTATGATGTGGTGGTTGTTGGCGCTGGTGGCGCTGGTTTGCGCGCGACGCTCGGTATGGCAGCATCCGGTCTGAAAACGGCATGCATAACTAAGGTGTTTCCAACCCGTTCGCATACGGTGGCTGCACAGGGCGGGATTGGCGCTGCGCTCAATAACATGGGTGAGGGTGATAATTGGCAGTATCACATGTACGACACAGTAAAAGGGTCGGATTGGCTCGGCGATCAGGATGCCATAGAATATATGTGCCGAAACGCGATACCTTCTGTGATTGAGTTGGAAAATTATGGGGTGCCTTTCTCGCGCACGGACAAAGGCAAAATTTATCAGCGACCTTTTGGTGGGCATACGCTTGATTACGGTAAGTCTATGGCACGCCGTGCTTGTGCTGCGGCTGATCGGACAGGGCATGCCATTTTGCACACTCTCTATCAGCAATGCTTAAAGTATCAGGCGCATTTTCATATTGAATATTTCGCTCTTGATCTGCTTATGAATAATGATGGTGAATGCGCTGGCATTATTGCACTTTGTATGGAGGATGGCACGTTGCATCGTTTCTGGGGACAGGAAACGGTATTGGCGACAGGTGGTTATGGCAGAGTCTATTTCTCATGCACTTCGGCTCATACCTGTACGGGAGATGGTAACGCCATGGCGCTGCGCGCTGGGTTGCAATTGCAGGACATGGAATTTGTCCAGTTTCACCCAACTGGTGTTTATGGAGCGGGAGTGCTAATCACCGAAGGCGCGCGTGGTGAAGGCGGCTATCTGACAAATTCCGAGGGTGAACGATTCATGGAGCGTTTTGCACCAACTGCTAAGGATCTTGCCAGCCGTGATGTTGTCAGCCGGGCAATGACAATAGAAATCAATGAAGGCAGAGGTGTGGGACCTAACAAGGACCATATCATGCTTCATCTTGAACATATTGACGCCGATACGCTTCACCAGCGGTTGCCGGGGATTACTGAAACGGCGCGTATTTTCTGCGGCGTTGACGTTACACGTGAACCAATCCCTGTTTTGCCAACAGTGCATTACAACATGGGTGGAATCCCAACAAATTATCACGGTGAGGTAATCTCACCAAACAGTAAGGATGAAAATGCCATCGTCCCGGGACTGATGGCAATTGGTGAGGCCGCCTGTGTCTCGGTGCATGGTGCCAACCGGTTGGGCACTAATTCATTGCTTGATATTGTGGTGTTTGGACGGGCTGCGGCGCATAGGGCGGCTAAAACTGTAACACCTGGTGTCGCCGCGCGCACGGCACCTAAGGCCGCAACCGAGAAGACGCTTGAACGCTTCGATCGGATGCGAAATGCCAACGGGAGCCAGAGTGCAGCCGCGATACGTCTTGAAATGCAGCATGTGATGCAGCGCCATGCTGCCGTTTTCAGATCTAGTGATAGTCTTTCCGAGGGCGTGCAGAACATGGATAATGTGGCTGGCAGGATGGCTCATATCGGGGTTAGAGACAAATCTTTGATCTGGAACACGGATCTGGTTGAAGCGCTGGAACTTGAAAATCTTGTTGGTCAAGCGTTGGTGACTATCCGTTCGGCTGAACAGCGTCAGGAGTCACGTGGCGCCCATGCGCATGAAGACTGGCCAGAGCGTGATGACAAGAAATGGATGAAGCATACACTCATGAGTCTAGATGACGACAATAAATCTGAACTTTCTTACCGCAATGTAATCATGAACACCCTCAGCAACGACGTGGCACCAATTCCGCCAGCACCGCGTGTTTACTAGGGGTAATCCGCGAGATATCGATGGCTGAATTCGTACTTCCTGCAAACTCCAAAATGATAAAAGGCGAGTCTCACGCTGCGCCAGTTGATGCTAGGAATGCAAAAACATTCCAGATTTATCGCTGGTCGCCTGATGATGATGCCAATCCGCGTATCGACAGTTTCACAATCGACCTTGATGATTGTGGCCCCATGGTTTTGGATGCTTTGATCAAGATCAAGAGTGAACAGGACAGCAGTCTTACATTCCGCCGATCGTGCCGGGAGGGCATCTGTGGATCCTGCTCAATGAATATTGATGGGACAAACACGCTGGCCTGTCTGAAAAGCATTGAAGACGTGAAGGGTGACGTGAAAATTTTCCCTTTGCCCCACATGCCGGTGGTCAAAGATCTTGTGCCAGACCTCAGTAATGCCTACCGTCAGCTGACATCAATCGAACCGTGGCTAAAATCCGACAAAGCTGCGCCTGAGGGCGAGGAGCGGCAGCAATCTCCTAGGGAACGAGAAAAGCTGGACGGTTTGTGGGAATGTGTGCTGTGTTTTAGCTGTTCAACGGCCTGCCCAAGTTATTGGTGGAACAGCGATGAATATTTGGGACCGGCAGTGCTTCTTCAGGCATATCGCTGGGTCGCTGACAGTCGTGATGACCGTAAAAGCGAACGTCTCAATGCCCTTGATGATAGTTTCGCTCTCTATCGCTGTCACACGATCATGAATTGTGCAAAAACTTGTCCCAAGGGACTGAACCCTGGCAAGGCCATTGCTAGTATCAAGTCAGAACTTGCGAGCCGCTAGTTGGGCGAGCTACGCATTTACTGGTCTGATAAGCCGTAACTGCATATCACAGAGATGAGCAAATGGCTGAACAAATCCTTAAACCGACTGAGGCACTGACGGAAAAAATTGCTGTTGGTGATTTGCAAGGCGATGCAGGACAACTTGTCGTTGCGCAGGAACTTGACCACTTGCGCACTGCGATCATTGAGCGCTCGTCACGAGGATTTTTGATCAAAATCATTGGCCGGACGAAGCCAGTAACCGGTCTTTACATTTACGGCGGTGTCGGCCGGGGTAAAACCATGTTGATGGATATGTTCTATTCATCCTTGCTCCATTGTAATAATGGTCCCACTGTCTGGCGACTGCATTTTCACGATTTTATGATTTTAGCACAAGATTTGATCCATGCTGCCCGTGAGGCCGGCAAGGCTGACCCCATTTCAGAGGCGGGCATGCAGTTAGCCAGCAGAGGACAGGTGCTTTGTTTTGACGAGATGGAGGTATGTAACATTGCCGATGCGATGATTGTCTCGCGCCTGTTTACGACAATATTCGATGAAGGGGTGACTCTAGTTGCTACTTCAAACCGGCACGCTGATGATCTCTATAAGGATGGGCTGCAAAGGGACCGTTTTCTACCTTTCATTGCCATGCTTAAAAAACGTTGCAAGCTGGTTGAAATTGCCGAAGGACAAGATTGGCGAGGGTTGGTACTGGCAGACATGCAGGCTTGGTACACGCCTGATGACATTCATGCGGCAGCGGCGCTTGAAGAAGCGTTTGATGCGCTGCGCGGAGATGCTGAACCCACCAAAGATGTTTTGCGTGTGGCTGGCCGCGATATTGTAATTGAAAGCAGCGCAGGCGATGTCGCATTGGTCACCTTTGCCGAATTGTGCGAAGCGCCGCTGGCTGCACGCGACTATCTCGCCGTTGCAGGAAAATATGCCGGTATCGTGATGCGCGGGGTTCCCAGATTTGATGATCAGAACGAGGCATTTGCGCGGCGTTTCATGTGGCTCATCGACGCGCTTTATGACCGGTCACGTTTTCTCATTGTCTCTGCCGCGACTGATATAGGCTCACTTTACCGTGGCCATCATTTTGCGTTTGAGTTTTCTCGAACTATTTCAAGGCTTAGTGAAATGACTCGTCGTGGAAAATTGTTTCAAAGCGACTTTTAAAAATAGAATTGCATCGCTCTCCATGGCTTGACCCTTGTGTCATCGAGTATAATTCTGTAAACACGGCCACAAATGCTGTCTGTTAACCGAAGGGTTCCAAAGGCTTTCTTTTTCACTCTTTTTTGGATTTTGGATCATGGCACGAAACAAAATTTCCCTCGTTGGAGCAGGCAACATCGGCGGCACGTTGGCGCTGCTTGCCGGTTTGAAAGGGCTCGGTGATGTAATGCTTTTTGACATTGCCAAAGGCATGCCGCAGGGAAAGGCGCTAGATATAGCGCAGGCAAGCCCGATTGAGGGTTTTAATGCAGATGTGTCTGGTGCGAATGATTATGTGGCACTGGCAGACAGCGATGTTGTAATTGTTACCGCCGGTATTGCGCGTAAGCCGGGCATGAGTCGTGATGATCTGATCGGCATCAATACCAGTGTGATGAAACAGGTTGGTGCCGGCATCCGAGACAATTGCCCAAATGCCTTTGTAATATGCATCACCAACCCTCTCGATGTTATGGTAGGAGTTTTGCAGCATGCTTCTGGTCTTCCAACATCACATGTTGTCGGCATGGCTGGTGTTCTTGACTCGGCGCGTTTTCGCTATTTCCTTGCAGAGGAATTTGGTGTTTCCGTTGAGGATGTGACCGCTTTTGTGCTTGGTGGACATGGCGATACCATGGTACCGCTTGTACGCTATTCGGCTGTGGCCGGCATTCCAGTGCCTGATCTCGTTAAAATGGGTTGGTCCACGACTGAGAAAATTGAGGAAATAGTCCAGCGCACACGGGATGGCGGGGCCGAGATTGTCGGACTGCTAAAAAACGGATCAGCTTTCTATGCACCAGCGTCGTCGGCGATTGAAATGGCTGATGCCTTTCTTAGGGACAAGAAACGTGTGCTTCCCTGTGCGGCCTTTGTTAACGGAGTCTATGGGTTGAAGGGTATGTATGTTGGGGTGCCGGCTATAATAGGTGCTGGTGGTGTTGAACGTGTTGTCGAGATCGCTCTCAATGAGGAGGAGCAAGTAATGTTTGAAAACTCTGTTTCCGCCGTGAAGGGGTTGAACGAGGTAGTGGCTGAACTTGAATAATTGATGGCAGGCCGATGCCGGCCTTTTTTCTCTTTGGGGGATGTTTCAATGAATATTCACGAGCACCAGGCAAAGTCCCTACTTGCTGAATATGGTGTTCCGGTTCCGCGTGGACAGGCTGCTTTCTCGGTTGATGAGGCGGTGATGGCAGCAACAAAACTGAGCGGTCCGGTTTATGTCGTTAAGGCGCAGATACATGCTGGTGGCCGTGGAAAGGCTGGCGGTGTGAAGGTTGTCAAATCACTTGACGAGGTTGCTGACGTAGCTAGTGAAATCATTGGTAAAACGCTGGTCACGCATCAGACTGGCCCTAACGGGCGTGAGGTTCGCCGGTTATATGTTGAAGACGGTTGTGATATTGTCGATGAATTATATTTATCAATTCTTGTTGATCGCTGCACAAGTCGAATCACGATCATTGGTTCAAGTGAGGGAGGAATGGATATAGAGGAAGTGGCGGCCAGTCAGCCAGAGAAGATGCTTTCGCTCGCGATTGATCCTGCCACCGGTCTTCAACCACATCATACGCGGAGGCTTGCCGGTATTTTTGGTCTGTCTGGTAGCGCTGCCAAGCAGATGCCAAATTTTTTGCATGGAATTTTTTTAGCCTTCACTTCTCTTGATGCCTCACTTATTGAAATTAACCCTCTTGTAGTGACAAAAGATGGCGATCTGCTGGCCCTCGATGCGAAAATGAGTTTCGATGACAATGCGCTGTACCGTCATCCCAATGTAATGGAGCTGCGCGACCTTAGTGAGGAGGATCCAGCTGAGGTGCGTGCTAGCGAATTCGATCTAAATTACATTAAGCTGAACGGTGAAATCGGCTGTATGGTCAACGGCGCAGGTCTGGCGATGGCGACGATGGATATCATTGAGTTGAATGGCGCTTCACCAGCAAATTTCCTCGATGTAGGTGGCAGCGCTACAACCGAACGCGTGACTGAAGCTTTCAAAATCATTATTTCAGATGACAATGTGAAGGGCATTCTGGTTAACATCTTTGGTGGTATCATGCGTTGCGATATTATTGCTGATGGTGTTGTATCAGCTGCGCGGACCCTTGGTTTAGACAAGCCTCTTGTCGTTCGGCTTGAGGGAACAAACGTCGAGGAGGGCAAAGAAATAATGGCAGAATCTGGGCTTTCAATTATTCCAGCTGAAAATCTTGCCGATGCTGCGAAAAAAATTGTCGCGGCTATTAAGTAACAGAGGAAAATTATGTCCGTTCTCGTTAACAGCCAGACTCGCGTCATATGTCAGGGCTTCACAGGCTCACAAGGCAGCTTTCATTCCGAACAAGCCATCGCCTACGGCACGAAGATGGTTGGTGGAGTTACGCCGGGTAAAGGTGGACAAACTCATCTTAATTTGCCGATTTTTAATTCTGTTGCTGAAGCTATCACACAGACTGGAGCGAACGCGTCGGTCATCTATGTGCCGCCTCCATTCGCCGCCGACTCTATTCTGGAGTCAATAGATGCTGAAATGCCGCTGATAATTTGTATCACCGAGGGTATTCCGGTGCTGGATATGGTTCGGGTGAAGCGAGCACTAGATGTCAGCAAAAGCCGTCTGATTGGCCCCAATTGTCCTGGTATCATTACTCCGGGAGAGTGCAAGATAGGCATTATGCCAGGGCACATTCATGAGCCTGGCAAGATTGGTATCGTGTCACGCTCGGGAACCCTGACTTATGAAGCTGTTGCACAGACAACAGCGGCTGGGCTTGGTCAGTCAACTTGTATTGGCATTGGTGGCGATCCAGTAAATGGAACCAATTTTATTGACTGTCTTGAGCTGTTTCTTGACGATGACCAAACCCAGGCCATCGTGATGATTGGTGAAATTGGTGGATCGGCAGAGGAGGAGGCGGCTACGTTCTATGCACGCCAAACAGCAAAAAAACCCATTGCCGGTTTCATAGCTGGCCGCACCGCCCCTTCGGGAAGGCGGATGGGGCATGCTGGCGCCATTGTCAGTGGGGCCAGCGGAGCCGCGGCTGACAAGATAGCGGCGATGGAGGCATCAGGGTTCGTGATAGCGGTATCGCCTGCTGGAATTGGTGAGGCGGTAACAAAAGCTATGGCCGACTTTCGTAATTAGAAAGCAAACAACTTGAATAAGATATAATAGCGCATACAATAAGTTAGTTCCGTAATCCTGTGAAGGAAACCTTCTGATGGACAACTCCGGGCAAGTCCCAAATTTAGACAGTCACACCAATACAAAAATTACTGAACCAGACTATAGTCTGCTATCGGGTGCCAATGCCACTTTTATTGCGGAAATGAAAGCTGCATGGTCGCGTGATCCAAAATCTGTGGACGAGAGTTGGGCTGCCTATTTTAAACATATAGATCAGATTGGTTCTGAAACTGATATTGTAGAAAATGGGCCAAGCTGGGGACGAGCAGCAAGCCGCGTGGTTGGTGCAATTGATCCAGATGAGTCAATTCGTGCTGTTGCTGATGGGCATGTTGCGGGACGCCAATTGAATGCCGGGGACATTCGCGCGGCTACACTCGATTCCTTGCGGGCTGTAATGATGATCCGGGCCTATCGTATTCGTGGTCATCTGATTGCTGATCTTGATCCTCTGGCCCTTGAGGACAAGCCTCTCCATCCAGAGCTTGATCCGCGGTCTTATGGCTTTGGTGACGGCGATTGGGATCGCCCCATCTTTATCAATTATGTGTTGGGCCTGGAGACGGCTACGTTAAGAGAGATTGTCGAGCAACTTCGTCAAACCTATTGTGGCACTATAGGTGTGGAATTCATGCACATTCAAGATCCAGCTCAAAAAGCTTGGATACAGGAACGTATTGAGGCTATTGGCAATAAAACCGAATTTACTCTTCGTGGCAAGAAAGCAATCTATGAGCGTCTTGTTGATGCAGATGAGTTTGGTAGGTTTTTACACAGGAAGTTTCCAGGCACGAAGCGCTTTGGACTTGACGGCGGCGAAGCTGTTATTCCGGCGCTCGAGCAGATTTTAAAACGCGGTAGTCAAATAGGCTTAGATGAAGTTGTTCTTGGGATGGCCCATCGTGGTAGGCTCAACATTTTGCATAACGTATTGAACAAGCCCTTTCGAGCTATAATCTCTGAGTTCTATGGAAATTCATCGAATCCAGAGGAAGCTGGTGGTTCTGGAGACGTAAAATATCATATGGGTGCCTCAGCTGATCGGGAATTCGATGGAAAGCAAGTGCACCTCAGTTTAGCGCCAAATCCGTCACATTTAGAGATCGTGAATCCGGTCGTTGTTGGCCGTGTGCGCGCGAAACAGCAGCAAAGAGTTGATGCTAATAGGACTAAGGTTCTTGGCATTTTGCTTCATGGCGATGCCGCCTTTGCTGGACAGGGTGTTGTTGGCGAAACTTTTGCCTTTTCAGCCCTACGTGGGTATCGCACGGGTGGAACAATCCATATCATCGTAAACAACCAGATTGGTTTTACTACGAGTCCGCATTATTCTCGCTCATCACCTTATCCAACTGACGTTGCTAAAATGGTAATGGCGCCAATTTTCCATGTGAATGGAGATGACCCCGAAGCAGTTGTGCACGTTGCCCGTATAGCCACTGAATTCCGGCAGGCATTTGGAACAGATGTGGTTGTTGATATGATTTGCTACCGTCGATTTGGGCATAACGAAGGAGATGAACCAGCTTTTACCCAACCTTTGATGTATAAGGCTATTGAGACACATCCATCCACCAGAGAGATCTACGCAAAGAAACTCATATCTGAGGGTGTGCTTGATCAAAAAGAAGCTAAAAAAGTCATCAATGATCGGTTGGCTTTTATGAATAAAGAATTTGAAGCAGGTTCAAATTACCGACCCAACAAGGCCGATTGGTTAGAGGGAAGTTGGTCTGGTATGCGAAAGGCACATGGCGTTGAGCGGCGTGGTGAGACGGCTGTAGCACTTGATGTGCTGCGGCAAATTGGTAAGACCATAACAACGCCGCCAAATCACATGAATCTCAATTCGAAATTGATCCGAATTCTAAACACAAGGGCCACAAATATTGAGGCGGGTGTCAATATTGACTGGGCAACCGCCGAACATCTGGCTTTCGGTTCACTTCTACTGGAAGGTGATGTGGTGCGTCTGTCTGGTCAAGACTCTTGTCGCGGCACCTTCAGCCAGCGCCATGCTGTTTTGGTGGATCAAATTAGTGAGGAGCGCTATGCTCCGCTGATGCATTTAAATCCGGATCAGGCTGTATTTGAGGTGATCGACTCACCTCTTTCAGAGGCGTCAGTGATGGGTTTTGAGTATGGTTTTTCACAGGCGGAGCCGAATGCACTGGTCATGTGGGAAGCACAGTTTGGTGATTTTGCCAATGGCGCGCAGGTTGTTATCGATCAGTTTATTTCCTCTGGTGAAGCAAAGTGGCTGCGAATGAACGCACTGGTTCTGCTATTGCCTCATGGGTATGAGGGTCAGGGGCCAGAACATTCTTCGGCACGGGTGGAGAGATATTTGCAGCTATGCGCGGAGGATAATATGCAGGTGGTTAATTGTACGACGCCAGCCAATTATTTTCATGTTCTGCGTAGGCAGCTCCGTCGGGATTTCCGAAAGCCACTCGTTGTGATGACCCCAAAATCGCTGTTGCGACACAAGGCTTGTGTTTCCAATCTCGAAGAGATGGGGCCAGGCACTAGTTTTCACCGGATTCTCGATGAGCGCGGCACTAAGGTTAAACACGGCAAGGCGAAGCGTGTGGTCATTTGCAGTGGCAAAGTATATTTTGATCTTGCTGCAAAGCGTAATGAGCAAGGTTTTTGGGATACCGAAATTGTCCGGCTCGAACAATTGTACCCGTTTCCAAGCAAGGCTCTCAAGGAATTGATCGCGATGACCCCGAAGGCAAAATTCATCTGGTGTCAGGAAGAGCCTAAGAATATGGGCGCTTGGACGTTGGCCCGGGACTTCATTGAGGATATAATGGTGGATGTGGGGACAAAGCAGCAACGACTTTCCTATGCCGGGCGCGCTGCGGCGGCCTCTCCAGCCACGGGGTCTTTGACACGTCACAAAAAGGAACAGCAAGGGCTGGTTGCCGTCGCATTAGGGCTGGATATCGGTGACAAGGTTGCTGCCGCCGAATAAGGATGAGCTGCACAAGTTAAGGTGTTGAGGAGTGTGCCTAACATGGCTATTGATATCGTTGTTCCCACACTTGGAGAATCTGTTAGTGATGCCACAATCGCGCGTTGGATGAAGCAGGTTGGTGAGGTTGTTGCGCAGGATGAGCCCATCGTCGAACTAGAAACTGATAAGGTAACGCTGGAGGTGCCCTCACCTGTCGCAGGCACACTCTCGAAAATCATTGCCAATGAGGGCACGACGGTTGAGGTTGGAGCACCACTGGCGCGGGTTGAGGAAAGTGATCCGCCGGCAGTGGCTGAACCAATTAACGTTTCATCCGGCTTATCTGAAACAGCGACGCATGTTGCCGCAACACCTGATCGCGTGCATCCGCTTTCACCCGCGGTCCGACGCCTCGTGGAAGAAAATGATATTGAACTCGGTAAAATCAAAGGAACTGGTGTGGACGGCCGTCTGACCAAAGCTGATGTAATGGCGGTCTTGAAGTCCAGAACGTCAGAACTTGCCACCGCACCTGATTCACCAGAGGATGGCACACTAGCGCGGCAGTTAGTCCGTGAGATCGACGCTTCGCGTGAGGAACGCGTTCCGATGTCAAAGCTACGTCAAATCGTTGCTGCCCGATTGAAAATGGCACAAAATAATGCAGCTATGCTGACAACCTTCAACGAGGTCGATATGTCGCAAATGATGACAATTCGGGCCGACTATAAGCAAGAATTTGAGACAGTGCATAGCGTCCGTCTTGGATTCATGGGCATGTTTGCTCTTGCGACCATTCAGGCGCTGCGTGATTTTCCAGCAGTCAATGCAGAAATCGAAGGCACGGATATAATATATAAGAATTACTATAACATTGGCGTTGCTGTTGGCACGCCGCAAGGTCTTGTTGTGCCAGTGGTAAAGGATGCTGGGGATATGTCGCTGGCGACCCTCGAGAGCATGATTAGTGATTTTGCCTTGCGGGCGCGTGACGGCAAAATCAAACCGGATGAGATGGCCGGTGGCACATTCACAATCTCGAATGGTG